>Ga0190336_1000162_pt1 | contig 12846 bp, 10 predicted proteins | sample 487204910_MG_FD_161651 | JGI IMG/M metagenome (GOLD analysis project Ga0190336, IMG submission 161651) | Hydrothermal vent sediment bacterial communities from Southern Trench, Guaymas Basin, Mexico - 4872-04-9-10_MG | ecosystem: Environmental > Aquatic > Marine > Hydrothermal vents > Sediment ...
ACAGGTTCTGTTATTTCTGAAATGCTGGGGGTCAAAATAGATGGTCAAAACATAATAACTAGTGATGATGTAATTGAACTTGAACAAATTCCTTCTTCTTTACTTATTGTGGGAGGAGGAGTAATAGGGCTTGAGTTTGCCTGTATTTTTCAGGGTTTGGGAAGTAAGGTCACTATTGCTGAAGCATTATCTAGTATTTTGTCTAGTGAAGACAGGGAAATTTCTAAGGCTTTAAAAAGTATTCTGGCGAAAAGAGGCATGGATATTAAGACAAAAACTACTGTAAAGGAAATAAATCTCAAGGATGGCAAGGTAGAAGTTATTTTAAATTCTGGAGAGAATATTGAAAAAATACTAGTGGAAAAGGTAGTTATAACTATAGGTAGGAAACCACAAATTAATAATTTGGGTTTAGAGAATGCAGGTATTTTCTGTGAAAATGGGAGGATTGTAGTAAATGACAAGATGGAGACAAATATAAATGGAATATATGCCATTGGTGATGTTATTGGAGGGCCTTTTTTGGCGCATAAGGCCAGTGCAGAGGGGATAGTTGCCGCAGAAAATGCCCTGGGTAGAGAAACATTAATCGATTATAGAGCTATACCGCGGTGTATATTCACTATTCCTGAGATAGCAAGTGTAGGCATTAGTGAGGAAGAAGCGAAAAAAAAGGGATATAAAGTAGCTATTGGTAAGTTTCCTTTTATGGTCAATGGAAAGGCAATAACTACAGGAGACACCACAGGATTTGTAAAAGTAGTGGTAGATAGAGAAACTAATGCCATTCTGGGGATTCATATCCTGGGTCTGCAGGCTACGGAGTTAATCACTCAAGCATCCCTTGCTATCAGGCTAGGATGTACTATTAATGAGTTAAATAGAATAATTTATCCCCATCCTACTTTAAGTGAGGCCATATGGGAAGCAGCTCAAGATGTTTACCAAAAGGCCATAGATTTGCCTAAATTTAAAGGGAGTTAGAGCAGGCTATAAGCCGAGTTCTGTCCTTGAACAAAGTCACCTTTGTTCAAGTAATGGCCATTCCTCTGGGGCATTGATTGCTCAATGCCTCTAGCGACCTACCCGAGGGCGTCGGGCGGACCACCCTTATCCTTTTCAGGATTGCCCTCCTATTTGGTCTTGCTCCGGGTGGGGTTTGCCTAGCTCTGGGTGTCACCACCCAGACTGGTGAGCTCTTACCTCACCGTTTCACCCTTACCCGCACCCCGTGGAATTACTTCCACGGGGCCGCTGGCGGTCTATTTTCTGTGGCACTTTCCTTGGGGTCACCCCCAGTCGCTGTTAGCGACCACCCTGTCCTGTGGAGCTCGGACTTTCCTCCCTCTGAATATTCAGAGGGCGGCCATTCACCTACTCTAACTCCCTTTGATAGCTAAATTAGCTAATTTATCAGCTAGCTTGTTTTTTTCTCTTTTTATATGGTAAATTTCGTAACAAAATTGGCGTAATAATTCTTTAACTTCATGGTGAAGGGCCTTCAAATTTTCTGCCTTCACCTTATAAATGCCTTTCAAATGATTAACTACTAATTGAGCATCCATATAAATATATAACTTTTTTATTCCATGTTGGCAAGCGGTTTTAAGACCCCAAATAAGGGCTAAATATTCAGCTTCATTATTGGTCTTTTTGCCCAAATAAACTGATTTTTGAACGATGATCTTTCCATCTGGGGCAACTAGAACAATACCTGCACCAGATTCACCTGGATTGCCATGGCTGGCCCCGTCAGTATAAAGGGAGTAAAACCTATTGTTCTGCCGCTTTTGGTTCACCAGTATTTTTTTCTAATAGTCCTTTCCAATAAATAATTCGTTGACAACTAGGGCAAGTCATGAGTTTATCACACTTTAACAATTCATTGTAATTCTGGGGAGGAATGTGCATATGACAACCCTCGCATACAGCATCATTCACACTTACCACTGCCCGGCCATTACGGCGTTTTCGGATAAAATCATATCGGGATAACAAGTTATCAGGTAGTTTTTTAATAATTTCTTGTCGTTTTTGTCTTAAATCAACTAAACTTTTCTTTAACTTTGTAAATACAGTTTCCAGCCGTTTTTGTGCTTTTTTTAGCCTTTCCTCTAAATCCTTTACTTTTTTATCTTTTTCCGCTACTATTTTTTTTGCTGCCTCTACTTGGTCTAAGGCAATTAAGATTTTTTCCTCCCATTCTGATACTTTCTTATTTAGCTCATCAATCTCTGTTAATAAGGCCTGATATTCTTTATTAGTCTTTACCTCCATCATTCTTTGTTTACTTTTTTTAATTCGTTCCTCACATTCTTTAAGTTCCCATTCAGCATCCTTTTTGTTTTTCTCTTTTTCGGCTAGTTCTTCTTGGGCTGTCTTCTGTTCTTGGTAGGCTGTTGCTAACTCTTGTCTTAAAGCAGTAATTGCCTCCGGCTCTGCCTCTAATTCCCCATTAATTTGTTTTATTTCAATGTCTACCTCCTGTAATTTAATTAGGTTTAAAAGAGTTTCACGCAAGTTCTGACCTCCTTATTAATAATATTTAAAAGGCGATACTTCCTCAAAAATTAAAATTTCGACATTTTCTTTCTGTTTATCTAAAAAATCCTCTATTTTTTCTTTTAGGAACTTCAAAATAAATTTTTCTGATTCATAATGACCCACTTCTAACACCAACATAGGAATGTTTTCAAAAAGCCGAGCAGGATGATATTTTATTTCTCCGATAACAAATGCGTCTAGGCCTAAATCCAGTGCTATAGGGATCAAATCACCGGCACTCCCACCACATACTCCTATTTTCTTAATTTTTTCTTTTTTACCGATAACGCGCACCACTGGACATTGAAGTTTTTGTTTCACCAATTGAATAAACTGCTCCGCTTCTATAACTTCAGGCATCTCTCCCCACCGACCAAAACCGGTATTTGGAAATTGTTTTGGAGAGAGTATACCTTTAGACTTTATGTTCAATTGGAATAAAAGGGCATCACTCACTCCTTCAGGAATACTATCTAAATTGGTATGCATAACAAAGAGGCCAATATCTTGCTTAATCATAGTTATGAGTAATTCTCCCACAGGTTCAAAGGGAACCAATCTCTTTAGAGGGGAAAAAATCAGTGGATGGTGAGTAATAAGCAATTGGGCTTCTCTTTGGATAGCATAATTTATGGCTTTTGTTGAAGGGTCTAAGGCAATAACAATTTTTTTAATCTCTTTATTTTTATCACCACATTGTAAACCTACATTATCCCAAGGCTCTGCCAAATCCATGGGAACAATTTTCTGCAAATACTCCACAATATCCCCAGTTTTCATATCTCAAAAATTAAAAAGGTGCGCTTTTAACGCACCTTTTTAAGTATTTTCAAATTTTATAATATGTTTTCGTATCTTAAATAATAATTTCATTAGCCCTTGGTGGGCCCACCAGGATTTGAACCTGGGACCTTCCGGTTATGAGCCGGTGGCTCTGCCAACTGAGCTATGGGCCCCTTTTATAATAATACAACCAAACCCTTCTTTGTCAACCTTTCCTCTTGCCAAATAAATATAAATTTGTTATGTTAGAATTGATTGGGCGGTTAACTCAGTGGTTAGAGTGCCATCCTCACACGGTGGAAGTCGCTGGTTCGAATCCAGCACCGCCCACCAATTTATTTATGCTATTTCATGAAACCCCTTTGCCTGTTTTCCAATTTTCCTGCCTTTCACAGTTTTCTTTCTTAAAACATGCTGTTTTTACCCGCAAAGGAGGTTATAGTCAGGGGGCTTATTCTAGTTTAAACTTGAGTTTTGATGTAGGAGATAACCCTGAGGCGGTTAAAAAAAATCTAGAATTGGTAAAAACATATATGGGGGCAAAAAGGATTGTTTGGTCAAGGCAAATTCATGACAAAAATATTTTGATTGTGCAAGATGACACATTGCCTCCTTTTAAAGGTTATGATGCCTTTATTACCAGTTGTAGTTATACTGCTTTACTGGTAAAATTGGCAGATTGTCAAGGAATTTTGCTCTGCGACCCCGAAAGAAGAGTAATTGCGGCTATACATTGTGGCTGGCGAGGAAATGTATGCAATATAATTGGGGCTACTATAGAGGAGATGCAAGATAAATTTGGCAGTGCTCCAAGTGATATCTGGGCAGGAATAAGCCCTTCCTTGGGACCATGTTGTGGAGAAATTAAAGACTATAAAACACTATTGCCAGTTTCATTATGGCCTTATAAGATAAAGGAGCATTGTTTTGATTGGTGGGTAATAAGCCATGACCAACTAGTGGCTACTGGGGTGCCTTCAAACCATATTGAAATTGCCCATATCTGCACAGTTTGTGATAAACGTTTTTTCTCTTACCGCAGGGACAGAAAAAAGACCGGTAGATTTGGAGCAGTAATTATGTTAACTAATAAGAAATGATACTAGAAACAGCCAAAGTTTTAGAACAACGACATTTTATAGAAGAAGGCACAGAGAATTTTCATTTGTTAACACTCTTTGCTCCTAACATTGCTAGAGAAGCAAAACCAGGCCAATTTGTTATGGTAAAAGTTGATTATACCTTAGACCCCTTTTTACGCCGACCATTTTCTATCTTTTTCTGTGAAGGAGAAAAGATAGCCCTTCTTTATAAAATGGTAGGAAAAGGAACAAATTTGATGAGTAATTGGAGAGGGGGAGAAGAAATCAGTGTCCTTGGTCCTTTAGGCAGAGGCTTTCAGATTCTTCCTGAATTCCCTCAATGGTTAGTGGCTGGTGGGGCAGGGATTGCTCCCCTTTGTTTTTTGGGGTCAGAGCTGATAAAAAAAGGAGTCTCTTTTAAAATTATTTGGGGTTTGCGGTATAAAGTAAGGGAAGACTTAATAGATTTGTTGCATGAAAAACTAGGTTCTTTAATTATTTATACAGAGGATGGGAGTATGGGTTATCAGGGACTGGTGACTTCTGGTGTAGAGGCCTTATATGAAAAACAAAAACCGGCTGGTATTTATGCCTGTGGACCTTGGCCTATGTTAAAGGCATTAGCTTTTTGGACAGAAAAGGAAAATATCCCTATGCAAGTTTCATTAGAAACCCAAATGGCCTGTGGAATAGGAGCATGCCTGGGCTGTATAATAGAAGGAAAGGATGGTTATAAAAAACTTTGTCAGCAAGGGCCGGTGTTTAAGGCTGAGGAAATAAAATGGGAAAGATAAATCTGGGAGTCAAAGTAGGGAGATTAGAACTAAAGAACCCTGTCCTGGTAGCCTCTGGAACATTTGGCTATGGAGAAGAATATGCCCCGTTAATAGATTTAAACCAACTGGGGGGTATTGTAGTTAAGGGCACTTCTTTAAAACCCAAAATCGGCAATCCTCCACCTCGTCTGGCAGAGGTGTCTTGTGGTCTATTAAATGCCATTGGTTTGGAAAATATTGGAGTTGAACAATTTATTCAGGAAAAACTTCCTTTCTTAAAGAAATTTGATACCAAAATCATAGTGAATATCTTTGGTTTTTCTATAGATGAATATGCAGCCTTGGCAGAAATATTGGATACTACAGGTATAGATGCCCTAGAGGTAAATGTTTCTTGTCCAAATATTAAAACAGGAGGTGAAGTTTTTGCTACTGACCCCAAAATGGTAGCCCAGATTACGCAAGCAGTGTGTCAGAGGACACATCTTCCAGTATTTGTTAAGCTCTCCCCACAGGTAACAGATATTGTGGCCATTGCTAAAGCAGCAATGGATGCAGGTGCAGATGGGGTTTCCCTAATTAATAGTTTTCCAGCTATGGGTGTAGATGTTTTTACTCGTAAGCCTAAATTGGGTAATATTACTGGAGGACTATCTGGTCCCTGTTTGAAACCCATTGCCTTAAAGATGGTTTGGGATATAGTAAGAAATTTAAATATTCCTGTAATAGGAATTGGGGGTATTACTAACTTTGAAGATGCCTTAGAATATCTCATTGTAGGTGCAAAGGCCATTCAGATTGGTAGTGCCAATTTTTTAAATCCTCAAGTGAGTATAGAGGTAATTAAGGGGATTAAAGCTTATTTAGAAAGACATGAAATAAAAGATATTAATATGATTATTGGCAGTTTAAAAACCTAGGGAGGCAATATGGATTTTACACATCTGGTAAAATGGTTTCTTCCTCCCATTATTATAATAGCCTCTTTGGTGTTAGGGAGATTTTGCAAAAAGTGGGTTATTTCTAAATTATTAGACCTTACTTCCAAAACAAAACTGCGTTTTGACGATGTTCTTATCCGGTCTTTAAAGAGTTCAGTGGTTCTTTGGTGTTTATTATTGGGAATTTATATTGCCTTGAACTTTGTTTCTTTACCAGACAAAATTTTGGCACTGACGCAAAAGATTCTTTTGGTTTTGGTTCTTTTTACTGCATTTTTGTTTCTAGCTAGATTTTTAGGTGACTTGATTCAGATATACGAAGATAAAATAAAAGGCGCTTTACCAGGAGCCAGTATTTTTAAAAACCTTATTAAGGGTTTTGTTCTAGTTATTGGCTTTTTGATGATATTACATACTATAGGTATTTCCATTACCCCTCTTATTACTACCTTAGGTATAGGCGGTTTGGCTGTTGCTTTAGCTTTACAAGATACCCTAGCCAATTTATTTGCGGGGTTACACATCGTAGCAACCAAAAAAGTGAGACCTGGAGATTACATCAAAATAGAAACAGGAGAAGAAGGTTATGTAACGGATATTACCTGGCGGGACACCACCATTAGGCAGCTCCCAAACAATATTGTCATCATTCCCAATTCAAAATTGGCTTCAGCCATTGTTACTAATTATTACTTCCCAGAGAGAGAGCTTGCTGTGTTAGTCCAAGTAGGAGTGAGTTATGATAGTGATTTAGAGAAGGTAGAGAAGGTAACGATAGAGGTAGCAAAGGAAGTGATGCAGGAAGTTTCTGGGGGTGTGCCAGAATTTAATCCCTTTATCCGCTATCACACCTTTGATGATTTCAGTATCAATTTTACAGTTATCTTAAGGGCCAAAGAATTTGTAGACCAATATTTGGTAAAACATGAGTTTGTTAAACGACTTAAAAAACGTTATGACCAAGAAGGAATTGAGATTCCATTCCCTATTAGAACAGTATTTTTAAAGAAAGATTAATAGAAACAAGTATACCAAAACAAATCCATTGACCCTTTGTTTTAGGAACTATTTTCAATTTTTACCTTTAACGACTGAATTCAGCGGTGGTGTTTATGCCGTCCGCTGGAATGTTTTATTAGGAACTATAACTCTTCATATATTCTTAAAAATTCTTTACGACTAATTCCAGCTTGGGTGCAAACATGTCTTAAGGTTGAACCTTTTATATATTTGTGATTAGGTAGTGTTAAAGGAATTTTTGTACCATCAGGATTTTCTTTAATCATTGCAATGTGATTTTCTTCTCTGACTATTTTGAATCCTAAATATTCAAGAATTTTAATAGCTTTCCTTTTAGGAATATCTTTAGGAAATTTTACCATCTATTATGCTACTAATCTTGCTTCTGCTATGAAAGCTTCTAAAACATCTTCCTTGTCTTCTAACACTTCCTTTCCAAAAGTTTCTATATGAAATTTTATAGCTGATTTTGCATCTGCTAAGGCCTCCTCATATGTATCACCTTGACCTACTATAATTCCTTTTAATCCTAACGGATAAGCGATGTATCCATCTTCATGTTTTTCTACTACAATTTTTAAAATTTCCATCTTCTTACCTCTTTTTGTTTTTTAATTTAACTTTTCTTTATTTAACTTACTGGGAGTCAAAAATCAATTAGTAAATTACATTTACCTAACGATAAAAAATCAAATGCATTATAAAAGATTAATTAGAGATTTAAAATGGCAACCTAATGTAGCATAAATAAATGGATACTTCCCAGTAAAATGTAGTTTTTATCAGTTTAAATTATGGCTTTAAGTTAAATATACAGTAGAAATTTTTAAGGATTGTGGTATTCTCTAACTGTCAAGAATGAGCCTATAGTGGAGTCAAATATGGGCGAGTTAGATAAGAATAGTAGAGTTAAGGCCCTTTTTGATTACCTCAATGAAGTAGTAAGACTTGGGCTTAAAGTTATTCGAAGAGTTGATGAGCATCAAGAAGATTTTTTACTTTTTCAAAATGAATTGCCAAATGTTGACGGGATTTCCTTATTTACACCATCAGGAGAAGATTTATTTTGGATTTCTGTTCACCGCCAAAACATATCAAATCCCCCAGAACTTCCTGAAATTCTCAAAAATTGGGTTGAGGTCTCTAATGACCCAAATAAAGAGCCACAAATAATTGAAGAGCAACGTTTTGTTGATGAAAAAGGTGATTCTGGACAGGATGCATTTATTGAATATTGGGAGATTTGGGAACAGTGGGCAAAGGAAGCTAAAACTAAGAAAAAAGTTCAAGACATTTATAACAAGCTATTTAAAGTTAATGAACAACTGAAATACGATGAACAACTTGAACTAATATGGGGGCATGGTCTTTTTTTGTGGAAAAGTGAAAAATATATAATTAAGTATCCATTGATAACACAACGTATGGTTATTGAACATAACGCAGGTGAAGGAATAATTCACGTATTTCCTGAAGATGACACAGAACCCAAATTAGAGTTGGACATGCTAATAGATACGGGATTACCTGATTTATCTGATACTAGAGAGAAATTTATAGAATTTTTAAAAAAAAGAGACGAAACAACATTAAAAGATTTCTATCCCCTCGGTTTTTGTCGTCCTATTTTAAAAGAAATAGCAGGTCGATTAACCCCAGATGGAGAATTTGTTGAACTTAACGAAAATCATGATTTAAATCCCACTCATAAACTCCGTGTTATTGATTGTTGGATTCTCTTTTTAAGAAAACGTCAACAAGATGCTGTTATCCGTGACATAGAATCCTTTTGTGAGAGACTTAAAAAGGAAGAAATTGAACTGCCTAAAGGATTGTTATCATTTATAACTGATCCAAAGGCAACGTCATCCAAATGGATTAAAAAATCATTTAATGAATGGGATATTATTTTGGACAAACAAGTTTTGTTCCCTTTAGCTACAAATCAGGAGCAAATCCAAATTCTTAATTGTCTTGAACATTCTGAAGGAGTTGTTGTAAAGGGACCGCCTGGAACCGGAAAGAGTCATACCATAGCTAATTTAATCTGCCATTTTATGGCTGAAGGTAAACGTGTTTTAGTCTCTAGTCAAAAAGACCAAGCCTTGTCCGTGCTTCACAATATGATTCCTAATGAATTAAGGCCTCTTTGTATGAGTGTGCTTAGTAATGTTCGAGATAGTAAAGAAAAATTAAAAAGAGCTGTTGAAAGTATTACTGAGATTGTCACCCAATCACAACCCTACGCACTTGAAGAAGAGATAAAAGAGCTCGAAAGTAAATTTGACCAAATTCGTGAACAGCTTGAAATTACTAGAAATGACATACAGGAGATATCTAAAGCCCAATTTAGATATATTAAATATCAAGATGAGGAATTTTTACCTGCTGACCTTGTTAAAAAAATAAGGGAAGAAAAACAGCACACATGGCTTTTAGATACTCCCAATTATGAAACCAAAATTGAAAAATCAGATAAAAAAGAAGTAGTTCATATAGTGACTAATCCGCCTCTCTCTGATAAGGAAATCGAAGAGCTCATACTATTGCGAAGGCATCTAATTAAATACTTTAATGACTTATCTTATGAATTACCAGCTACAAATGACTTAGTTGATAGAGCTACTTTCTATAAAATGGTAAAAGATTTACAAAAGATTTCAGAGCTTAATAAAGATATAAAAGATTATGTCCCTTCTATTGTCTTTAAAAATGAAAGTGAAGAATTAATTAACCAAGCACTTAAGGTTTTAAAAGAAGCAATAGACACATATGAATTGATTACCGAAAATTGGCAACGTTCATTACTAACAATTTTACAAAAGGATATTTTTGAGGCAGATAAAATTAAGGAGAGTATAGAAAAACTCAGTCCTCAAGCCGAGAAGTTAAAAAAACTTTACCAAGCTCAAGATCCACTTCAAACTATCACTCTACCAGAAACTATTGAATTAGAAGAATTGAGAATCCATGTGAGTGATGCAATAGAGCGTTTAAAAAAGGGAAAGTCTATTTTTAGCCTTTTTGATCTTAACAGAAAGAGGAAAAAAGCTTTAAAAGCTATATTTATAAATAGTAAACCTCCTTCTTCTCTAAAAGAATGGGAGGATATTTTAAATCATATTGAATTTCTAAAAACTCTCAAGGAACTTAAGTATCAATGGAATAATTTTGCTCAAATTATGAATATCCCTCAATTATCTGAAAGTAAAATACCAGAAAAGGATGCTAAAGAGCTGTTATCTTTAATCAAAAAACTAAATGCTCCTTATGAATACGAAACAGCCCATTTGCCAAAAATTAAAAAAATTCTTGATTCATTAATTCTACAAGCTAATGAAATCCTTACCAAAACACCGATTCAGAAAATATATAAAGCAATTAATTTAAAAAGAGAGCAAAGTAATTTTCAGAATTCACAGAACTCATTAGAACAATTAAAGGATAATTTATATAGAATTGCATCCAGTGATCGAGTCCATCCAGTAGTCAATATATTAATTGAGTCCCTCAATGATATTCATAATCCTGCAAGTATTGATAAGTGGGGAAAAGTTTATGAAAAAGTGAAAACTTTAGAATCCTTTAAACCTGATTATGAGCATTTTAATAAACTTCTTAATAAGTTAGCTACTCAAGCCCCGCATTGGGCAAATAAATGGAGACAAGACGATATTTCTGAAAGTGATGTTTGTCCTTCTCACTGGCAAAAATCGTGGTGGTTTAAATCTTTAAAGAAATATCTACAAGATGTCTCAAACGGAACTTTAGAAATCTATCAATTAGAGGAAAAGCAAAATAGGCTCATAGATGAGATGAGGAGAACTAAGCAAAAACTCGTGTTAGCCAAAGTAAAACTTAGTTTGATAAAAAATATAAAGGAAGCTCATTTACAAGCCTTAAAGCGGTGGCATCTTGCTGTTAAAAAATTGGGTAAGGGAAAAGGTAAATATACATGGCAAAAAGAAAAAATAGTTCAACAAGAAATGAAACAGGCAAAGAGTGCAGTGCCAGTGTGGATTATGCCATTATATAAGGTATCTGAGACTATTCCCTCAGAGTTTGGCAGTTTTGATATTGTTATCATAGATGAAGCAAGTCAGTGTGATATACGTGCTTTACTTGCATTAGCCAGAAGTAAAAAGGCCATTATTGTTGGTGATCCTGAACAAATTAGTCCTGACGCTGTTGGTATTCCTACAAATGAGGTAGAGAGGCTTAAAAAAATGCATTTAGGCGAAATCCCTAGTGGGAAATTTTTTGACTTAGAAACGAGTTTGTATGAATTGGCTGACATTGTTTTTAGTAGTCAAGGAGAATTAATGTTAAAAGAACATTTCCGTTGTGTTCCTGAAATTATTCAATTTAGTAACGAACTTTGCTATGATGGAAAGATTATGCCATTGCGTAATCCTTCTCCAAGTGAACGCTTAGAGCCAGTTTTAGAAAATGCTTTTGTTAAAGGAGGGTATCGTGAAGGCAGAATGAATATCAACAAACCAGAAGCTAAAGCAATTTGTGAAAGGATTAGACAAATGGTAAATGACCCCCGATACAAAGGAAGGACTTTTGGAGTAATATCGCTACTTGGACATGAACAGGCAAGGTATATTTTTAACATTATTGGTGAATATCTTACACCTGACCAGCAAGAGAAATGTAAATTTCGTGTAGGAGATGCCTATGCCTTCCAAGGCGATGAGCGAGATATAATATTATTATCTATGGTAGTAGGAGCAGATGATGAAAAGAGGCTTACTACATTAACACATGATATTAAACGTTATAGACAACGTTTTAATGTAGCTGTAAGCCGTGCAAAGGATAAACTTATTCTTTTTCATTCTATAAAATTAGAAGATTTAAAACCTCAAGATTTACGTTATCAACTTCTTTATTATATTAAAAATGGTGTACTACCCGAAAGAAAGAAAAAAGAGGAAATAAAAGAAAAATTTGAGTCTCCCTTTGAAGAGGCAGTGTATGATTGGTTAACGAAGCGTGGATACCATGTTATTCCACAGGTCAAGGTTGGCCATTATCGCATAGATCTAGTTGTAGAAGGTGCTAATTCGCGTCTTGGTATAGAATGTGATGGTGATAGATGGCATCCTCCAGAGAAATGGTGGGATGATCAAATTAGACAAAGACAACTTGAAAGAGCAGGTTGGGTAATTTGTAGAATTTGGGGGAGTGACTTTTATCAAAACCCCGACATTGCTATGGAGCCCATACTACGAAAGCTTAGTGAACTAAAAACACACCACATGTTAAGCAACCAACCGAAGGAAAGGTAATCAAACTTAGGCAGCAAAAATTGTTCCTGAACCTGAACAACTGAGGCTCTCCTCTTAAAAAAACAAAATCTGACTTACTTTAACATTTTCTTACACCCTAAGGATTTGAATCTAGCGAAAATAGACAAAATAGTCACAAAATTTTATTATTTCAATTAAATCTAGTACTTATGTCTTCATTTTCGCTAAAAATGCCCATAAACAGTGAATTTCCGAAAAACAACTGTCAAAGTATAGTATTAGTTTGCCTACTCGGAAACTTGTTTGAATACCCATAACTTGTGACTTCGGGGAAATTCCCGTTTTATTAATTTTTTAAGAATGGTTTTTAATTCATTTTTCTCTACTATGAACTCTTCTTTCCAAAAACCATTTTCTATAATTTGAAATTTTGCTTCTTTTT
>Ga0190336_1000171_pt1 | contig 12468 bp, 12 predicted proteins | sample 487204910_MG_FD_161651 | JGI IMG/M metagenome (GOLD analysis project Ga0190336, IMG submission 161651) | Hydrothermal vent sediment bacterial communities from Southern Trench, Guaymas Basin, Mexico - 4872-04-9-10_MG | ecosystem: Environmental > Aquatic > Marine > Hydrothermal vents > Sediment ...
AAGGTTTATCCCACCAAATCCCTTTGAAATTAATTTCACAGTGTTTACAATCTCATCAATATCTTTAGTATCAATTAGTATTGGAAAAGCATCTACTCCCGCTAATGCCTTAAAAAGAACGCATTTTCCCTCTAAAACTGGCATCCCCGCCAAAGTTCCGACATCACCAAGACCAAGAACCGCAGAACCATCAGAAATAACTGCTACTGTGTTTGGAATTATAGTATAATTTTCATAGCTCTCTCCGCTAGCAATGGCTTTACATGGTTCAGCAACTCCGGGAGTATAAGCAAGACTAAGATCATAAGGATCCTCTACCTTTACCTTCGGAATAATTTCTATTTTCCCGTTTCCGGGAAGATTATTTTTATGGTATTCAAGAGCAAATTTCGTGATCTTTTCTCTACGTTTCACATTTATCATTAGGGCCACCTCCATTCTTCAAACCACTACACCTCTTAAACACATTACGCTTTTTGTTTGACATTTTTATGTTCAAAAATATTTAAATATTTGGGCTATTTTATCATTTTCGTATCAATTAGAGGTGAGCGAGATGTCATGGTTTGAGAGGTATTTTGAGTTTGAAAAGCACAGAACAGACATAAGAACTGAAGTGCTTGCTGGAGTTACAACCTTCATGACAATGGCATATATTCTCTTTGTGAATCCAGCCATATTAAGTGATGCAATGGGTAAAGATGCTTTCAGCTCTCTTGTAGCAGTTACTGCACTGGCCGCAGGAATTTCCACCATAATAATGGGATTATACGCCAAAAAACCTTTTGCACTTGCTCCAGGAATGGGCCTTAACGCCTATTTTGCTTATAATGTTGTTATTGGGATGGGTTATGACTGGAGAGTTGCCCTAGCAGCAGTCTTTGTTGAGGGAATACTATTCATAATACTCTCCGTGACCAAAATAAGAAGCGCGATAATCCATGCAATCCCTCTAAGCCAAAAGTATGCAGTTGGAGCTGGAATAGGCTTGTTCTTAACATTCATAGGTCTCAATGATGTCGGTTTCCTAACAGCAGTTGTAAATGAGGCTGGAGTACTTCAGTTAACAGGGCTTAATGCATCTGCACTCGTTACCAAACAAGGGCTTTTGTTCCTATTTGGACTATTCCTAGCTGCAATCCTCATAAGCCTCAGAATAAAAGGTGCTTTACTGATATCCATCTTAGTCACGAGCATTTTGGGGTGGATAACTGGAGCTGCCCCATGGCCAAGCCAAATCTTTTCAACTCCTGACATAAGCTACACATTCTTGAAACTCGATCTTAAGGGCCTTCTCAACGTAGGAGCCATTGGGGTAGTCTTTGCATTCTTCATGGTAGATTTCTTTGACACCCTTGGAACAGTTACTGGATTGAGTGCAAAGGCCGGATTTTTAACAAAAGAAGGCAAGGTTCCTGATGCAGAGAAAGTTCTTTTAACTGATGCAATAGGTACAAGTTTTGGAGCGTTGCTTGGTACTTCGACAGTTACCACCTACATAGAAAGTGCAGCCGGTATAGAAGAAGGCGGAAGAACTGGAATGACAGCTCTTGTTACAGGTCTCTTGTTCTTAGGAGTAGGATTGTTCATAGCTCCCCTAGCCCAAGCAATCCCGGCATTTGCAACAGCCCCCGCCCTAGTTATAGTAGGATACTATATGCTTAGCGCAATAAGAGGCGTGGACTTTGATGATGCAAGTGAAGCAATACCTGCATTTCTAGTGCTCATGACAATTCCCTATACATATTCAATAGCAGATGGAATAGGGATGGGGTTCATAAGCTACACGATAATAAAGCTCCTCAGTGGAAGAGGAAAAGATATACACCCGCTTATGTATGTACTCGCTCTGATCTTCATTGGTTACTTTGCCTATCTCGGAGGTGTCTTTTGATTCTAAATTTTAAGAAAAGAAAACATTGATTCTAACTTTTTTCTTTTTGTTCTTTCAAAAATTGTTTAAGCACATATGGGCATTGATCCTGTATGTACTGAGCAAATTCCTTCATTTTTTCGGCTGTTATCTCGTGGACATAATGCTCAAACTGACATGCATCCTCTTCAGCTATATCCGGAGGGATTCCAAGTATTTCAGTGAAGAATTTCGCCAGAAGAATATGCTTTTGATAAGTAGATTCCGCGATTTCAATACCTTTTTTCGTTAACAGGATTCTATCATATTTCTCATATTCAACAAATCCTTTTTCACTGAGCTTTTTTAGAGCATCAACAACACTGGGGGGCCTTACCCCCAGTTTTTTCGAAATATCTTTAACTCTAATTACTCCCTTATTCTTCTGAAGAAGGTAAATAGCCTCCAAATACTCCTCTTCTCGTTTACTTATCTCCAACGACCTCACCTATGTTAGAGTAACCTAAATAATTTAAGTGCTTTTTGGTTATGAGAAAGGGGTGATCTACCCCGCCCTAAAGGGCGAGGTTTTTGGAAGAAAAATAAAAAATGCTACCTAGCAAGTTGAATTCCTCTTTCCAAAGCTTGAATATTAATTTCCCATAACTTTGATTTCAAAGTCTCTTTGATCCCCTCAACGAGACTCTCCTTTTTTAAGGGTATTAAACCTCTACCATGAGCATAGCCTAACATAAGAACTCCAAGGGTTCTTGGATTGATCTTATCCGCTTCTTCCTGGAAATTCATAATTTCAACAGTACATATCTTTAACAGAGCTTTATGAATCTCTTCCATCGCAGGATATTCTTCTTTTCCTACTAGAGTTGTAGCCGTATGGATCGGATAGGCATTAACTATTGCATAGCTTTTTCCGCTTAAAAAACGGGAATTCCTCAAAGCTTCTGCAGGCTCAAGAGCTAGCATTAGATCTGCCTCACCCTCTTCAATTAAAGGTGAATAAACCTCTTCTCCAAAACGCAGATAACTAAGTACACTACCATATCTCTGACTCATTCCAAGAGTTTCCCCTATTCTAACATTATACCCCTCTTTCATTGCAGCATTGCCAATGATTCTTGAAAGCGTGAGTCCACCCTGACCTCCAACACCAGCTATTATCAAATTAAACTCCATGCCCATCACCAAGGAGATTAGGATCAAAGGGTTAAAAAATTGGCGCCTTGGAAAGATTTATCTATCCAACGATTAATCTTCACTCATGGGATTTGAAGATTACTATAAAGCATTCCCTACATACACAGATGTAGTATCCAAAGATTACCAAAAACGCATACAAGAACTCAAACCCCACCTAATTAGGGTCATGAAAAACACTGGGAAAGTACTCGACTTGGCTTGTGGTGTTGGAGGTTTCTCTTTTCTTCTTGAAGACTATGGATTTGAGGTAATTGGATTAGACATAAGCGATATCATGATAAAAAAGGCCCTATCATATGCCAGAGAAAAACATTCAAGAGTCAAGTTTCTTATTGGAGATGCTAAAGAACTGCCTTTTGATAATAATGTCTTTGACTATGTGCTCTTTCTGGGGAATAGTACAGCCCATTTCCTGCCTAATGAACTCAATAGAGTTTTTAAAGAAGTTAAAAGAGTCCTTAAAAAAGATGGACTGTTTTTGGTAAACTTCATCGATATGAGGGCACTAATCCCGAGGATTCGTACAGGAACTGTAGTAGGGGAGAAGTACTGGATTAATAGAATTATCATAGATGAAGATGAGAAAACAGCACTAGTAGAATACAAAAGCGAAGATGATAGATTTGAAGTTAAATTTGTAATCTGGGGTAATACAAGTATAAATCTACTTGCAAAATTTTATTTCCGCCCAGTTAGTGAGGTCAAACTTGACGAATTTTCTTATCTCAAAGTATATCAGAAAAAATAAGAAACTGGCCCCCCATCCTGAAGGACAGCAATTTTATATAGAGGGGTGATCTGTAGAAAAGAGAAAATCAAGCTTCAAGTCTGAGTCTCTTAATAACGAATTCTTTATCGAGAGAGGCTAAAAACGGGGCTAACCTTGGTCCTCTATCTTTGCCAATGAGTAAAGTGTAAAGCACTTTAAAGTACTTCTTACTGGGAATATTGCGCTTTTTAGCAGCATTAAAGAGCGTTGTATTTAGATCGTCAATAGTAAATCTGGTTTTCTCTTCAAGCCAGTCTGCAACCTCTAATAAGGCCGTTCTTATCTCTTCATCTATCTCTATCTCAGGTAATTGCTCTTGAAGCTCAAATTTTACATCATCGGGTGCATATTTTGCAACCCAATTCTTGGCAAGCTTTATTCTCAGTTTTATTCTCTCCAAATCCTCTTCCCTTAAGTTAGTTGGAACATGACCTTGCTCTTTTAGGACTTCCACTATCCTGTCCTCGTTCAAATGAGGCATTTGTACAAGTACCACAAGGAACCTAAATGGGGCTTGAGCTATCATTTTCTTGGGAATGGAAGGCATTGAAAGTTCATAGGTCCTTTTAAGTTCTTCTGCTTCTTCAAGATTTCTAAGCTCTTCTAACCCAAAATACAGCCTTTCAATTTTATCAAATTCATCATAAAGATTTAGAAGGCCTAACCCAAGATCAATTTTTATTTCTTTGTTCGGTCTGTGACGTGCATAAATGAATCTTATCACTCCGGGTTCAAGAACTTCATAAAGATCACTAAGGAGAATAACATTCCCCTTAGAACCACTCATCTTGCCCTTTTGTCCTTTTATACCAACAAATTCATACATAAGAGGAATTGGAGGCTCTTTACCATAAACTGCCCTTATTATCTCCATCCCGGTCTCATAACCTGAACCTGCCGCCAAGTGATCCTTTCCCGCAGGTTCAAAGTCCACACCAAAGTGAGCCCATCTCATGGGCCAGTCTACTCTCCATCTAAGCTTAACATTTCCTTCTCTGATATCAGTAACATCCTCACTCTCACAATGAGTGCATTTATACTTTATTCTCCATTCTCCGTCCCATTCAACAAATTGGGCCTCTTTGCGACACTTGGGACAATATATTTGAATCGGTTGCCAGTCCTTGGGCAAGTGTGGTTGTTTTGCCATGTCCCTAAATCTATTCAGAATCTCTACAATTTTCTCCCTCTTTTCAAGGGCAGTTCTTACATCATGAGCATACTCCCCACTTTTGTACAGTTCACTCGCCCTTAAAAAATCAACCTCAATACCAAGTTTTTCAACCTCTTCTTCAAAAAGTAGCCTAAAATGATCAGCATAACTGTCATGGCACCCCCACGGATCTGGCACTTCACTCACTGGCATTGTGAGATACTCCTGCCATTCCTTGGGAACATTCTTTGGAACCTTCCTGAATCTATCATAATCATCCCACATGTGAATGTGCCTAACTTTTTTCCCTCTATCCTCTAATGCGTGACCCACTATATATGTAGTAAAAAGTTCTCTAAAATTCCCTATATGCACATAACCACTAGGAGTAATCCCACTCTCGACTACATAGAACTCCTTATCTCCTTTTTCTCTAATAATCTTCTCAGCCATGTAATCAGCCCAATGAACCATTTTTCATCCCCAAACTAGACTTACAAAAATCATTTTTAAGTTTTGGCCCTCAAGTCCACCTAAGAACATAAGATATTGTTGGGACAATTGTAGCATCACCTCCTGAAGCCATTCAGTAACATCACTTGGAGGCCTACCAAACCGAGAATAAGCCCGAACAAAATTATACCAGAAAACAAACAGGAAAACAAGCCTCTGAGCTTTCCAGTCACTACTCCTGAAATTATTCCAGAAACGTTTTGTCCGCTGAACATAAATAAGCAAAGTTTAAATATCTCGGTTTCTCTATTAAACGGGGGTTTAATTATGAACATAGCCATGGCAGTTTTTTTAGCAGCTACACCGATCCTAGCCTCAATATACTTTACAAAATATTTAGGAGAAAACTATGCATGGATAAATAGAAAAATAATCCATTTCAGCATTGTACCTGCAGGCCTTCTATATTATCTTGGCCAAATTCCCAGAGAGATATTCGCCCCAGCAGCATTTCTATTTGGCCTGGTGCAACTAATTTTTCACATGAAAAATGACGGTCTCAAGTGGTATCAGATCAATACAAACTATGGAGAAGTCTTTTTTGCATTCTCAGCAGCCTTTGTTGTATTTATCCTCTCTAAAAACTATGCAACAGCTATTCTTTTAGTTATGGCAATAAGTGATGGAGTTACAGGCATAATCCGGTTCACCTATTTCAGAAAAAATGGATATAACGCGAAATTAAAAAAACATTGGAGTGGTAGCTTGGGTTATTTCCTATCAGCATTATTAATAGTAGCTCTAATTTTCCCCGAAGCCTCATGGCTTTCAAAAATAAGTTGGAGTATTATCCTAACCCTTGTAGAGTACCAGAGATTTTTGGACGATAATCTTGCAGTGCCTCTAGTTGGCATACTCATTAAACCATTAATTTAATTATTCTGCCCATTTCACTTTTAAACTGTCTTTTTTGGCCTTTAGAAATTCCTCCACGAGTAATTTCCCACTTAGCTCCATAAATTGGTCAATATCAGATATTCCAAGTTCCTTTAACCCAATGGCATTAACTCCCATTGGTACACCCTTTGCTTTAACATTAACCCCTATATGAATCTTAATGCTAACTGGTGAGACTGTAGCAATGGAGATACTCAACTTTTTATCACCAACGTAAATGTCATCACCATATCTTGAGGTCTTTATACCATATTCTCCCAAAATCTCACATAGCTTTGCAATAAAGAGTTTCTGGAGCACTGATGCAAGAAACACATTTGGTACTTCAAATATTTCTATTATGTAATGTACCATATCCTCACTTTTGATTTCCTTTTGCTGACGAAGGTCTTCAATATCAATCATTTCCTCGATTTTTATGTCACAACTTCCTCTGAATACCACTATTGAGTTTCCCAATACCTCAAAGTTTCTATATGCCCAGTGACTCTTTATTGCAGATCCATCGTAATCAATTTTCCTATCTTTCACCACTAAGAGCTCCATTCTTTTTCACCTCTAATTCTTTCATAAGATATTCTCTAAGTTCTTCAAAATTTTTTACATCCACCCACATTTGAATAAATCTTATGTCAGGAGTTCTCTTTTTAATTTTATCTAAATGGAGAGTTCTATCATCAATATAAATCACTTCCTCTATTTCATATCCAGAATTCTTTAATTCTTGAAGCGTTCTAACTATCATGTCTGCTTTATCTGGATGATTCTCTATTTTGGGAAAGACAAAATAGTGCCAGATATTAAACTCTTCCAATATTGGTCTCACCAATTTTTCAACATTCCAACTCGCAATGCTAAGAACAAACCTTTCTTTTGCCCAATCTAGGAATTCCACAACTCCATCGAAGAGTTTCAATTTATTTCCTAAGGCATCTATTAATTCAGTACCGTGTGTCCTAAAGGGAGGAACTAGCTGAGAAGCATCATAATGATCCCATAAGGTCTTATCAAGATCAAGTATTAATAGTCTCATTATATCACCAAAAATACCTACATTTTAGGATTTTTGTATTTATCGCAAGTTTAAACTAAAATTCCAGAAGAGTTTAGAAATTTATAGACCGTGCATAGGTCGATTTGGCCTATCAAATGCCCAACCTCCTTTCGGGGGTAAGAACCTCGGGCTATTGGAAGCGGCAGACTAAACGGGTCGGTTTCCCTTCCCGCTTACATCCCCGCTCCATCAAACCCGTCTTCTGCGGGTGCCCTCGTCCCTGGCAACGGACCGGTCACCCGACCCCTTGCACCAGGGAGTGGCTGCCTGTTTTCGGGGACCGCTTCGGCCTTAGATGCCTTCAGGCCTTATCGGATACGGCGTAGCTGCCCGGCTATGCCCTGTAGGACAACCGGTAGACCAGAGGCCGCGGCACCCTGTTCCTCTCGTACTAAGGGCGCCTTCCCCTCAGGCAGCCAGCACCCCCGGTAGATAGCATCCGACCTGTCTCACGACGGTCTAAACCCAGCTCACGTTCCCCTTTAATGGGTGAACACCCCCACCCTTGGCCCCTGCTGCAGGACCAGGATGGGAAGAGCCGACAGCGAGGTAGCAAGCCTCGGGGTCGATATGGGCTCTCGCCCGAGACGACTCTGTTATCCCCAGGGTAGCTTTTCTGTCATCCCAGGCCCCCACCGGGGGGGCTCTGGGGTTCGCTAGGCCACGCTTTCGCGGCTGGACCCGCCTCTGTTACGGGTCCAGTCAGGCCGGCTTTTGCCCTTGCACTCTACGGCGGATTCCTGACCCGCCTGAGCCGACCTTAGGGCACCCTCGATACCTTTTCGAGGGTGTGCCGCCCCAGCCAAACTGCCCACCTATCGCTGTCCCCGCTTTTGCGGGTTAGCCATACGGCAAAGGGTGGGCGGTGTCTCATGGACGGCTCCACCCGCCCCGGAGGACGGGCTTCGACGCCTCCCGCCTACACTGCGCACCCCCCGCCGTATGGCAACGACAGGCTGCAGTAAAGCTCCATGGGGTCTTCGCTTCCCACCGGGGGTCCCTGGCATATGCGCCAGGCAGTGGTTTCGCCGGGCCCCAGCCGGGGACAGTGGGGACCTCGTTACGCCATTCATGCAGGTCGGCATTTAACCGACAAGGAATTTCGCTACCTTAAGAGGGTTATAGTTACCCCCGCCGTTTACCGGCGCTTCACCCGGTTGAACCCGGGCTTCACGTACCGGCACTGGGCAGGCGTCGGCCCCAGTACAAACCCTTTCGGGCTAGCTGGGACCTGTGTTTTTACTAAACAGTCGGGCCCCCCTAGTCACTGCGACCTGCGATTTACTCAACCGCAGGCACCCCTTCTCCCAAAGTTACAGGGCCAATTTGCCGAGTTCCCTCGGCTGGGTTTACCCCGACACGCCTTAGGCTTCTCACCCAGGGGCACCAGTGTCGGTTCTCGGTACGGTCACGGAGGATCGTTCTCCGAGGGCTTTTCACGGGCCCCAGGGATCGACAGAACCTCCCTTACGGGAGGCCATTCACGCTTTCACCCGGTTCTCGCCATTACGGCACTCCCCGGGCTTATACGCTTAGCCGGTCTTGTGGACCGGTCTGCCTACCCCGAGGCGTCACCCTCGGAGCTTGCGTTGCCGCACCTACCTCCGCGGTACGGGAATATAAACCCGTTTCCCTTTCGTCAGCACCGAGTTACGGGCTGACTTAGGACCGACTAACCCACGGCTGACGAACATTGCCGTGGAACCCTAGCCCCTTCGGCGGCCGGGATTCTCACCCGGCTATGCTGCTACTCCCGGCAGGATCCGCAATTCCGACGGGTCCACCGGACCTTACGGCCCGACTTCTACCCCATCGGAACGCCCGCCTACCCGATCACGGACCAATCAGTCCGTGCGCTGGGGTCTCGGCGGCCGGCTTGAACCCCGTCCATTTTCGGGGCCCCTGACCTCGACGGGTGAGCTGTTACGCACTCTTTAAAGGGTGGCTGCTTCTAAGCCTACCTCCCCGCTGTCTAAGGCCAGGGACACCCTTTGGAGTAATACTTAGCCGGCACTTTGGGGCCTTAACCCCAGTCTGGGTTGTTCCCCTCTCGGTGGACGGCTTACACCGTCACCCTACTCTCCCCTTCTACGGCGGTAGTGGGTTCGGAGTTTGACAGGGTGCCGGAGGCTTTCGCCCCCTGCACACCCAATCAGTGCTCTACCCCACTACCTACCTCCAGGGAGGCTATCCTACGGGATAATTCGGCGGGAACCAGCTATCTCCGGTCTCGATTGGCCTTTCACCCCTAGCCCGAGGTCACGGGAGCGAATTGCACATCAGCATCCCTAACGGGCCTCCATCCCTCTGTTGAGGGACTTCACCCTGCCCCGGGCTAGATCGACCGGCTTCGGGTCTCACGGCCGTGACTCCGGGCGCTTTCACACCCCGTCCCTCGGCAAAAGCGCCTGCGGACCTGTCGGTTTCCCTATGGCTCCGGGGATTTATCCCCTTAACCTCGCCACAGCCGTGAACTCCCTGCCCCGTGTTTCAAGACGGACGGTGCAACCCCGGTCCTCTACCCTCGTACTCTCCCGTCGCCGGGATTTCCTTCGGGAAGAATCATTCCTTTCGGGCCGCACCCAACTATCGCCACCTGGTTTCAGGCTCTTTTCACCCCCCTCCCGGGGTGCTTTTCAACTTTCCCTCACGGTACTAGTTCGCTATCGGTCTCGGAACGTATTTAGGGTTAGGAGCCGATGCCTCCTAGCTTCCCGCCGGATATCCGACCGACGGTACTCAGGAATCCTGCAGGAGCCTTTGGGCTTACGCCTACGGGGCTATCACCCTCTTCGGCGCCGCGTTCCAGCGGACTTCGGCTTCACCCAAGAGGCTCCAGTGCAGGACCCTGCTACACCACATCCCCTGAGTGTTTCCACTCAGAGTTCAGTTTGCCCTAGGCCGTTTTCGGTCGCCCCTACTCACGGCATCGCTTTTGCTTTCTTTTCCTGCGGGTACTAAGATGTTTCAATTCCCCGCGTTCCCTCTCCCTGGTGGGAGTGCGGCAAAGCCGCAGGAAGTCCCATTCGGGAATCCCCGGCTCGATGGCTGCCTGCGCCTCACCGGGGCTTATCGCAGCTTGCCACGCCCTTCGTCGGCGCTCCGAGCCGAGCCATCCACCAGGTGGCTTAAGTTTCTTACCCCCTACTTGGAGGCTGGACATTTTTTGGGCCAAATCAACCTATGCACGGTCCTCATTGTGACCCCCTGTTCGGGGCCTAGGACCCTTCCACCCCGAGTTTCACTCGGGATGTGCACTTGTTCGTGGTGGACCGGCCGGGATTTGAACCCGGGGCCTCCGGCTTGCAAAGCCGGCGCTCTCCCAGGCTGAGCTACCGGCCCACATCAGGCAGGTCCAACATCCCTTAAGCCCCCCGAATGGGTTTCCGGCGATAGGAGGTGATCGAGCCGTAGGTTCCCCTACGGCTACCTTGTTACGACTTCTCCCCCCTCACGGAGCCTGGACTCGACCCTGCCCAGAGGACGGAGCCTCATCCAGACCCCGCTCGGGTGGAGTGACGGGCGGTGTGTGCAAGGAGCAGGGACGTATTCGCCGCGCGATGATGACACGCGGGTACTAGGGATTCCAGCTTCACGCGGGCGAGTTGCAGCCCGCGATCCGAACTGGGGGCGGGTTTAGGGGATTCCCTTCCCCTTTCGGGGTCGGATCCCATTGTCCCACCCATTGTAGCGCGCGTGTAGCCCGGGGGTTTCGGGGCATACTGACCTACCGTCGCCCGCTCCTTCCTCCGGCTTATCGCCGGCAGTCCCCCCAGAGTGCCCCCTTCCCAACGGGAAGGGCTGGCAACTGGGGGCACGGGTCTCGCTCGTTACCACACTTAAGTGGACGCCTCACGGTACGAGCTGACGGCGGCCATGCACCTCCTCTCGGCGTGTCCGGCAAGACCTTCAGCCTGGCCTTCATCCTGCCGTCGCCCCCGGTGAGGTTCCCGGCGTTGAATCCAATTAAACCGCACGCTCCACCCCTTGTAGTGCTCCCCCGCCAATTCCTTTAAGTTTCAGCCTTGCGGCCGTACTCCCCAGGCGGCGGGCTTAACGGCTTCCCTACGGCACCGGGCGAGCTCGAAGCTCACCCGACACCTAGCCCGCATCCTTTACAGCCAGGACTACCCGGGTATCTAATCCGGTTTGCTCCCCTGGCCTTCGTCCCTCACCGTCGGACCCGTTCCAGCGGGGCGCCTTCGCCACTGGCGGTCCCCCTGGGATTATAGGATTTCACCCCTACCCCAGGGGTACCCCCCGCCTCTCCCGGTCCCAAGACCCGCAGTATCCCCAGCAAGCCCCACGGTTGAGCCGTGGGATTTCGCCAGGGACTTACGGGCCCGGCTACGGACGCTTTAGGCCCAATAATAGCGGCCACCACTCGGGCCGCCGGTATTACCGCGGCGGCTGCCACCGGCCTTGCCCAGCCCTTATTCCCGGAGCTTTTTACACTCCGGAAAAGCCGTGGCGTTGCCACGGCACTCGGGGTCCCCCCGTCGCGGTTTCCCGCATTGCGGAGGTTTCGCGCCTGCTGCGCCCCGTAGGGCCTGGACCCGTGTCTCAGTGTCCATCTCCGGGCTCCTGCTCTCACAGCCCGTACCGATCTTCGGCTTGGTGGGCCATTACCCCACCAACTACCTAATCGGCCGCCGGCCCATCCTCGGGCGGACATAAGTCCCTTTCGGCCTGAGGACCTTCCAGTACCTCAGGCCTATGGGGAATTAGCCCCAGTTTCCCGGGGTTATCCCCCTCCCGAGGGTAGGTTACCGACGTGTTACTGAGCCGTCCGCCGGTGGTGCCCCAAAGGGACACCCCCGTGACTCGCATGGCTTAGTCGGACCCCGATAGCAGTGGCCTCCGGCAGGATCAACCGGAATTGCTATTAGGAGTACGGCCGGTGGGACTTCCCCCAAGGGGAAGTACCATAAAACCCATTCGGGGTTTGGTCGGGATGTTGGACCTGCCTTACCCCCAAGGGATCCCCTTTCGGGTTTCCTTGGGAGTGCACT
>Ga0190336_1000176_pt1 | contig 12305 bp, 11 predicted proteins | sample 487204910_MG_FD_161651 | JGI IMG/M metagenome (GOLD analysis project Ga0190336, IMG submission 161651) | Hydrothermal vent sediment bacterial communities from Southern Trench, Guaymas Basin, Mexico - 4872-04-9-10_MG | ecosystem: Environmental > Aquatic > Marine > Hydrothermal vents > Sediment ...
TGGTTCAGTGTCAAGATGAACGTTCCCAACACAAGAATAAGGCCAAGGCTATGAAAATATTGCGAGCTAGGCTTTTAGAAAAAATGCGTCAAGAACAAGAGCAACAAATGGCTGAAGAACGTCGTAGCCAAGTAGGCACAGGAGATAGAAGTGAGAGAATCCGCACTTATAACTTTCCTCAAGGCCGGGTCACAGACCACCGTATCGGTCTTACTTTATACCGGCTAGAAGAGGTCTTAGAAGGTGATTTGGATGAAATTATTGATGCCCTCATTACTCATTATCAGGCTGAAGCCTTAAAGAAGATGTAACCCAATTTAGTTAAATCCAATAAAACAGATATGAATGCAGGAAATCGGCAAAACAAGTATCCTGTCTGCGGGGCAGATAGGTTTTAGGACTTTTGCAGGAGCACGCTGCGCAGTGCTGTCAAAGCCGTAAGCCCAAAAGGGGCGAAGTGAAACGGAGCAGCGTGCTAAAGTAGAAGATAAGTTGTGAGTTTTCTTTTAAAGGCATTCCTGTTTTGAAAAGCTTACTTATCTTTCTTTTCGGAAAGCTTTTAAAAATTTAGAAAACTTCCATCTGTATCCTTATCCTTTATTGGTTTAATCACAACAAATCCAAGATACGATTCAGATAACTCTTTGAGAGATTTATTACCTTCGAGGGCGTTTTTCAAATGAAGTTCACTTGCTTCTTGCGTATACCATTCCGAGCTAGAACCCAAAACTCCAAACAAGAAACCTATGTCAAAGAACCAAACCATTTTCTGATTGCCAGCAGATTGTTTAGAAGGTAGTATTTAATAAGAAGTTTTTGAACGGAATTAAACAATCAGATGGAAAAGTCCACAAAGGTCTATAAAAAAGTAAGAGATTGAAACTAAAAATTTCTGAAAATTTATGGAAATACATACTTGAAAACTACTCTGATTCATCTTATCCATTTTCAAATTTCAAAGCAGGTTTGGAAACCAGTAAAAGTTATCTTTATAGAAACTTATACCCCTTATCCCTCTATCACCCATTGCTTGTAATCTAAATTATCTACAAAGGCATTTATAAATTGAACAGGATTTTCTTTTTTAATGTAATCATCAATGGCTTTTGGGAATACCAGCATTTGTTTTCTGGGACGTCCTGAATATGCTTCATATTTTCCTCTTAATCATTGGTTGAAGGGAATAAAATATTTTAATATAGAAACTTTAACATGGCCACCTTTTAGGTGAAGCTATAGGAGAGAGAATTTTTATACTTGATTTGGCCGATCTTCTGTCAAGGAGGGTCGCGGCGGAATGCAGGCGAGCGAGCAGTCCTTGACAGCCCCAGCTTAAATAAAATATTTGTATGGTTGCAGTCAGTTTTTTGACCGCAGCCCTTAAAAAATGATTTTTTACACTGTGAGTGAAGTCAGTTGCTATATTTGACCGTTTTCTTTTAAAGTTGTTACTGTTTTGAGGAGCTTACCTTATCTTTTTAGAAAGCTTCTAAAAATTCTGGGGAAAGTCCTGTAATAGATAAATTTGACAAAACCAAACAAAAGGAAGCCACCCATGGAAAGGGTACCAGTAAGTGAAAAAATGCGCCTGCCCTGTTGGGTAAAAAATAAAAATTTACTTCACAGGGTAAGAAATTTTTTACAAAGAATTGGCCGATATTTTCCACTTACGAAGTGTAAAAAGGGTAGTATGTCTCAGACCACCCTTTTTACAGGAATTGTAAGACATGACCCCAAAATTTTTTATATTGTAAGTGAGATTGACAATAAAAACATAATAATTTATTATTTTATTAATCATTTAATAATTAATTAAACGGAGTCAAACATGACTACTAAAATACTGACAATAGCGGTTTCAGAGGAAATTTGGAAGAAAATTAAACAAATCGCGGCTTTACAGGGAAAAACTATATCAGCCTTGATGAGAGAGCAAATAGAAAAATTTTTAGGGGAAGAAAATAGATATACAGAGGTTCATGAGAGGATTGCAAAGATAGCCAAGGAGAACAGGGGTAAGTTAGAAAAGTGGGAAAGAGAAGAGCTTTACGATGTATAAAGCTTTTTTTGATACTAATATTTTAGCCTATGAATTTGATAAGAGTGAACATAGAAAACAGGCTTTAGTAGTAGATTTGATTAATGAATGGAGGCCTTCGGGCCGGATGATAATCTCAACTCAGGTACTTCAAGAACTTTATGTAGTTTTAATACAAAAGCTTAAACCTGCTTTAAAAGAAGAAATAGCTGAAGAGATTATCCGAAATTATAGTAAACTTGATGTAGTGATTATCGATCCGTCTTTAATTTTAAATGGAATAGGTATAAAAAGAAAATATAAAATTTCTTTTTGGGATGCATTGATAGTGGCAGCAGCTCAAAGAGCAGGATGTAAAATCCTTTTTACAGAAGATCTTTCTCACGGGATGAAAATAGCAGGTATAGAAATAGTTAATCCATTTTTTAAATTCGCTGTTTTGTAGTCTCCTCTCTAGTTATTTTGAAATTCTTCCCTGATCCCTAATTCTTCTCTTAATCTATCCCGACAATAAGGCCTCTGGAATACATCTCCATCTCAATAGCTAATTTCTCTAATACTTGAGAGTTATTCCTGAAAAAAGCCGCCAGCTTTGAACAAAAGGACTTTTCTGTATTTCTTGGCTTTAAGGTTTATATACACAAATTTTGCCCTCAGCTGTTTTTAGAAGCATGATTACTGCTAGAACTCCTGGCAGGGATACGGCAGCGTAGTTTAATTAGAATAGATAAAGAGCTAATTTTTGTAGCACAAAAGGTTTTTAAATAAAAAAAGATAATTAAAAGATTAAAAAACAGAGTTAAACACTATTTCAGCATACGGGTCAAACTCCTAGGGGTCAAGTCTTGATTTTTGAATTTTTTAATCTAATTTTAAGTGAGAAAAAATATTAAGGGACAGAATTTTAGCATGAATTTTCAGCACATTTTGGACTTCAAGGTGCGAAAAAAATTCATTCTTCAGGGCTGTTAATCCGCAATTGATTTTAAGAGAAAATTCCAGCTGCGATGATACCTCAAGGTTAACTTTCACCAACCTTCGATTTTTCAAGAGCACGCGGCGCAGCGCTGTCAAAGCCGTAAGCCCAAAGGGGGCGGAAACGGAAAACGGCGTGCTAAACTAGGGAACAGGTTGGGTAAAGGTAATATCCATCTGCTTTTTTCAACAGCCTGTTAAGTCACAAAGGCGGTTTTTCTTTTAGCCCTTAGTTGACCTGTTTATCGATTTTTAATACAATGTCTCTGAATGAAAAAGCCCGTTTTAGCATTTGTATTGGTGACAATAATAAAAGTAGCCTCCGTTTATGGTGTTGGCCTTACAGAAAAAGCTATAAACTCTTTTGTGAGTGGAGATTATGATGCTGCTATTAAAACAGGTCTAACAGCCATAAAGCTTGAAGGTAGCTTTGATGCCTATCTAATCACCGGCGCAGCTTATTATAAAAAAGGCAAGCCCCATAAAGCTATAATATATCTGGAAAAGGCAAAAACACTGGCCCAAACCAATGAAAAATCTGCGGCAGTTTATAATTTCCTTGGATTAAGCTACTATAATATGAGGAAAGTGGATAAAGCACTTTATTACTTCTCCCAACAGCTAAAAATAGCAAGAGAGCTAAACGATAAAAAAGCTATAGCATCGGGTTTGAATAATATTGCAGGTATTCTCCGTGACAAAGGCGACTTAGATAAAGCACTTGAATATTATAAAGAGAGTTTACAATACCTTCCTACTGACAATCTTGTTGCCTTGGCCACCATTTACAATAATATAGGTAATATTTATGCTGTTAAGAAAGACTACATTAAGGCCATAGATTACTATAAAAAGGCCATAGAGTATGCCCAAAAAGGTGAATATTATCGGGGTGTAGGGCCTATGAAATTAAATCTTGGAGAGACTTATAGAAAAGTGAAAGATTATCAAAATGCCAAAAAGGAGCTAATTGAGGGCCTGAAAATGGTCCAGGCCGCTGGTAAGAAAATCTGGGAAGGTAGTGGTTGTCTCTATTTAGCTAGACTATACCAAAATTTAGGCCAATATGAAACTGCCAAGAATTACTGTTTAAAAGCAAGGGAAATTTTTAAAAATATAGGAATGCAAGATGGTTTTAATCAAGCTAATCTATTGTTATCGTCTATTTCTCCTTGGGCAGTTTATTTAGAAGCTTATAAAAATAAAGATGCTGCATATAAAAGGCTTCAGGTGCTCAGAGAAAAGGGCCATCCTGTAATTATAAAAGAAGTAAAGATACCTCAGAAAGGAACTTGGTATCGGATATTCATTAGTGGATTTAGAGACAAGCAAGTGGCTTATAAAAAGCGGGATGAAATAAAAAAAGATTTCCCCGGTGCATGGGTAGGAAAATTTGAATATAAATAATGTCCTATGGAAAAAGAACGAGCCTTTCCCCACATCCGTCCTGAGTTGTTTAAACAAGTCTGGCAAGCGTTGAAAAAAGGGGAAAAAGGCAGGGATTCTCGCTGGAGTTATATGGCCAAAAGTATTGAAACACATAAGGAATTCATCCCATTTTTGGAAGGAAAACAAAAGACATTGCCCCCAGGGGCTCCTGACCCCTTTTTGCACCTTACCCTTCATACCGTGGTAGAGGAGCTATTAGCGGAAAATGAATTACCTGAAATCGGCTATTTTTATGACATTCAAAAAAAACATGGTTTATCCCATCACGAAATTGTCCACATGTTAGGGGCTATTCTTACCACCCAGCTTTTCACCATCTTTAAGGAACAAAAATTTGATATAGAGTTCTATAAACAAATACTTAAGGAGTATGCACATTACACTCCCGATGTTTTCTGGAAAAAGATAGAGGAGGGATAGAATGCGGAAACTTATTTTGTTTTTAATTCTTTTCTGGCCAGCTATAGCCTGGTCAGAGACCCTGTATCCTTTGGCTAGTTTAGATGCACATTTAATTCCCAAGGGGCAGTGGGATTTTCATTTAGGAGCAAAATACACCCAAGACAGGTGGTTTCCCTTTGAAAGGAAAAATACTCACCGTGAAGAACTTCACCTTCCTCAGTTTAGTTTAAATATTGGGTTAGCTAGCAATATAGAAATACACTTTGATTACCCATATATTTACCTTGATTCAGACCATACAGATAGTGACTGGGATTCTGGAGATTTAACCTTAGGAGTGAAAATAAATTTATTTAAAGATAAAAATAATTTTCCTGCTGTTTCGCTTGATTTGAGCACTAAATTACCCAATGGAGATTATGAAAATCGTTTTAGCACCAATGAAACAGATTTTTTTGCCTTGGCTCTAATGGCAAAAAGATGGGAAGATTTAAATCTTTTTCTTAATATGGGTCTTGGAATTATTGGTAATCCTCAGGTTAACGCTTCTCAGGATGATGTGTTTGTGTATAGCGTTGGGTTTGACTATACACTCTGGCCAGATATTGATTTATTAACAGAAATACAAGGTTGGGCAGGCAGTAATTATGATAATAATTATGCAGTGGCCACTATGGGTATCCAGTATTGGTATTTATCTCATTGGCGTTTCGATGCGGGAGTGCATGTGGGCTTGAATGAACAAAGCGAAGATTGGGGAATTAGTATAGGTGTAAGTTACATCTGGAAGTGGTAAAATTGATAGATAAACTAAAAGAGGCCGCCAAAATAATTCAATCTGCCCTGGCAGAAATTATAGGCACTTGCCCTAATAAACAATCTTGAGAATCATTGAGGCCACATGAAGGCATTGGTTGTTTTAGAAGACGGCACTGTGTTTGAAGGAAGGTCATTCACTGGCTCAGGTGAGACCTTGGGAGAAGTAGTGTTTAATACCAGTATGACCGGATACCAGGAGATTTTGACTGATCCATCTTATAAAGGACAAATTGTTACCATGACCTATCCCTTAATTGGGAATTATGGCACAAATCATGAAGATATAGAATCAGCTGGCATTCAGGTAGAAGGTTTTATTGTTAAAGAATACTGCCCATTCCCCAGCAACTGGCGGAATCAAAAAAACTTAGCAGATTATTTAAAAGAGGCAAATGTTATAGGTATTGAGGGAGTAGATACCAGGGCCTTAACCCGTCATATCCGTCTGCAAGGGGCAATGAAAGGGATTATCTCCACGGAAGACTTGAATGTAAAATCATTGCTAGAAAAGGTGAAGGCGTTCCCTGGGTTGATAGGAAGAGATTTAGCTACCCCTGTCTCCTGTAAACAGCCATTTTTATGGCAAGGAGGAAAGTATCTAAGAGTAGAAAATTTAGGAGCATTTATCTGGCAAGATAAGACAAAACATAAAGTGGTGGCCATAGATTGTGGAATAAAATTTAATATCTTACATGAACTAGAAAAAAGGGAATGTGAAATACTTGTGGTGCCGGCAAAAGTGAGGGCTGAAGATATTTTAGCCACAAAGCCTGATGGAATTTTTCTTTCTAATGGCCCAGGAGATCCTGCTCCCATTAAACATGTGATTAGAGAGGTAAATACACTTATAGGGAAAAAGCCTATTTTTGGAATCTGTTTGGGACATCAGATTATCGGTCTAGCCATAGGGGGTAAGACATTTAAATTAAAGTTTGGGCATCGGGGGGCAAACCACCCCGTAAAAAACCTGGCTACAGGCAAAATAGAGATTACCAGTCAAAACCATGGTTTTTGTGTGGATATGGACTCATTGGCAGGCACAGGCATGGAAGTTACTCATATCAATTTAAATGATAATACCTTAGAAGGTATGCGACATAAGATCCTGCCTTTATTTTCCGTGCAATACCATCCTGAAGCTAGTCCAGGCCCTCATGACTCTAAATATCTTTTTGATGACTTTATTAGGATGATGTAAATATGCCCAAAGACACGGAGATAAAAAAGATTCTTATCATTGGGTCAGGTCCTATTATTATCAGTCAGGCCTGTGAATTTGATTATTCAGGTACTCAGGCCTGTAAGGCACTTAAAAGTGAAGGCTATGAAGTAATCTTGCTAAATAGTAATCCCGCTACTATTATGACCGACCCAGAAATGGCCGACAGAACCTATATTGAGCCTATTACACCAGAAATTCTGGAGATGATTATAGCCAGAGAACGGCCTGATGCCTTGTTACCTACTTTAGGTGGACAGACCGCCTTAAATACTGCCGTAACTGTAGCTGAGGCCGGGATATTGGATAAATATAGTGTAAAGATGATAGGGGCCTCTTTTGAAGTGATTAAAAAGGCAGAGGATAGAGAGCTATTTCGTGAAGCCATGAAAAAAGTAGGTCTTCGGGTGCCTAAAAGTGGCATTGCCAGAAATATGAAAGAGGTGAGAGAAATTGCTCAAAAAATAGGATTTCCCATTATTGTTAGGCCTAGTTTCACCTTAGGTGGTACTGGGGGTGGAGTGGCATATAATAAAGAAGACCTTGAAATTCTGGCTAAAACAGGGCTTTCAGCCAGTATGATTCATGAAATAATGCTAGAAGAATCGGTATTAGGTTGGAAGGAATATGAACTAGAAGTCATGCGAGATAAAAATGACAATGTAGTAATTATTTGCTCCATTGAAAATTTTGACCCTATGGGCGTTCATACCGGAGACAGCATCACTGTTGCCCCAGCCCAGACTTTGACGGACAAAGAATATCAAAATATGCGGGATGCTGCTATTGCTGTTATGCGCGAGATTGGAGTAGAAACAGGGGGTAGTAATATCCAATTTGCCATCAATCCTAAAACAGGAGAGATGGTAGTCATTGAAATGAATCCCCGGGTTTCACGCAGTTCTGCCCTGGCTTCTAAGGCTACGGGTTTCCCTATTGCCAAGATCGCTACTAAATTGGCTATTGGTTACACCCTGGATGAAATCCCCAATGATATTACAAAAGAAACATACGCCTCTTTTGAACCCACTATTGACTATTGTGTGGTAAAGATTCCCAGATGGACCTTTGAGAAATTTCCGGGAGCAAAAGACGAATTGACTACCTCTATGCGTTCTGTAGGAGAAACCATGGCCATTGGTCGTACTTTTAAAGAAGCCTTGCAAAAAGGGTTACGCTCTTTAGAGATTAGTAGGTATGGATTGGGGGCAGATGGGAAAGACCCCCAAAGTCTAACTAGAGAAGAGATAAACCAAAAACTTATCTATCCCAATTCACAACGAATTTTCTATATTAGATATGCCTTAAAAATGGGATTTACCATTGAAGAAATCCATCATTTAACAGGCATTGACCCTTGGTTTTTAAATAATATCAAGCAAATTTTGGAATTTGAGGAAAATTTAAAAAATTATCATGGGATTGATTTAAGCAAGATTCCAGAGGAAATTTTCAAGCAGGCCAAAGAATATGGCTATTCGGATAAACAACTGGCTTATCTTTGGGAGACAGATGAAAAATCCGTGAGAAAGGAAAGAGAAAAAAGAGGTTTGTTTGCTGTTTACAAACTGGTGGATACCTGTGCCGCTGAATTTGAGGCCTATACACCTTATTATTATTCTACCTATGAAAAAGAAGACGAAGCACGGATTTCGGATAAAAAGAAAGTAATGATTCTTGGGGGAGGACCAAATAGGATCGGCCAAGGTATTGAATTTGACTATTGCTGTGTACATGCCTCATTTGCCTTAAAAGAAGAAGGGATAGAAAGCATCATGGTCAATAGTAATCCTGAAACGGTGAGCACTGATTATGACACTTCAGACAGACTTTATTTTGAACCTTTAACTTTAGAGGATGTGTTAAATATCATCTCTAAAGAAAAACCTTGGGGAGTTATTGTTCAATTTGGAGGACAGACTCCTTTAAACCTCTCTGTTTCTTTATGGCGAGAAGGGGCACCCATTATTGGCACTACCCCAGATAGTATTGATCGAGCTGAAGATAGAGAAAGATTTAAAGAAATGCTTAAAAAACTGGGATTAAAGCAGCCGCTAAATGGAACAGCCATGGAAATAAAAGAAGCTATTAAGATTGCTCAAGAGATTGGATTTCCTGTCCTGGTAAGACCATCTTATGTTTTAGGTGGTCGGGCTATGGAGATCGTTTATAATGAACAAGACTTGCAGAGATTTGTACAACTGGCCGTAGAAGCTGCCCCTGGTCATCCTCTCTTGATTGATAAATTTCTAGAGGATGCTATTGAAGTAGATGTGGATGCAGTGGCTGACGGGGAAATTTGTGTGGTAGCAGGTATCATGGAGCACATAGAAGAAGCAGGAGTCCATTCAGGAGATAGCGCCTGTGTCTTACCTCCCCATACATTGCCTAAAAAAATTGTAGAGGAAATTAAAAGACAGACAAAGGCCCTAGCCAAAGAATTAAATGTCATTGGTCTGATGAATGTGCAGTATGCGGTGAAAGATGGACAGGTTTATGTATTAGAAGTCAATCCCCGTGCCTCTCGGACTGTTCCTTTTGTCAGTAAGGCTACTGGTATACCCTGGGCAAAGGTGGCTACGAAGGTGATGTTAGGAAAGAAATTGCAAACATTAGGGATTACTGAAGAGATACAGGTTAATCATGTAGCAGTTAAAGAAGTAGTATTGCCATTCTTGCGTTTTCCAGGTGTTGACCCTATTTTGGGACCAGAGATGCGTTCTACTGGTGAAGTAATGGGCATTGCTCATAATTATGGTCTGGCTTATGCTAAAGCCCAAATTGCGTCGGGACAAAACTTATATCTACCTAAAACCAGCAAGGTGCTTATTACAGTAGCAGACAAGTATAAACCAGCAGTAGTATCTATTGCCCAAAAATTGCATGAACTGGGTTTTAAGCTGGCTGCTACTAAGGGCACAGCTAGTTATTTACAAAGGGTAAACCTTCCTGTGGAAACAGTGTATAAAGTAAGAGAAAAAAGGCCACATGTGGTTGACCATATTAAAAACCATGAATTTAGCCTGATAATCAATGCTCGATTTGGTCAAGAATCTAGCGAAGACGCACCTTTGATTCGTAAAACAGCGTTGTTATATGGAGTTCCATATGCTACTACCCTCGCTGGTGCCAAGGCAATGGTGGATGGCATAGAGGCATTATTAAAAGGAAAAATTGGAGTAAAGTGCTTACAAGAATATCATAAAAGAGTTTCCATATAGGTCTCATCCCACCTGAAATTGTGACCCTGGAAAATGATTATGGAAGTGAAATTTTTTTAATAGTCAGTGATTTCTTTTACATACTGGTTACATATTTCCCAGGAATTTCTTTTACAAACCGAGAAATCCTCAGCCTGCTTTCACAGTTATTGCGATAAAATGTATAGGTGATTAACAAATATCTCTTCGCCCTTGTGATGGCAACATAAAAAAGCCTTCTTTCCTCTTCAATTTCTGCTGAGGTTACAGCGTGTCGGGTGGGAAAAATCCCTTCTTCGGCTCCAAGAATAATCACGGCCTTCCATTCCAGCCCTTTGGCCTGATGGACTGTCGTGAGATTCACTGCATTTTTCTCGTTTACATTGGCTACCTTATCTGTCAAAAGTGCGATTTCCTCCAGTAACTCATTTATATCTTGATGTGATTTAGAAAAGGATAAAAACTCATCTACACTTCTTTTTCGTTCTTCTAATTGCTCTTTATCCTCAGAAATAGCCGTTAAGTAATCTCTAAACACATTCTGAAAGGTGTCTAAAAAGGCCTGGACTGCATCAGCACTTTTATTATACCCTTTAACCATTTCTACACCATCTTTAACTGCCAGAAGGGTCATTCTCTGTTGTCTTGTGAATTCCCTCCCATATCCTGCCTGGTTAACTATATCTAAAACCGTATCTAAAGTCTCAGCATATTTTTTAAGTTTCTCCAATCCCTTTTCTCCAAAACCCTTTAAAAAATTCTCTTCTAAAAATTGCAGCAGGGCCAATTTATCGTTTTGAAAGACCATGCGCAAAAATAGAATAATGATCTTTATTTCTCTCTTTTTAAAGAAAAATGTATCTCCCACAACCATGACAGGAATGCCTTGTCTGATTAATTCATGTTGCAGGATATAAGAAATATACGCACTTCTATATAAAACTGCTATATCTTTATAACTACACCCCTTCTGTTTGACTAATTTCAAGATGATATCTGGAATATACTTAGCTTCATCATACTCATCAGCAAATGATTTAATGTAAATGGGGATATCTGTTTTATCGCTGGCATATAGCTCTTTATGCACCTGAGCTAAATTATTCTTAATCAGTTCACTTGAAGCCTCTACAATGGTTTTTATGGACCTGAAATTGCATCCTAGGACAATTTTCTTTGCGTTATATTTTTTCTCAAAGTCCAGAAAGTTCTGGATAACCGCTCCCCTGAAACGATAGATGCTTTGATAGTCGTCTCCTACAACAGTAATATTCCCGTTTTGCATTAAGAATCCGATAATTCGCTCCTGGAGATTGTTTGTGTCCTGATATTCATCAACCAGGATATACTCAAAATAATTTTGGAGTTTTTTTCTGATTTCAGGTGAGGACTGAAGCAGCTCCATGGTTTTAAGGAGCAGGTCATCAAAGTCAAGATACTCATATTTCTGTTTTATTTTCTCATAATCCCGATAGTAGTAATACGCCTTATCTACTGGGGGTTTTAACTTTAATTGAAAGGCCAATTGTTTACAAATGCGCTGAAGAGAACGGCCATTTCTATCTTTGTTCATGAGGTAGGATGAGTAATTATTTTTTAAATTAGTAATTAGAAGCGATAGCTTTTTTCTTTCCTTTGCCTTTTGTTCCTTCATTACCTCCTTAATTATGTTTTTCTGATCCGTTTCAGTAGCTATCTTGAAGTCAGGCTTAATATCAATGGCGTTGCCATATTTTCGCAATATCCTCACACATGCACTGTGAAAAGTCCTGATCCAGTATGGTGCAAACCCTGTCAGGTGCTTAACCCTCTCTTTCATCTCATTAGCAGCCTTGTTTGTAAATGTAACCGCCAGAATGCGATCAGGAGAAACACCTCTTTTGATTAAGTAGGCTATTTTAAAAGTAATTACCCGGGTTTTGCCACTTCCCGCCCCGGCGGCAACAAGTAAAGGGCCTCTGGTATATGTGATGGCATTATATTGGTCTTTGGTGGTATTTTCTTTTAAAAAGCGGATAAATTCCTCCATATTCCTATTTAAACTTTGGTAATAGATTGCTTACTGGAAGTCAATAGTCTGATACTCTAGGAATTGCCATTAGTTATTGTATAATAAGATAAGCTATGTCCTACATCATCCTCCGTGGGGCTAGAGAACACAATTTAAAAAATATTGCTATATCTATTCCCAGGGATAAATTTA
>Ga0190336_1000177_pt1 | contig 12305 bp, 8 predicted proteins | sample 487204910_MG_FD_161651 | JGI IMG/M metagenome (GOLD analysis project Ga0190336, IMG submission 161651) | Hydrothermal vent sediment bacterial communities from Southern Trench, Guaymas Basin, Mexico - 4872-04-9-10_MG | ecosystem: Environmental > Aquatic > Marine > Hydrothermal vents > Sediment ...
TTCACCCATAAAAATAACTTTATTTTTAATGCCTAATTGATATGATTTTTCTTTTAATTCTTCTCTTAAAGGGCCATCACCTACAATAATTAATTTAACTTGAGGATAATTTTTAACAATTTCTTTAAAGGCAAAAAATAAAGTCTTGTGATTTTTTATAGAGTCTAGCCTAGCAACTATACCAATAATAAAATCTTCTTTCTTAAAACCAAATTTTTTTCTTGTGAACTCCTTTCTGTAAATATTGAATTTGTTGGTATCCACCCCATTTGGGATATGGATAATTTTTTCAGGTTTAATTTTTATTTCATTTATTAACCTGTTCTTTAGATTTTTTGAGACTGTCACTATTTTATCTACCATCGTAGATAGCACTAATTTTCTGATAAATTTCCTTTTTTTATTTTGACTAATTAAATCCGTAATTTCAAATCCATGTTCACCATGGACAATGATAGGAACTCCAGCTATTTTGGCAGCTATAATCCCATCCATTCCTGCCCAATTTCTGGTATGGACAATGGTAGGTTTAATTTCTTTTAGATATTCTATTAATTTTATATATAACTGATAATCATTTCCAGGCTTTTTAAACATTTTACTTACTTTAATATTTTTATTTAACCTTTTTTCAAAATCCCCCCCTTGGGTTAGGCAGCAGATAATATTCTCAAACTTAGATGTATCCATATTGTTTACTAAGTTAACAATACCATTCTGCAATCCTCCTGTATCTAACCTATAAATAACATGAATGGTTTGGATGCTATCCATTCTTTAAGTAATTCGTTTTTCTTCCCAAAAAACGTGATACTATTTGTCTAGTACCTGATATTTCTAGCTTAAAAGCTCCCAAGGAATGATATAAGCCTATACAGTATCTTCTCAATTCAAATAAATCGCTGGTGTGGTCATTGTACCCTGGAATTCCAGAAACAGCACAATAACAAAACTTTTTGACACACAATTTATCCTCTTTATCAAAATCTCCAATTTGTCCATTAGGATAACTAAATGGGACTTCATATTGTCCTGTTATTTCTTTTACTCTTTTTACTGAAATAGCAATTTCTTTTTTTCGTGTATCTCTAGATTCATTTTTTAGGATACAATGACTATGAGTATGTGCACCAAAATCTATAAGCCCTGTTGATTTCATTTTTCTTATCTCTTCTATAGTTAATGGACGGAGTATCTCCCATTGTTTCTCAGTAAGAAGATGCTTATGTTTATGCCATATTTCATTCAGTTGCCGATGTAATTGAGAAATAGGATTATTTAAATAACTATTCATATTCACATTTTTAATTCCCCAATAATTAAGCAATCTAATTTTATCAAAATGAAAGAATTCTTGCTTCTCCATATATCCTGTAGTTAGGAAAACCGTAGCAGGAACATTAAATTTTCGTAAAATAGGGAGTGCTAAATAAAAGTTGTTAGCATACCCATCATCAAAGGTTATAACCAGCATTTTAGAAGAGAATCGTCTTGATTTTAAAGCTCTTACCGCTTCTTTTAAATTTATTGGCTTAAGGTATTTGGCAACATATTCTATTTGTTTTTTGAACTCTGATAATTTTACAAAATGAGAAGGAATCCACTTTTCAGTAAATAAGTCATTTGGGCAAACCCCATGATACGTTAAAATTTTTATTCCCTGTAAGTTAATTCTATGTAAAGGCAAAAAATTGGATAAAGATAAAAAATATGATTTTATCTTCATTATGTTAGCTTATCATTTTTTTGCCTAAAAAGTAATATCCATGTGCAATAATAGGCCTATATTTATTCTTTTTTAAAAATATATCTAAATATTTTAAAGGAAACAATAACCATCTAAATAAGGTATCTAAACTACTGAATAAAAATTTACTATTAAATGAAAAAAGGATCGCTAGATATCTTATCAGTATATCTGTAAATGCTGAACTAGGACCCCCTGTCATTCCTTTGCTAATTAATGTGAAATCTTTAAATAATTCCAAAATGCCTTTTTCAGTCAATCTCCAAAAATCGGAATAATCGTGTCTATGTATGAAATGACTTTCTACATAGACATATCCACCTTTTTTAATACCCTTTTTATCTCATTTACAGCCAAAAATGGATTTTTCAGATATGGTATAACAGCTTGGGCTACTACAGCATTAAAAATTTCTTCTTTAAAAGGTAAACTGTGTGCATCGCCTACTACACTTACTATTCCGGTTGGTTTTAAATCAAAATTTACAGATTTACTCAATAGCTTTTTTCCCAAGCACTCCACACCATATCCCTTTTTATAACCACTCCCTACAAATAAGACACTAGCATTTTCTTCATTTTCCAAACATTTTCGTAAAGTAGCATAGTTTTCCTTAAAAGAAATATTTAATCTTGGATTAGGAGGATTTTTAATTAGTTTTGTAAGTAATTTTTTTATCATAAATATTTTTCAAAGATATAAACGCTAAATTCTTGATGCTAAAAGCTGCCTTAATCCCACCATATTCGACACCATTCATCAAACATTAAAAGACTCCAAATAGCGGCACTCCAACTACGAATTCCTCTTTGATGTTCTTTGATTATTTTTTCTATAGGTTTTTTTTGAAAAAATCCTCTTTTTAAAAATCTTTTTCCTAATATTCTATCTTTAACAAATTGTCCTAAGTTATTACGAAACCAATATGCCAAAGGTAGTGCAAATCCATGTTTTGGTCTATCTAAAAATCTAGGAGGAAGCCAAATTTTTATGGCTTCTCTCAAGATCCATTTAGTAATTTTGCTATTAATTTTGTATTTGGAGGGTATTTTAGTCAAAAATTCTAGGAGTCTATGGTCTAAAAGAGGTACTCTTGCCTCCAAAGAATTCGCCATCGTGGTTCTATCTACTTTGACTAAGATATCTTCAGGAAGGTATGTTTTGATATCTAGATATTGAAGAACGCTTATTAAATCAGGAAATTTATTTTCTTTATAAAATTTTTCTAAAAGATATTCACTTCTATAATCATTTAAACATTTTCTGATTTCTGGAGATAGAAGATTTTGAATTTGTGTAAAATTAAAAATTTGTATTGAGCGAAAATATCGCTGTAGCGGTGTTTCTAATATGCGCTTTAAGCTTCCTCTTCCTCTTAAGTTCTGAGGATAAAATGGAAGGATCAATCGTGATAGTTTTTTAAAAAATGGATATTTTTTATCAAATAAAATTTGTTCTTTTAATGCCTGTAAATATCTTACATACCCTGCAAATCCTTCATCACCACCATCTCCAGAAAGCACCATAGTTACATGTTTTCTTGCTAATTTTGCTACATAGTAAGTAGGGATAGCTGAAGAATCACCAAATGGTTCATCAAATTTATGGGCTAATTCTGGTAAAATTTCTATTGCGTTAGGTTTGACAATTTCTTCATAGTGTTCTGTATTAAGATGCTTTGCTAAAGTTTTGGCATAATCAGATTCGTTAAATTTTGATTCTTTAAAACCTATAGTAAATGTTTTGACTGGAATATTCATAATTTTTGTCATAGCTGAAACCACTGCACTGGAATCTACCCCACCACTTAGAAAAGCACCAAATGGGACATCACTAACTAATCTATCCTCTACAACTTGAAGTAGCAGCTTGCGTGTTTCATCAATGCATTCTTGCTTAGTTAAGGAATAGTCAGGTTCCCATTTCAAATCCCAATAAGATTCGATTTCTATTTGCCTATCTTTTTTTATTAATATAAAATGGGCAGGTGGGAGTTTTTTAATTTGAGTAAAAATTGTCCTTGGTGAAGGGATATATTGATAAAAAAGGTAATCGCTTAATGCCTTCCAGTCTATTTCTTTTTGTATTTTAGGATGTTTAATAATGGCTTTAATTTCTGAGGCAAAAATAAATTCATTAGGCAATATAATGTAATAAAGTGGTTTAATCCCTAAGCGATCTCTAGCTAAAAAAAGCATGTTATTTTTTTCATCCCATAAGGCAAAGGCAAACATACCAATAAAGTGTTTTAAACAATTGGTTCCATACTCTTCATAAGCATGGATAATAACTTCTGTATCACTTTTAGTGCAAAATTGATGACCTCTTTTAATTAATTTTTCTCGTAGTTCTATAAAATTATATATTTCTCCATTAAAAACAATCCATACTGTTCCATCTTCATTAGACATTGGTTGATGTCCTGTATCTAAGTCAATGATACTTAGGCGACGATGGGTCAATGCTACGCTGGGTTTATCTCCTATACGCTGACCTCTAGACCCTAATCGCTGACTGAAATAGTAGCCCTCATCATCAGGACCACGATGGATAAGGGTGTTATTCATCTGTTGGATTAAATTTTGGCTAATAGGTTTGCCATTAAAATTAATTATTCCACAGATGCCACACATGGTTAGCCATAATTATTTATTTTTGCAAAACAAGGTAGCAATCCAAATGGGTTTTTTAAGGGACCAATTTTTTTTGAAGTCTCCAAATAATCCTGATCAAAAACTATCCTCCAACATTTCCCTTTGTTTTCAACGGCAAAGCGCCACATTTAGGCCATTATAATCCAAAATCCTCATTTGCCCTACAAGAAACCCCGCAAGTGTGGTAAAAAGACATATTCAAAATTACTTATTACTCTTAATTTTTTCTTTTAAATTTTTCAGTTTACGTATAGCTGATGTAGGTAGAACACTTAATAATATATATATCCATGGTTTGAACATAAATGGGTTTTCTTTCAAAAATCTCCTAAAATAAATACGAGATAAGGGAAATTTTTCACATGTAAAGTACAAATAACCTAAGTCAAAATATATTTTGTTAATAGTTTGTTTAATTATTTTTTTGCTCTTTATAGGCAAATTTGAATAGTTTAAAAATTTTTTCATTACTTTCAAGCGAGATTTTAAAGCTAATTCTTGATTTGCACTTATATTAGTTTCATGAAATCTTGTCAAAACCAAAGGGAAGTTTATAAAACCAATATCATAAAATAATCCTATACGAAGCCACATATCTCTGTCTTCCACAGAAAATAAAGTTTCATCAAAAAAACCAACTTTATTAAAGCATTCCTTTTTAACTATAACAGTATTAGTAGGAATAAAATTTTCCTGTAAAAGTGCGTTAAACACATTGTCATAAATTACCTTTTCTGTAGAAGATAAAGGTTTTATAGATAATTTATTAAAAAATAGTTTTTCTTTTAAAAAACTATTTTTTATTATCCCTTTTTCATTAAATAAAATCATATCTGAAAAAATTAATCCTACTTCTTTTTCTTTTTCCATAAATTTTATTTGTAATTCTAACTTTTGCGGTAACCAAATATCATCCGCATCCAAAAAGGCTATGTATTCCCCTTTGGCTTCTTTTATTCCTCTGTTTCTTGCTGATGAAGGACCAGAATTTTGTTGATAAATATATTTTATTTTATTTAAATAAGGTTTAATTACTTCTTTAGTATTATCTGTTGAGCCGTCATCTACTACTATTATTTCAAAATCTTTATAAGTTTGATTCAACACACTTTCTATTGCCTCACAAATGTATTGAGCATAATTATAGGTTGGGATTATAATGCTTATCTTAGCCATTTATATTTTAACAAAATAAGATTTGAAATATACAAGTGCTTCATGAATTCGATTTTTTTCATCTGATTCAAGTGCTAGATGTATTGCTATGACTGTATATAGAAATATACATCCAATAAAGGTGATTATTAATTGGAAAAGATTATGAAAAGTTGTAATTTTTTTTAGGAAAAATAAGAAAAGACTAAATAAAATTAAAGTAGATAATGGTTTCAACCAAGATTCAACAAAATATCTTGCAAAAGGTAATTTAATTGTTTTTAAAATATAAATAGGAGTTATAATACAATTAAAAAATATAACAGGAATGGCTGTGCCAAGAGCCACACCAGTTAATCCTATTTTTTGAACTAAATAAACACTAATTAAAAAATTCATTATTGCAGTCATTGTTGTTGTAAAAGCATAAAATTTATGTTTTTCAATACCATACAGAATGGACACACCTGTACTAAAACTTATAAAGATTAAATCAGGAATCAGTAAAATAATCATATATTTATAACTTTCAATATATTGAGCTCCGACCCACAAAGAAATCAAATCTTTACCAAAAAATATTAAAAAAAGACCTATAGGATACGTTAGTAAAACAGATACTTTTGAGCCTTTTACCATTAACTTTCTTATATATTCATAATCACGATTTGCTTTCATTTCAGTAACGGTAGGACTGAAGGTAAAGACCATTAAAGAATTTAACTGTCTAGTATAGCTAACCAATTTCCACCCTATGACATATAAAGTAACCATCTCTATAGGTAGAAAAAAGCCAATAATTAAATTATCTGTATAAAGTATAAGTCGCATAGCAATTAAGTTAATAAACACAAAGAAACTGTAATTAAACAATATTTTTATTTTTTCTTTTTCAAAAAATTTAAATTTTATTGCTATTTTGGGGAAAACAGTTTTTTTGAGAAAAATAATGCTTAATATGAATTCAACAATATGAAGGCTGAATATAATTAAACTGAGTTTTATTAATCCATAATGATAATTTAAAAACAATAGTACTAATGGAGCCTTTAGTAGGGTGGAAGTGACTTGAATTATATTATCTATATCATATCTTTGAAAACCTTGAAGCGCTCCTCTAAAAACTCTAAAAATAAAATTTAAAAATAGATCAAAAGATACTATGATTAAAACAATTTGTGCTTGCTTTTTAAGCTCAACTGGTATGTTAAATATTCTATCTACAAAGAAAGAAAGTACAATGCCCAGTAAAAGAGCTAGAGAACCAGGAATAATATAAAAAAAGAAGCTTGTAGATAAAATTTTATTTATCTCTTCAGGACTATTTTGAGCATTATACTTTGCCACATATATCTTATTAGCTTGAGCAATCCCTAAATCTAAAATTCCAAGGTAACCTGTAAGTTGTCCAAGAATAGCCCAAATGCCATAACTAGCGTCTCCCAGTCTATGAATGATAAAAGGGGCTAGTAAGAAACCTACTACAAAATTAACTACATATCCCAGATAATTAGCTATAACATTTTTTGTTATTTTTTTGCTATAATTCATTGAATTAAATTTTGTTTAAGAAATACTGGTAAACTGTTCCTAAATGATAACTTATTCTAAGTATAAAGTGAAATGAAGTAATTACATCAAATTTCAAAGCATACCATAAAATATATGTGATGTTAATTATTATATTCCTCAAAGTATATTTTAGGGAAGAAGGATTTATTAAAGCTGCAGAACGACCAGCTCCAAAGTATCTTTTTAAAAGGAAACGTTTAGTTAACCGTTTTGAATCAACTGGATGATAAACAACGGCATAAGGATAATAATAAACTTTTTCTCCTTGTCGCATTAGACGCAAAAAGAACTCTGAATCTTCACCAGCTAAAAAAGTTTTTCCCTTAACTCCAACGTCTTCTCTAAATAAACCGTATTTTTTAAAGATAATTTTTTTTAAGAAAAAATTGGCTCCTACAGGGGCATAATAGGGAGGATGACCATATTCACTAATTTTGTCTCCAAAATCATGGTCTACTAATGCCAATCCAGTATTGCGAAAAGGACCACTTCTAACTACCCATTTTGGTATAGTGGGTGGTAACATAGGAATCACTTTCCCCCCAAAGGCATTAGCTTTAACTTTTCTAAAAGCTTGCCAAATTGATTCTAGCCAATGTTTATCAAGTATCACATCATCATCTATAAAAGCTATTATCTCACCTCGAGCTATTTTAACTCCTCTATTACGAGCATAAGATGATCCTTGTTTTTTTTCTTTTACATAAATCAGAGGTACTGGAGATAAGAATTTTTTTTGAAGTGCTATTTTTTCTGTATTATCTGAGGAGTTGTTATCAACCACAATAATTTCCCAAGAAACGTTAGAGGGTAAAGATTGTTGAAAAAGATTATCAAGTAATTTATCTAATAATTTAGCACGATTATAAGTAGGAATAATAACACTTATGTGCATCTAACCCCCTTATAGATAACGAAGACTCTTAAGTCTCTTTGCAATTTTAGCTTGATCTTGTTCACTCAGTTTTGAAAAATCTCTCTTTGACTGTGATCAGCCCACCCCCTTACCAGAACTGACCTTTGTCAATTCCCTTCCCGAAAGACCATGAACGCAAGCTCCGCTCTATTTATCTTCCGAGGGATCCATCTGAGCACATAAGCGCACCGCGGGTGCTCTTTTAAGGCCACACTGGTCTCTATGGAGTCGTTAGCAGATCTAATCGCATCAGCAACCGCTTTTTTGTAATTGCTCTTTAGTTATGTCCCTTTTTTGAATAATAGCTGGCCCCTAACCCTAATTCATTAAATATTACTAAAGAAGAGGTTATAAGGGAAGCCATACCAAAAAGACCATAATCATCAGGAGATAGGATTCTGGCAACAAAGAGGGTGATTACCAAGATATTAGTTGAGTGGACCCCATTGTCAAGACAGAAAATTATATAATTTAAGCTCGCCTTAAAGGCCATAATATACCTCATATGGTGTCTTGTAGCCCAATGACTGATGGGGCCTCTCATTATTTAAAATTTAAAGTAGCTTTCTATGCCTTCTTTCGCCTCCCTTACATCACTATAGTCGTTTATGTATAGCTCCTCATATTTTACTGATCTCCACAATCTTTCTGTAAATATGTTATCAAATACCCTTCCCCTTGAATCCATGCTTATTTCAACATCATTTTCTTAAGTATTTGGATAAACTTCTCACTTATATATTGTACTCCTTGGTCTGAATTAAAACCTGTTGTCTAAATTTTGGGGTCCATTATATCTGAAAGGATATACTCTATTTTTCTTGATATTTGCAATTTATCTGTAAAAAGTTGTAACTTTCTTTTTGGATCATTTACCTATTCGCTTATACATGTTAACTATTTAGCAGCAGTTCCTAATAACATAGAGATTTTAAGGCTTTACATTTCTGATTTTAAAAAATTAATTAATTATAAAATACTAATATAGCCCAAACAACCAGGATACTTAACATAACGCTATATAAGCATTTAACAAAAAGATTAAACGGCTTAGCGGCAATTGACTGCAAAAAGCAAAGGTAAAGTTTTTTTAAAAAAGTATAATGAGGTAATACTTCTTTTTTACTTTTCTCAAGTAATTGGCCTAATTCAGGTGATGTTAAATAAATTACATCAGGATAATTTTTTTCTATACTTGTTAAAAGTTTATCTAACTCCAATAATCCCTTTTTAGGAAAATTTCTGTCAATTCCTTGACTTGAGTAGTTTCCTCTATGAGTGTATATTATGCTAGGTAATCCTAGTAAAAATGCTTTTTTAACTTGTTTAAAACAATAAAAATAATTATTTCCTTTAAAAGGCTCAAATTCACAGTTACGTATTAAGTAAATCTGGCCGTATTTACTCCTTTCGCCAAGATAGTGTTTTTTGAAGATTTTTTTCCCATTCGTATTAAAACCTATCCATCTATAATTAGCTCCCTGAATATATTTTAAATTATATTTAGACCACACTGCTTCACTTATATCATCCCAACCATAGTAAGGAGCAATTATAGAAGAAGGATAATAACCAAAAAGATTGTAGAAAATTTCAACGGCATCTTTAACTTTTGCTTCTACTTGGCATGTCCAAACTTTTTTATCCGTCAATGTCTTAGGCACAAAAACATTTCTATATGACGGCATTCCTACCAATGGTAAAGAAACCAAATTCTTTTTGAAAAGTTCTAAAATTAACTTATTTCCTTTTTTTAAATCCTTTAGCCATTTATAACAATCAAAGTGTTCTCTGCAGTGTAACTGAGGATAAAAAACTTTTCTAATTATTCCTTCTCTCCATTTTTTCACAATAGGTTCATTTAGAGTGTGAGGTATATAATAATAATGATTAAAGTTACTTTTTTTTATTTTCTCAAAATCTGGCTTATAAGAAACAATTATATTTGCAGTAAAACAAGGATGTCTTCCTCTGCTATCTTTGTGTTTTTCAAGTATTTTATATAGATTTTCAAGGTCAGTTACAGTAAGATAAGAATTTTGAAGCCATTTATATTCTTTAGGAAGTAATTTATAACCTTTCTTCTCATATTCATTGATTAATTCTAAGTTTATAGGTGGACCTCCATAATCATCGCTTTCAAAAATAACAATGTGGGCATTAGGTAAATTTCTTTTATAAAAAACTAAAAAAATTTTACCGTAAATGATTAAAAAGTAAAAAATTAAGAAAGAAGTATAAACAAGAAAATAACGCTTTTTAAATAGAAAATTTCGCATAATAATTTTTATTTTTGAATAATAGCTGGCCCTAAACCTAATTCATTAAATACTTCTAAAGAAGAGGTTATAAGGAAAGCCATACCAAAAAGACCACAATCATCAGGAGATAGGATTCTGGCAACAAAGAGGGTGATTGCCAAGATATTAGTTGAGTGGCAATATTGCTGCCAAATAGCCAATAAGTGGCAGAGCGGGCCTTTTTAATAAGATTAGTGTTTTCCTGGATAGGATTAATCTTTGGCATAGCTTATTTTTTGAGAAATTTAAAACCAACTTTTTCCATCTCTGCATCACCACCAAATACAACCCTTATATTTTTTATCCCTTGTTTCATCCAAAAATGTGCCACACTGGCACTATGACCCTCATCATTTCAGGCGCAGTAAACAATAAGTATCCTATTTTTAGTGATAGCCTTTAACAGTTTTGGGTTGACCATCTTTAGACAGTATCTAAAATATAATCCTCCGGGTATGGGATGAGTAGATGCCCCGCAGCCTATAAAAAATGCCTTACCATTTCTATATAATAATAAAGCCTCTCTTGCAAGAATCCTTGGCACATCAGGATATTTAAATTTAAATGGTCTCGGATATAATCTCATCAATATTTTATTGTAAGGATAGATATGACTTTGTTGTGCCGGTGTAGGCGTAGTTAAGAGTAATAAGACTATACTAATAAAAATTAGATTTTTTTTCATCGCCTTTACCTCCATTATTAGTTGAATTGGTTGATTGAGTTATTTGTAGTTATTCAGCTTTGCCATTATTTGACGGTGCGTTATTATGCTGGGTTGTTATTCATAATCATTGGTAGTTATTTGCCTACGGCGTTATTTATTGTTATTTAGTACGCTGTATTTCGTTTAAAACCACCTTTTCTAAACAAATAGGCATGGCAAATAGCCACCACAAAGCCTCAATGTAGAGTTGAGTGTGGCTTAACCCTGCTACTAAGTAAACAACAATCGCCAAGGATAAGGCAAAGACCTCTAAATTTGCCCTTGATTCTAAGGGTGTGCCCCTAGCCAATTTTTGAATATGCCTTAATTGTTTAAATACTAAAAGGATAATGAACATAAAAAATGCTAAGCCATGGATGCCTAGTTCACCATAACAGCGGACAAATGTATTATGGGCATCTCTACCTATGACTCTTTCATCATAGTCTCCAATCACCCTTCCAAAATTTCCTATTCCAACCCCAAGGGGGTAATCCCTTAGCATTTTGAGAGAGGCCTTCCATATCCAAAGGCGGCTTGCTGCTGATGCCTCCTGTTCTGGATTCTTTAAGGTCTTCATACGGGCAAAAAATCCTGGGTCCACTAATTGAAAAAATAATATTCCGCCTAAAATAAGGTAAATAAATATTTGTTTTCGCCATTTTTGGGGGGTAAAAAATATTGCATAGATTGTAGCTACCAACATCGCTACAAATATGGCACGGGCCCTAGTTAAAATGATTCCATTTAAGATAAAAGCAGCTCCTATTATATATAAAAATTTTAACGGCCACCTCTTTTCTTTAAGAATAGCTACTGCCAAAAAACATAAAACTGCTTCCAGAAAAATGGCAAATTCATTAGCACCAGTAAAATCAGGGCCACCTAGCATGTTCAGTCTTCCATGAATAAACATGGAGGCAGGAGCTTGATAGGCCTGAAGTCCTAAAAATATACCAGTAGCGATTAAAGTAAAGATTAGCATTTGATAGTATTTAAGTGTGTTTACTACACGTATAAACATAAAAAGAAAAATAGATATCTTGAACATTTTGTTAAAGAGGTCATGGCTGTGTTCATCAGGAGGGATACCAAGTATAAGGCTTAGGGTAATAATGCCAATGAAGAGGTAAAAACTAGCTTCCAATTTATTATAAGGGCGGATTGTCCAATTAATCTTATTTTTTTGGAGCAACATGCCTGCAAATAGAAATAATGCCATAGTAAATGAATATCTTATAGGATATTGAGCCAG
>Ga0190336_1000178_pt1 | contig 12284 bp, 7 predicted proteins | sample 487204910_MG_FD_161651 | JGI IMG/M metagenome (GOLD analysis project Ga0190336, IMG submission 161651) | Hydrothermal vent sediment bacterial communities from Southern Trench, Guaymas Basin, Mexico - 4872-04-9-10_MG | ecosystem: Environmental > Aquatic > Marine > Hydrothermal vents > Sediment ...
TATCGGGTATCAGGGCGAGGTATGAGCTTTTATCATCAAGGGCAGAGGAGGTCAGGAGTAAACTATCAGCGTTGGAGATAACAAAGGAGAAGGAAGGGCTCGAGCATGCAATCACAGCAGCCAGAGGGCAACTCACTCGCCTGGATGATTTAATAGCTAAGAGAAGACGGGGTATAGAATCGCAGGAGAAGGAACTGGTAGCGAATGAGATATTACTCCAGAAGGAACTGGAAGAGATTACAGGTAAGAGGATAGAAGTCAAGTTTGAATGAAGATGAATGATTTTTATTTTTCTGATACATAGGTTTAGGTGGACAATCCACTTATTTGCGAACTCCATATAAGGAGTACCGCGGTTCTCGCAATCTCATTTGAGGCGCCTATCACATCACCGCTCACCGTACCGAATTTCGTACCACCGATATATGATATGATAATGGCAACAGAAACACCGATGAAGAGACTGAAGAGACTGAAGACCCTGAGTGGATAAGTGCGTGAGATAAGAGGTATAGAAGCTAAGAGTAAAGAGCAAGTGAGAGCGATAAGATAGCCTCGCAAAGTGCATGACTTTATAAACAGCGCACCTATCCCCCAGCCTGTATCAGATTCAGATTGAAATCGCTTACCCACCAGCATACAGGTATTCATGCTCAGCTTCGCTGCGAGCTCTGCAATTATGAATACGGGATAGCAAAAATCATGCGCCACTATCTCTTTTATCGCTATGAAGTTCAACATCAGAATAACGAAAGTGGCAAATAGTCCTGCTATACCTATCTTCTCGTCCTTCATCGCCTTTATCCTCTGCTCCCTGTTACCGCCTGCCATCAACCCATCAAAGAAATCAGCAAGACCATCCAGATGCATCAGACCCGTAATAAAATAAAGACAGAGGAGAGTTAACAAAGCAGCTATACCCGGGCTTATATTCACTCTGAATAATAAAACAGCGATGATAGTCAGAGGCAGAGCGATGACAAGAGCAGCGAACGGGAACAGATAACTCAAGGCTGCCACTTCCTCTATCCTTGGCTCTTTACCCGCTGGTACCGGTATCGGTATCCGGGTCAGGAAACTGATTATAGCCCGCATGGAGATGTATCTAAAAATGAGACAATTTCAACTGTCTCGCTACACAGACCTCTCCTGGTATCTCAACCGGATATCTCTCATTCAGACAGCCCAGGCAGAGATTATTCTTACTTATCCCTATGGAGTCTATCAGACCCTGGAGGCTGAGATAGCCGATGGAATCGGCATTCAAAAATTTACGGATCGCTTCCATACTCCTATTCGATGCCAGCAGCTCATCTCGCGTTGGCGTGTTGATACCGAGATAACAGGGTGCTATTATCGGCGGACTGCCGATCCGTAAATGCACCTTTTTTGCTCCTTTTTTCTTCAGAAAAGTCACTATTTGCCTGGATGTGGTACCCCTCACGATGCTGTCATCCACCAGCACGACCTGCTTACCCTCTACATTCCGCTTCACCACATTCAACTTCAACCTCACTGCGATATCCCGGTAGCTCTCATCGGGCATGATAAATGTACGACCAACATACCTGTTCTTTATAAAACCCTCCATATAATCCAGTCCAGAACGCTTTGCATAGCCAATGGCGAACGTAATGCCCGAATCAGGCACAGGAGAAACGATATCTGCCTCTATTCCGTGTTCCTCTGCCAGCCTCTCTCCTATCTTCAGCCTCACATCGTAAACCAGTCTCCCATCCAATACTGAATCGGGTCTCGCGAAATAGATATACTCAAATACGCAATGGGCAGTGTTTATCCCGCGATACAATTGATAACTCTCCAATCTCCTGTTCTTATTTGTGTTGTGGATTATCAATACCTCGCCGGGTCTTACATCCCTTATCAAATCACCACCTGTGGTATCTATCGCACTGCTCTCTGATGCCACTATATAGCCCTTATCATCGCTTAGCGTGCCGAAGCACAGGGGTTTTATGCCCAGCGGATCTCTAATTGCAATCAATGAATTATCCATCAGGATAACCAGAGAATAAGAACCCACCACCCGCCTCATTAATATCTTTACTGCTTCTATCGGGTCGTGACGCACAAGTTCCTTCGCCAATAAATGCGCTATCACCTCTGTATCTGTGTCTGAATGAAAGATTCTCCCCTCACGCTGCAATTCGCTCTTCAATTCCGCAGCATTGACCAGGTTACCATTATGAGCAATAGCGATTTGCCCCTTATGATAATTCACAACCAGGGGTTCGGCATTTTCTGCCCTTGATGCACCCGTAGTTGAATATCTCACATGACCAATGCCAATGTTACCCTTACCCTCTAGCGATTCCAACCGACGAGGGGAGAAGACCTCATAAACGAAGCCCATACCTTTTATCAACGGTATATTCACACCTGATTCTTCTTCTTTACTTTTACTTTTACTCACTGCTATACCCGCCGATTCCTGACCGCGATGCTGAAGGGCATAAAGAGCGTAAAATATCGGTAGTACTGCGTCTCCCTCATCCAGAGCTATGCCAACTATACCACATCCTTCGCTCATAATTAATCGTTAATTAATCACCCAGCTTAAAATATGAACAAAGCGATTTCCGACATTCAAAAACCTCACCGGTTGTTGATGCTCTACAGGCCCAATCCCGGTAAACGCGGGTATCAACCTCACCCCGGGCATAAGCCTCATGCCATCCTTCTGGCACGGGCATCTCCGCGTACAATCGCTGCCGCCACGCTTCGAGCAGCATTCGGCTCCTGTTCATGAAATCTGCGGCACAAATGACTCTGTGGTTATGGTGCCCTTGCTCATGCCCCGCAATCGAAGCTAAACTATCCAGCCAGCGCCGACCATATTCCGACCTGAGCAGATGATGGTCAAGAATCAGGGTATCCACACCCCTGGCGAGTCTAATTGCATTATGCCATGCGGCATTACGTTGTTTCTGTGTGAGATGTGGCAGATACAAAGGAGGACCAGAAGCGAGTACGATGGTTGGATGCCAGGCAAGAATAGTGGTTATAGCATCGAAATCGAGCAACTGGATGTCCGATGCATGTACAAATACCGACCTCTCATCTTCTATCCTCGTCATCATTACCATTCCTCCATGTTCGCTCCTCAGTCCATGAGGAACAGGGTGAGAGAAACTCAGAATACCATCATTATGCCCTTCTGCACTCCTTAACTCGTCATGCAGTGCAATGCGTAGTGACTGTGCTCGATGTAACATGTGCTGCGAGAGCCCCCGGGGTCCTTTAGCCCAGAATCGAAGATTATGCCCCTGGCACAAATCGGCAACTATGGCAGCTTGAAGCTGAAACGGGTTCGCATCTACCAATGGCACATGGTCACCATGGAAATGACTGAATACAATATCTGTGGCATCTGCCATTGCCCTTGTTATCTTCTGTCGCACTACCTCGCCAACCGCGACCTGCAAGGGATGAGGTAGCAATCCATGACGATTGTAGCCGAGCGCCACACCGGGGTCAATCACTATCTTCCGTTCGCCTACTTCCACCACACAGCTCAGACCACGCACACCTAATGACTCTGTACCCAATATCTCAATTCGCATCCTTTCTATTTACTATTTGTATATACTACTATCAGTTATAAGATAGAAATAAGACAGAAAGCGTAAAAACAAACGAGAAAAAATAAAAAAATAAAGGAATGAATGAGATTTTTGTTTTTCAATTCACACAATTATCTTCTATATTCTATCTTCTCCGCAGATAAGCGATTACGAATACTGCTAACAGACACACGATAGTGAGCGCAACCCCGAATCCTGGTATTGCAGGTGTTGTAACAGGGGATGTAGGAGCAGTAGTCTCTGATGGTGATACTACCGGCGTAGTTGTTGGTATTGGCGTTGCTGTTTGAGCCGGTGTTGCTTCTGGGGATACGTTCGTTGCATTTGTTGCATTTGTTTCATTTGTTTCATTTGTTGCATTCGATGGCGTTGGCGTTTGGGTGGTGGTGCCACCTCCGCCTCCACTTTCGTTGACAGCTCCGCTCTCTCCTGGTGAAGGACTTGGTTCCGGTGCTACGAAGCTAACCTGTGTAAAATTCCAACCTCCGCTCAGGCACCTCACGGTAACTGTGGCATTACATGTTTCATTCCCTGATAGCAGGGCGGTTGCCGTGCCATTGTCATCGGTGGTAACATTAATTGACTTGCCGGTATTACTCTCGTTTGTTGCGTCAAAAAGCAGCCCGCAATTCGTCCATATTGTCAACGTCTGATTGGCTGCAGGCTCACCGCTCAGCTCGGTCTCGTTCGGCCATGTGACTATCACCCGAATTGTAGAAGTAGAAACACCATCTGCCTGTATCGTCTCCGGTTTTGCACTTATCTTCACCCAGTCGCTTGGCTTTGGCACTTCCTGTGCCCACGTGAATGCTGTAAGAACTGTCAAAATCACTGCAATGAAAATAATCGCCCAAGTCTTATCTGACATCTTTTTTTATACCTCCTATTTACTTCATTTGTTTTACAATATAAAAGATAAAATAGAACATAAAAAGATAACCCAAAACAAAATAAAGATGGATGGAGGAATAAGGTTTTTACCTCATTCCCATCCCTTTCTTCCTTTTTAAAAAAAATTATGCAATCTTGTATATCCAGTATGCCTGCCCTGGCTGAAGTTGCACCCTGATATTTGGTGGCATCGGCCAGAAATCACCGTAGGGGTATCCATTCATGTACCGCCAGATCTGTACGTTATCCAACCACGATACTGAAATACTCTCGTTACCTACGCCTATCAGATTCCAGCCTGGCTGCAACGTTGGTTTTATATCACTCCACTCCAGCCGTACACCCTCTCCGTATATAGTGATCGTCTTCGGTGCCCACGGGTTATATACATAGTAACCCTTTCCAGCCTCGAGTTCACTTGGTCGGCTCCAGCCACTGGTCGCATTGTAGCTCCAGACTTCCACGTCTCTGCCGAAGATCGCTTCTGGGTCTCTATTCTCGGGCAGTACAGGTAGCGATAGATAGTTCTGAAGTGCCTTGAGCTGGATGGTGAATCTATCAGCACCTGGTGGTGGCGGAAGCAGCGGATTCTCATTCACGTAAATACCCGTGCTATCTGCGGGGTTGAATGAGAATGCGAATCTGTTTGGTACACTATATGACTGTTCCAGGTTCAGGTCGCCCTTTGCATTTGGTGCAATGAACGAAGTAGTAATCAGGTAGCTGCCGGGGTATTTTCTTGTATCTGGCTGGTAGACCTGATATTCACCACCAATGTACACATTTGGATTCACAGATGGTGTCTCAGGCAGTTTGAATGTAGTGTACTCGTCAGGCAATGTCTGGATGTCATACTTCGTCCAGCTCTCGTATGCTTCGCTATCCGCAAACAGAGTCTCATTCAAGATCTCCAGCAGATTCGTTGAATACCTTGGCTCTGCCTCCTCTTCCTTCCACTCGAAGTCTAACGGTGCCACGTTGCTTACTATTCGCTCGTCAACATCGTTCGCAATCCAGTGTTCGCTGTCGAAGATAGTGAATTTTGTTGGCAGCGGCATTGGTATCCCGCATTCGCAGCACTGCCAGCCATCCGGTACTGCATTTGTTACATCTCCCGGATAGAATGGACCACCATAGTCCTCCCAGAGCTGCCAGTCAGATGGTATCTCTGTTTCCATATCTCCATCGGTGTCTATAGGCACCGCACGGAAGTACTTCAGCCATGCGTATGGCGGATACTGCATCGTCAGATACCGGTCTGCACACGGGAAGTACTCGATACCAGGAATACCATTTGGATCACCGTATGGCCATTTATCAAGCAGCTTCAATGGCTGCCATAGCGCCACATCTGTATCGTCCACAATCTTGTGCACCATGTTCATCGGCGGGAGTACTGGTATTGGTGTACTGTGAGCAATTCTCTGTATGTACTGTGAGTCAGCACATGATCTCCACTGTTGCAATAACTCTCCTTCGCCCTTCGGGAACGGAGTTCTGATTGTGATGTACTTGAACTTCTCACAGCCGTTTGCCAGGTTTCCATCTTCATCAAAGACTTCTATCGCCGCGATTTCATAACGCACACCATCCACGTAGAATATATCGCCCCGCTGAAGTTCTTTACCCACTGTTATCATCGCTTTGCCACCCTTTAGTTGCCCATCAAAGCGGGCATACCATGTCCTGTCCGGGTGCTCTGGCGTATCATAGGCATTGTTGTGCCTATCGTAGAATCGGGTCGTGCTCGATATCCCATACCTTGGACTTGGATCCATGATCTCATCTTTATTGCCGCAATACTTTATCTCCACGCTCGGTTCACCGGTAACCTCATCAAAGCCCTCAAACTTCAGTGTATGATCCATGAACTCCACTTTTTGATTCGCACTCATGATGTACGTCTTCTCCAGCCTTATTGTTCCATTGGTTGTCTTGTGCAGAGTATTTAGCAGATCCGCTGGCGAGCAATTCACGTATGAGAGCATTACGAGGTTATCCATTGTGGACTCGACCCCTTCATTCTCAAATGACTGTAATCCCTTTGCCTTACCATCTGATAGGTCTGCTACGATTGGGAACGGGAACCAACTCCGGTTTGCATCTGCATGCCATGGCTTCTTGTCCTGTGAATCAATGAGCATGTATGTCGTCTCAGTCACAATCGCATGTTCTCGATGCACAGGCTCATGGTTACCATAGAACTCGTACTCTGGTACATACCATACCCGCAGGTATTCTTTCAGGTCACAGTCTTCTCCCTGGGCATGCATCGGATACTCCGTGCTGTAAGGCAGTATAGCAGCATTAAAGGTAATAGAATCCTTTCTTATTGATGTTGGATTGAAAGGCTCTTCCCAATTTGTATACTGCTCTATATTGCACTCATTCCGAATACCGATCGTGCTTGCATTGCCATGCCCGTACACCCGGATAGTGCCACTTTTGATTTCATCCTTGTAGTTCACATAGATGTCATCGTCAATGCCACCATGTTCGGGGTCAGGATCGTATGAGAACGCCACCCTTTTGTGCGGCAAATCTCCCTCTGCCTGTGGCGCGATCAGTGAGGTTGTAATCAGGTAATCTCCGTATAAGTCTCTATCTTCCGCTGCTTTTATGTCTGGCAGCTCAGGTAGTACGAATTCGGTGTACAGGTCGGGAAGAGACTGGATATCGAGTTTAGTCCATGATTCCACGAGCCGGCCTTCTACTTCTACCCTTATCTTCTCCCTGATCTTATCCATGAAATCATGGTAATCTTCGGCATGCACATAGAACCCTGGAGATTCCTGCCATGGCTGCGGATACGCCAGCTCTTTCAGGAAGTCCTGGTCTATATCCATTCCAACACCGAGTGTATTCACCACATCGAAACCCTCACTTAGCGCATCATTCCTCGCATTCCGTACATTCTCTTCTGAATCCCCACCCGTCGGGTAGCCATCGGTTGAGAGATCAATCACCTGTATTCCGGAGCTATCACTGGGTAAGTTCTCAATCGCTACTCTAAATGCCCCACTCATGTTTGTATTACCCTTCATCTGGGTAATGTTCATGATGTCATCTGCTACCAAACTCGCGTTATCCGGATCAATTATGGTGAGTGGAACCTCCATACTGGCATTGCTGGAGAACTGAATCACACAGACACGTACTGTACCATCCTGGGGAACCACATTCGGATCTTTCACAGCCTCAGCCAGTCCCTGCTTCTGCAATTCGAAATCTTGCTGAGTGATACTCTGGGAACCATCAATCAAGAAGAACAGGTCCACTCTTTCTGTGCTGGTAACAGCACCAGACCACTTCTCCTGCAGCTTCTCGAGCAGATTCGTAGAGTACCGCGGATCAAAGTCCTCTGCAATGTACGTGATGTTTAAAGGCTCAACATCGGGTATTATTCGCTCATCAACATCGTATGCTATCCACTCGCCATCATTGTCTGTATCAAGTTTTGTACCTGCATAGTCCTGTTTCGTCCAGTTTCTCTCCTCTGATACACTTGTCCACAGTGGTATGTCAATATCGTCAACCATGTAATGCTTCTCGTTGAACGGTGGTAGAACAGGTATAATCTCAGAGGGCTCTATACATTCGATGGACTGAGAGGATACAACGCTCTCCTCTGGAATAGCTTCAATACACTTTGGTAACTTTGTCCTCAGAGTTATGTACTTCAGGGCATCTGCGTTAGAATCGCCTGTGGTGTCAAGAACCTCAATCGCTGTCACATCGTATCTCACACCATTGACGTAGAAGACATCACATGGTTGGAGTTCCTTACCAAGATATATAATATTACTGTTCTCACTGTCCCGTCTCACATACCATGTCCTTATCTGTCCAGCGGCTGGATCGTGGTTCGCAGTGGAATACATGTTATTATGCCTATCGAAGTACATCTTCGCTCCTTTTTTCAGTGTAATCCAACCTTTACCCGCATCATCATCTCTGTTCCCCGCATACCAGACTCTTATAACATAGTCATGGCCGTTAATTGCAGTCACTTCCAGCTTATGGTCGAGGAACTGGACTTCATCCCCTACTCCCAGATTCCTGAAGCCTTTCTCAATCTCAATCCGCCCATTCACCGTCTTCCCATACGGCACTACTGAACCGCTGACATTCGCGAGTCTTGTGAGCTCCCCCTCGGTACTCTTCGACATACAGTTCCACGCACCCAATCCTGGCTGAGAAGATATCTCGCAGGTTGGAAATGCAAAGTGTGTATTGCCCGGTTGCCCGGATGTCGGCTTATATTGTGTATTTATCAGCATGTAGGTATATTCCATGTTTATCGTTGGATGTGTATAGTTCTTCCTGGAACCCCAGTACTTACCACAGGGTTCGTACCACGCCCTAAGGAATATCTTCTCACGCGCATTCTCACCATTTTTTACACCAAACTCCTCCTCAATCAGTGCGGGGTTAAAAGTAATGGAATCCTTTGGTATCACCGTGGGGTCGAATGGCTGCGTCCAATTAGTATATCGTTCGGGTGCATTACCATCTGGTTGGACATCACCGTATATCCTGATAGAAGATGGCGCCCCTCCCTCCGGTGGTTCTGCCATCGCCGTAGGGACAATGGCGAATACCGAAGCGAGCATTATCACTGCCAGTGCTATTCCTATTATCCCTTTCGCTCTCTCATATTTTTTGTTGTTCACTTTTTCATCTCACCTCCAGTAATTTAGGATATCAAGGTTATATATAAAAGCATATGTTGAGAGCACATGTATTTTCTATATAACTTTAAATAGGGTGCTTTTCTGCTGGAGATAGGCTATCCCTTATCCCTCCCTATCTCCTCAGATAGAACCGGGTGCATGCGCGATCTTTATCAAAGCTTCGCGTTCTACAAAATGCAATTCACCGGTGACGATGAGCACATGCGGCAGGTCACCAAATTCATAGCCCTTCAGCGATGTTATATAATCGGCTTTCACCACCGCATCGTCAGAGCCTGCCCGCGCTATGCCCACCAGTAAAGAGCGCTTAAGCATTTCTCCACCCCTCTCACGCTCTACCGATTCCAGTAGCTCCAGCGCATCCGCTATGCGCATTCCGATATCAAGATAGAGGAGTGTATGGAGTCCTCGCTCAGTGTTATCCTCTATCGTCTCATAGGGTACATGGGATATAACACCCTTATATGGTGGTGATACCGTTGCGGACTTACCAAATTTGTAGTTCTGAAGCCCGCATAGACCCGCAGCTGCAGATGCGATAGAAGCCGCATGTACTATCCGTGTCTCTATCCCTCTCTCAATCGCCCTCAGCCGCAGATCTACATGCGTAGTAGCAATCATGGCATCGCCACCACTGAGTAAGACCACTTTCTTGCTCTTCGCGAGTTCCAGAATCCCCCCCTCTGCGTCCTCTTCCAGCTCTTCACGCTCCAATAGCGAGATCTTTCTGCCATAAGCATCCTCCAGCTTCTCTATCGTACGCGCTCCCGCGGGGGATGTATAGAACTCTGCATAGACCACATCCGCATCTCTTACCGCTTCCAGACCTTTCAATGTTATATCCTTCGGGTCATACAACCCGAGTCCGACGAAGGTCAGCATTGCATGGATTTGTTTATGTACGCATTCTAAACTAAATGTAAATCTAAATATTCAAGGTATACGTAAGTAACCGTAACATAAGGATGTAGATGTAATAATGTACCTTCAATTCAAGCGAGAAGTTGAGCATATACTGAAAGCTGCACTGGCTGATGCATCATACGAATATGAATATAGCAGCCTGGGGTTAGAAGAGAGTGAGCATGCTGATATCACATCTCGAATTGCTTTCACCTTGGCTGCCAGATACAGAAAGCCACCTGAGAACATCGCTGCGGATATCGTCCGCCATATTACTATACCAGCTCCGACTGAGCGAACACTTGTATCAAGAGCAGTCACCTCCGGTCCTTACATCAACTTCTACGTCAATGATTCTTTTCTCGATGGCACATTGAGACGGCTAAAAGGTGGTGGAGGTAATACAGAGAAGAGGCATGATAAAAGTACAAGGATAATAATCGAACATACCTCTGCGAATCCTGATGGACCCCTGCACATAGGACATCTCAGGAATGCTATCATCGGCGATGTACTGGCACGAGTATTAACTTATTCGGGCTACCAGGTAGAGACGCAGTATTATGTGAATGATATGGGCAGGCAGGTAGCGGTTGCGGTATGGGGTGCTTCCAGATTGAAGCTTGAGACGCGAAAGAAGGGGGACTATGCGATAGTTGATGTTTATATTGCAGCCAATCGATTGTTAGAGGCTAATGCAGCTTATCGTACCGAAGTGGATGCGCTGATGAGGCGATATGAAGCAGGAGATGAGGAAGTGGTAAAGCGCTACGAGGAGGTTGTTCAGAGATGCCTCGCCGGTATTAAGGCATCATTACAAAGGCTGAATATCCATCATGACCTGTTCGTATTTGAGAGTGAATTTGTGCGTAGTGGTGCGGTACAACATATAATAGAGGAGTTAAAGCGAAAAGGAGATATAAAATCCGAGGGCTCTGCGCTCATACTTCACTTAGATGGAATAGAGAAGGGACTGGTGATTCAGCGTGCAGATGGAACTTCACTCTACACCACCCGTGACCTCGCGTATCATCGCTGGAAGAGCGAGCGATGTGACCGTATGATAGATGTGCTGGGTAAGGACCATGAACTGGTATCGCAGCAATTGCGAAAAGCACTGCTATTATTGGGTGTGAAGGCGCCAGAATTTGTCATCTTCGAGTTCGTATCTTTACCCTCTGGCTCTTTATCCACACGCGCAGGCAGGTATATCTCGGCAGATGAGCTGATGGAGAAGATAGAAGCGCGTGCATACGAGGAGGTAGAGAAGCGAAGAAGGGACCTGAGCGAAGATAAGAAGCGCGAGATAGCAAGAATGGTGGGGATAGGTGCATTACGTTACGATATGGTGAAAGTCTCGCCAGAGAAACATATAGTGTTCAACCTCGAGGATGCTCTGGACATAGAGAAGAAAGGCGCACCTTTTATTCAGTACGCCCATGCTCGTGCATCCAGTATATTACGCATGGCAACTGACCGTGGCTTTAAAATTGATTCTGCCGATGCCAATGTGGCCCTGTTAAGGGATAAGAGCGAGGTGGAATTGATAAAGAAGCTTGCAATGCTTGAGTATGTAATGGAGAGTGCGGCTTCTGAGCTGAAACTGCATAAGGTTGCCAGATACGCGAGAGAGCTCGCTGAAGTCTTCAATATCTTTTATAAGAATTGCCCTGTACTGAATGCAGAAGAAGAATTAAGAGAAGCAAGATTGGTGCTTGTAGATTGTACGAAGCAGGTTTTATGTGAAGTCCTCTCTGTGCTTGGTATAGAAGCGCCAGAGGAGATGTGATTGCGATGGTGATAGCCGGGAAATTGTTCATGATTGAAGGAGGGGGAGAAGGAAAGGGGAAGGGAGATATAGCATTGCAGAGGATAGCGAGCAAATTAAAAGATTACAGGCGAGAAGATAAGGAGCAGGATATTCGTTTGATCACCGAGATAAAAGACCTGCACCTGACCGGTGACTTACTATCTGGCACTTTCGTACAGGACGAGCTCATGGGTGTCTATCATCATGGCGAGTTGATACATGTACCACGCACGCTGGAGGCGCCTTTCTTCTTTGTTGAACAGCCGGATAAACACAGAGTTGTGCTCACCATTATGGAGAAGAAGACAAGAGCGAACAATATCGCTAATCAGTTGAGCAAGATACTCTTCATGACCACATCAAGGATAGTAGAAGCGAGGA
>Ga0190336_1000179_pt1 | contig 12274 bp, 7 predicted proteins | sample 487204910_MG_FD_161651 | JGI IMG/M metagenome (GOLD analysis project Ga0190336, IMG submission 161651) | Hydrothermal vent sediment bacterial communities from Southern Trench, Guaymas Basin, Mexico - 4872-04-9-10_MG | ecosystem: Environmental > Aquatic > Marine > Hydrothermal vents > Sediment ...
GGATGGTGTAAGAAGAGCTCAAAAGAGCAAGATAGTTGAAGGGATACAGGAATACAGGGAAAAACCGAATGAAGATTTTCTGGATAAAAGACTTTCTATGGCGAAAAGTCAGGGGATAAGAGTCGTTAAAATACACAATGAGGAATATCCTGCTAATTTAAGGGAGATAAGAGATGCTCCTCCTTTGCTGTATGTCATCGGAAGAATTCCACGAACATGGAGAGCAGTGGCGGTGGTGGGAACGAGGAATCCCACAGAATATGGCAAAGAGTTCTCGGAAGGTATAAGCAGGGAGATTGCGATGCGAAGGTGGGTGATTGTAAGTGGCTTAGCGAGAGGAATAGACACTTTCGCACACAAAGGCGCTTTGAAAGCCGGGAGAGCAAAACCTGGAAAGCCCAGACCAACGGTTGCGGTTGTTGCGAGCGGTCTTGATAAAATATATCCTCCCGAGAATGAGGTGTTGTTTCGTGAAATTGCGGCTAAAGGAGCAGTAATTTCTGAACATCCGATAGGTACGAGTGTAAGTCCAGCGAATTTAGTAGCGAGAAACAGAATAACAAGTGGTATTTCAGTTGGAATAATCGTCGTGGAGACAGGTAAGCGAGGAGGGACAACACACACGATTCATTATGCAGATGTCCAAAAGAGGAAGATATTTTTTGCTGAGCCGAGGGATGTGAAGGTTAAGCAGGCGGAGGGAATACAGTTTTTGCGTAATGGGCAACTATTTCATGGTAATAAAATGCACAGAATTTCTACGGACATATATAAGATACCTGTAACTGAAGGTCTTTTTGGTTCTTATGCAGAATTCGTGATTTCTAAATGTGAGAATAAAGGTGCGAGTAAATGAGCAGGAACGTGAACGGTGTCGTTTTTGATCTGGATGGCACACTGCTGGATACAAGGGAGGTGATTGCAGGAGTATTGAGAGATGTGCTAAGGTCATTTGGTGTGATTGTCAGTTTTGAGGAAATGTTAAGAAGGGCGCATCTCTCTCCTTACAGAATTATCAGGGAATACAACAGGGAATACAACCCCTTTTTATCCTCTATCTCGCCGAAATCAAAGTCTGTATCCCAAATATCCTTCTTCTTCCCTCCCTCATCTTCAAATGTGGTCTTGCTTTGCACTCCAGCAACCTTAACCGGGTCTATTATCAGTCCTAAAGCTCCCAAAGCCAAAGCAGAGAGTATACCCATAGCTGCAAATGCTTTTGAGGCGATTATTTCTATTAAAAACCCGATCACAAAGGCTATTTCTACTACCGCTGCCCCAGTGTAGAGGGACCAAGCTATTTTTCTACTTTTAAAAGATATAAAAGTGATCAGTAAAATTCTAAATCTTATGGTGAAGAAAGTTTAATTGTGCAACATGGCAGGAAATTGGTAAGATAAAAGATAAAAAAGATAATATATAGAATGGGGATAAATCGTATGGCGGATGTGATCGATCTCTTCGCCGGCATGGGGGGGATTGCAATCGGGTTTGCAAGAGAAAATTTCAGCGTGAAGGGATACGATATCAACCCACTTTCAAAGAAAATATTCAGGATCAACAGGATCGGTGAGGGGTGTGTCAGAGACCTGTCAAAAGGATGTGTCAGCGGTACAGCCGAGATCGTGACAGGCGGACCACCCTGCCGTCCTTGGAGCTGCGTTAACCTAACCCGCCGTAGATGCGACCATCCGGACTATGGACTTCTGGACAGTTTCTTCGAACACGTGCTTGAAATAAAACCGGCAGCATTTTTGATGGAAAATGTTTTACCCCTGAAGTCGGATAGCAAATTCATAATGTGGATTGAAAGGCTCAGGGAGTCGGGATTCTCCACCGGATACCGGACGATCAGGTATTCGGACTTCGGCGCACCCACCTCAAGGCGCAGACTCATAGCTGTGGGTTTTGCCGACGGGTGCTCTGCGGAAGAATTCTTTCTCAGACTTGAGGAGCACAGAACACGTCCGAAAACGGTCATGGATGCTGTTCAGCAGTTCATCCGTGTTAAAAGGGGCAACTTCCCGGATCATGAATGGCCCGAGCTGAGAACGATCGAAAAATACGAGCAGTACTACCGCACCGGAAAGTACGGCTGGTACAGACTTGATCCCGGCAGACCCGCCCCGTCATTCGGGAATGTGATGAAAACGTACATCCTCCATCCCCTCGCCAAGATGAATGGGTTCCCCCTCAGAGTAATCTCTGTCAGGGAGGCCATGTCCATAATGGGGTTTGATGTCAGTTTCAGATTTCCTGAGAGGACAGGAATGTCGGTGAGATACCAGATGATTGCGGACACTGTGAGTCCGGTTTTCTCGCAGGTGTGTGCGGGGGTGATGAGGGAGGTGCTGAGATGAATCCGGGTGAAGAGACCATTGAAGATCCCGGGAAGGGGGAGATACAGTGCGATGTGAATACCTGTCTTCAGAACGGAGAACATTATATGAGTATGATCAAAAAAATTCAGGGTGAATTGTTAAAGTGGGGCGAGAAAAAAATCAGAAATTATCCGTGGAGAAACACTGGGGATCCCTACAGAGTAATTGTTGCCGAGATTATGCTTCAGAGAACAGGAGCCGATCAGGTGGAAAAAATATATGATAAGTTCATTGAGAAATTCCCAGATTTCAGGTCGGTCGTCGTGGCAGGTCAGGACAGATTAAGATCCGAGCTCCGCCCGCTTGGATTATTGTGGAGGGCCGACCTTCTGTACCGTATGGCACAGGAAGTGGTGGGAAAGTACGGAGGTGTTCTCCCCCTGAACAGGGACGAACTCATGAAATTGCCAGGTATAGGGCATTATATCGCATCTGCACTGTTATGTAGCCTGTGTAATATTCCGGAACCAGTACTCGATACCAATACTGTGAGGGTGATCGGCAGAATTTTCGGGATTGAAGTAACCGATTCATCCAGAAGGAGTAAAAAATTTGAAAAAATCATGCGTGATATGATCGACTGCGTTGAACCGAGGAAGTTTTTCCTGTCAATAATCGATTTTGCAGCCACGGTATGTACAGCAGACGATCCCAAATGCAAGAGCTGTTCTCTGAATGATATATGCAGTTTTTACAGGGTGAGACTGAATGAGGGAAAAATTAATTGAAGAACTGATAAAGGAAGTCTACGGTCCAAGAAATGGAGCTCTGGAGGAGATGGACGGGGATCCTCTGAAGGAGTACGTGACCGGTGTCATTATTCCCAGAAAGTGCAAAATAAAGGAGGACGCGGATCCCGATTCTGAAAGTACTGCACCGGCGGGAGAAAATTTTCTGGCAGAAGATGAGGCCTCTGATGAGGGGTTCACCGCATTCACACCCTCTGAACTGGATCCAAAAATGAGGGCCAGATCCTTCGGCATATCGTTCGTGGTCAGGGGAGATGAGCCGTCATTTAAATTGTGTGTTACCTGGGGCAGATACACAAGAGAGGAGAACGAGAATAAAAAAATCTGGAAAAGAACACCGCATCTGGCCATAGAGCACATCATTATGGATGAAAATATGAAAAAGATTCCGGTTTACAGAGGTGATGACGGGGAGATTCTTATCTATATCAGAAAAATCTCTCTGGATGGATACCAAAATATTATTGTCAATCTGGTGAATGATCTGAGGACAGATAAGTGCAGAGGAAGAGAACTGACAGAATCCAGCATATTTCAGCCATCGATAAGAATCAAAATGCTGGATGACACACGACTCACTCAGCCTGAAATAGATGGAGATCTTCTTCACTTTCTTTACAGAAACAGACCGGTCCTTGCGCGCGGTCACATGTGTTCTGCAGTATGGAAAGATATTGACTATTCTGATCATATCGACAGTAAAGTTCTGTGGGCTGATGGTCATCATTTCGATGAGTGTCATGAATTTTTCACCTGCGACATCAGAAGTGAGTTTGTCCCATTATATCCAAATCCCGCTCCATTATTTGAATGGGACGATGAGTTTGAGAGAGAGTTTGGTAAACCTCCAGAACTCTCAGCATACCGGCTTTCCGAAATGTGGGAGAAAGATGAGGTGGATAGATACCTCTCCCCCCTCCCAGATGCGTACGGGAGATGGATTGAAAAGAATGAGAATATTGCTCACACCCTTCCGGATGAATTAAAAGAGATAGCTTTCGATCTGATTGAAAATCAAAAAGAACTCCTTGAAAGAATGAGGACAGGAATTGAACTTCTCAAAAACGATGATGATGTGAGACTTTCTTTCTGTTTTGCCAACAGAACCATATGGCTTCAGCACCGGTGGAGGGGGAAAGGGGATTTCAGATGGTGGCCATTCCAGCTCGCATTCATAATCATGGTTCTGGAATCACTGTGTAACCGGGATTCAGAATTCAGAGAATACATAGATCTCCTCTGGATTCCCACAGGAGGGGGGAAGACAGAAGCCTATCTTGCGTTGATGGCACTCATTATGGCACTGAGAAGGAGAAGAGCCGGATACGAAGGGAACAGAACAGGAGGGGGAACCGCAGTGATAACCCGGTACACTCTCCGTCTTCTGACAATACAGCAGTTCAGAAGAACGTTGAGAATGGTCACGGCAGCAGAATATCTCAGAGTTATGGAGACCGGTAGGGGTCGCGGATGGAGGCCGGCAAAATGCAAGATAGACGATGATCTGATCTTTGGCTCCCTGCGATTCTCTGTCGGGATGTGGGTTGGAGGAGCGGTGTCTCCGAACCACCTCAGAAAGAATGGTGGCGCAATGGATGCTCTTCTGGGAAATGAGGCGGAGGGAGAACCGGCTCAGGTAATCAGATGTCCGGTTTGTGGAACGTATTTTTCGGTGCCCAAGTCCGGTCTCCCGGCAGGGGAGAAGCTGTTTCTTGTGATACGGTCGGATGAAAAACCCGACGATATAGTAGATATGATCTTATCCCGTAAGGATGTGATGGCAGATCTGAGGGATGTCACAGTCAGAGATCACACTCCGGGGTATATGACCCTCATACTGACTCTGGGTGACAGAAAACTGACAGAAAAAGAGATCGACGATCTCTGGGAGAAATTGAGGAGTCTCATCCCGGCGGAGATCCTGTCCATGAGGGCATCACGACCCGGATATTTTGGATGCGGAAGCGAACCGGGAAGGACCAGAAACCTGCCCAGAGATTTTGAGATTTACTGTCCCAATCCCGACTGTGAACTGAATGATGGAGTGGTGCATATTGAAGGTGTTCCACTCAATCTGGGGAATGCTCAAGGTGAGAGTCTTCCAGATGGACTTGTGGCAAAAGAGGCTGAGTTACCTTTCTCAGGAAGCAGAATTCCCGTTCCTGCCTGCACAGTTGATGAGCAGATCTATCACAGATGCCCGACAATCATAGTGAGCACTGCGGATAAGATCGCCAGACTTGCATTTGAGCCAAGAGCAACATCCATATTTGGAAACGTGGAAAGATATAATGCCTACTACGGTTATTATCGCAACGGTCTTCTTCCTTACGAGACAACAAAAAGAGCCTCTGCTGATACAAATTCCACAGAGGTCACACCATTTACACCACCAGACCTGATAGTACAGGACGAACTGCATCTCATGGAGGGGCCACTCGGAAGCATGTTCGGTCTTTATGAAAATGCTGTGGAGGGTCTCATAAAAATTGCAGGAGCCGGGCCAAAATATATAGCATCCACCGCAACGATCAGGGATGCAGAGATGCAGGTCAGACGCCTCTTCGCAAGGAAATTATTTCAGTTTCCACCATACGGCATCGATATTGATGACAGTTTTTTTGTCAGGTATCCAGAATGGGATAAGGGCTGGGATGAGGAAAGACCGGGAAGAGTATATATGGGTATATACTCGCCGGGTATGGGTCCTCTCACACCGCCGATAAGAATATGGTCAAGACTTCTCAAAACCTGTCATGACCTCAGAGATGATGACAATGTGAAGTACTTCTGGACAGTTGTGGGATATTTCAACGCGATAAGAGAGCTGGGTGGAGGGAGAGCTCTTTTCAGAGAGGACATAATTGAGAGACTCAGGTATATCTCTTCCGGGAATATGAGAATGCTCGACCCAGCGAAGGTAGTTGAACTCTCAAGCAGGATAAATTCCACAGATATTCCCCTGATCCTTGATGAACTGGAGGCAGGTGGCAGGAAACAATTTTTCGAAAATCCTGATGCCATTTTCACAACATCAATGTTCGGAACCGGTGTAGATATCCCACATCTTTCTCTTATGATAGTTCACGGCCAGCCAAAAACAACATCCCAGTACATACAGGCCACCGGTAGAGTGGGGAGGTCTCACGGAGGGCTGATAGTGACATTTCTGAGGGCCGGCAGACCACGCGATCTGAGCCATTATGAGATGTTCTCAGCCTATCACCATAGGATCTATCTTGAGGTTGAGCCCTCATCAGTATCTCCATTCTCAGAGGGGAGTCTTGCAAGAGCGTCAGGACCTGTACTGGTCTCTTTTCTCAGAAATATGCCACATGCATCGGCTGAATGGTATGGTGAAGATGGCAGAGTTGTTCTCGATCCAAGCGCTTCTGACGATATCCGGAAAATCATGAAAATCCTTTCCGACAGGATCGCACGCATTGCCAAAAATCCTGATTATGTTGCCAATTATTTCAGCAGTCAGAGAGACAGGTGGGAAAACACCGCCCTGAAAATCAGGGATACGCTCGAGTTTGTCGAATATCCGCATAGAACGCCCAGAAAGAACGTTGTGCTCGGTGACCCGCACCACGAGAAGTCGAATCTTGAGGTTGTTTACAGGAATGCCCCGCAGTCTTTAAGAGAAATTGAGGAAACAACTGGTTTTGAGGTGTGACAATGGTGAGGGATGTCCAGCATATAAGAAGATCACAGTTTGTGCTCATATATGGGCCAGGGGCGCTAATCGAGAGTAAAAACGGCCCCAGAATTATACCTTCTATCAATCACGGGCTTGGCGGTCTTTTCAGTAAAGATGAATTTCAGAAATTCGAAATAACCGAGAGCAGGCTCAGGATTGCCATCAGAAATCTTACACAGAGAGATGCCAGAGTTTTCTCCCTGCCCTCCAATGCATCTCTCGGAAAGCCCGATACCAGAGGGATATACCACACTTACGTGTTCCCGGTATGGAAAATCTGCTACGGAAGAAGAGGTGGCCATCCCAAGAATCTGCCTGTCCTTTACAGCGGAATTGAGTGCCCGGTCTGTCACAGAAGGGATGATTCCTCGGCAGTCAGGTTCGTGGCTGCCTGTCCTGACGGACATCTTGACGAGGTCAACTGGAATTACGCGGTGCACCGTGACAGAAACTGTAATCAGAGATGCAGACCCCCATATTATTACTGGAGAACGGGTGGCAGCTCGCTCTCCGATATAGTTGTGGAATGCCCCCGGTGCGGTTGCAGAACGGATATGGGAAAAATTTACAGTCTGGATTTTGAGTGTTCCGGAAGACTTCCCGAAAAGGAGAGTCCCTCGCACAGAATAGGCTTGCCCTCCATTACAAAACCGAAGAGACCTTATAAAGAAAAGTGTGACCAAAAAATGAAAGTTCTTCAGAGGCAATCGAGCTCCCTTCACATCCCGGAAACCGTCACGTTGCTCACGATACCGGAGTATGATAATGCGATATCGAATATCCTCCAGAGAACTGCAGTGTCTTCTGCTGTCGATGCAATCCTCAATTCTCCATTAAAACCGTGTGAGGGGGGGATTGACATTGAAGATCTGATTAGCTGGATCAGATCCTCCCTTACTGGTAGGATTCCGGATGAATCAATTCAGGTAGTTGAAGAGTATATAAGGGAAAAAGGAATTTTCATCTTCTGTGAGCTCTTCAGACATCTTCACAACGAAGAGAGAACGTTCATTGATTTTGTGTATGAGGAACTTGAATCGCTGCTGGCAGGACCGCGAACGACCGATAATTTCAGCATGTCACCACCCAGAAGAATCCAGTCCAGACCGGGAGACGTTATCCCGGACATCGATGTATACCCCGTTGAAATGCTGAAAACTATAACCGCTCAGATTGGCTACCGGAGAATGCCGTATACAAAAAGGGATCCTGCCACGGGAAGAATTGAGATTCCGAAACTTATTTCATCCGGTGTTTATCTTGTTGATGACAGTATATGGTACCCCGGTTTTGAGGGAAGAGGCGAGGGCATATTCATCACTTTTTCTGATGGAAATATACCGGAATTTTCTGAATCGAGAGCTCATGAGGAGTGGAGAAGATATGGGGGATCCAGCAATCTCACGGGTACACCTTGGGGGGACATTCCGCGTGAACCGCTGTTTGTATGGCTGCACACGCTTTCACATGCACTCATAATGGCAATATCGCTTCACTCAGGCTATTCCTCAGCGTCACTAAGAGAAAGGGTGTATATCAATCGTAACGCAGATAACGGAGGGATTCTGATTTACACAACGTCCCCAGGAGAGGACGGGAGCATGGGGGGACTTATAGGAGCTGTTGATATATTTGAAGAAATTTTAAAGATGGCATCCGAAAGAATCAGACTCTGCTCGAATGACCCTCTGTGTAGCGAGGTGAGGAAAACACCGGAAAGAATTAACGGTGCGGCATGTCACAGCTGTCTCCTGATATCTGAGACTTCATGTGAGCACAGAAACATGTGGCTTGACAGACACATTATTTTGAGAGATTAAAATGTTCAAATTAAGCAAAGAATACAGATATCTCAGGATTCACACCATCAGCGATGAGGTTCTCCATGCAAAGGTTCTCATAGTGGACGGGGACAGAGTTCTGGCGGGTTCTGCAAATCCCACCTTCGGGGGAATGGTAAAAAATTACGAACTGGGATTTCTGGTAAAAGATGGAAGGATCGCCCAGAAGGTTCTCACCCTGCTGAGAAGGTTGAAATGAGATGAAAATATATTACCACTTCTATCCAACCTGTCCTGCATGTCACGAACCCCATGTGAGTGGTGCAACTCTTGAGAGAAGTGGCAATGACCTGAAATGTTCATCGTGCGGTGCTCACTTCCGTAAAGGTGTGGACCTGGTATCATCCGGGAAATTCTCAAAAACAGTTGATGCTGTTATCAGATCCGAGGGGGAAAGAGCACGAAATGAACTCACGAGAATTCCGCTTCTGTGGGAGGTGAGACCGAATATTGTAGAGGATGGATATATCCGCTGGTTAAGGAAGATCGAAAAAGGCAGGTTTCTGATCACATGGCCATGGAAAGAGGTGAAATTCATCCCGCTGCTTCTTGCAGAGTACCTGCTGGATAATCCGGATAAAAAAGCAGTGGTTGTCGGAGAGGTTGCGGGCAATTCTGACCGTGACGAGACAGGGGTGCCGGCTATCGATGAAGTCTACAACAGTTTGATATATCTTGAATCACCGGAAACGGATGATATCGGTCGAGAGTTCAGAGAAGAGATGAAGAAATTGGACTGGAAATGCGTTTTTTTAAAAAAGAAAGTGGTGCATTATCTGATTAAAGAGGTTGGTTCAAGAGGGCATCGAACCGAGGATATATGCATCGATACACTGACAAAATGCAAAAATAAACTGATAAAAGAAATAAAACTGGATTTCGGGGAGAAGTCAATAAGATGCGTAACAAGAAAAATAAATTCTGAGTGGAGGAAAAAGACACTCAATACTGATGGATTTATTGATATAAAACTGGATGAGAGGGAACAGTGGATGGGGAAAAAACTGAACTATAAAAAACAGTGGTTGTGGAACGTGCTTCTGAACTCGGGGAAAATCAGGCGTCTCAGCAGAATGATTCCCGCAGCATCACTGAAGGATCCGGAAAGTGTGAGGACGGGCAGTGAAAGACTGTTCTTTATCTCCTCAGAGATGGAACCCCAGATTATATTCAGCCTGATTGAATCGATCAGACCTCACCTGCTGATAATCCAGAATGTGGATGATTTTATGAAAGATGCTGTATTTGGTGGAGACAGGAGCAGGGCACTTTTTGATTTTCTTACCCGTTCTAGGAACTTTCTCATTCTGATGTTTTCAACAAACCCTGATGTAAGATATCTCTACGGTATAAACTGCTCGGGCGAGTATGTGGAAGATTATAGCGTGGATAATTACGATATAATACCACATACTTGGGATTCTGAGATTATTGTGGAGAAAATCAAAAGCAGATTGGAAAAAGGAGATTACGGATATCCTAATCCCGTGTCCTCCCGGTTTGAAGAATTACACAGCATCAGAAGAGTTCCAGAGCTTGAATATATACGGATTGATTCTCTTGATGAGCTGGAAGATCTCCTTGAAGAAGTGACCCCCCTTGTTGATGACAGTCTCAGGAGTGATGTTAAAAGATATATTTACGATCTGAGAAAAACCCCGTTGCTCGTCATGGGAGATTACACGAGACCGGAGGTATTCCGGCGAAGGGGGAGAGTTTCAGGCCATGAAATAACATATGACTATCTGATCAGCCTGATACATGAAGTGTGTGATGAGGAGAGATTCAAAAAGATAAAAGGTTCAATTGACAGAATATACAGAACAGAAAACGGTCCGATCAATCCAATCATGGAAAAAATGAGCGAAAAAATCAGTGAATTGCTGCAGAATAAGGAGGACAATTCTGTTACGGTAGTCGTCCACAGGTATGATATCAGAGGAACCGAGAAACTGTTACGCAGTCTGGGTTATGGTGATTACATCCCTCAAAAACTGGCTGTATGTTCATGGAGTGATCTGTCGCAGAGAGAACGGGAACTGGGTGAGAATACCGGCTATTATGTCCTATCAACCCTCCCGCCATCTTTTGAATACCCGATGAGTTCATCACGTGTCAGAAAAATCATTTTTGTGGGAGGAAGAAGATTCACCGAAAAGATTGAGACCATAATAAAACACAGACTGGCAGAACAGGCCCGTCGACCGCTGTATCTGCTCACGGAAAATGATCCGGCTCCCGTTCTTTTACGGGAGATACTGAAAGATGTGGAGATACCCTCGAATGAGACCATCCGGAACCTTACCGATGAGATTATTGTGGAATTTGAGGGGAGTATCAGCAGGAGCATTTTTTCCGCCGGTAAGGCCGGAACCTATCATCCAGCCATAAAACCCGGAGAAAAAGCCCTTCTGGTGGTTGATGCTGGTGGAAATGGAGTATTTATACCTGAGGGTACATCGTTACTTGTCAGGGCTGATGGAAAACTGAGCGAATTAGAGATCGGTGATATCTCTTCGGATAAGAAGTTACCGCGCGAGCTCACAGGTAAAGAGATACTGCTGGACAGGCGGGGACTTTATTCTTCCTTCAGAGCAGATTTTATAAAATTTATGATGGATTACGGAAAAAAGGTCACATTCAGAAAAGGCCCGTACACCTGGAGTGGATTTCACAGCCTCTTCAGTGATGCCATTCAGTGGATTGATATTATCAGGAGAGCAATAAATGAGCATTCATACAGGAAGAAAATCCCCTACGAGGTGGCAGAAAATAAAATTTCTGAATATCTATCGTCACTGGATTTAACTGCAAAAGATCCGGGATACATCAGAAGCTGGTGGAACAGATATGAAGTTATTTTAACAGAATCCGGTAGTTATAATCTTTACAGAGTTGAGCATCCAAAGAGTCCGGATGACCTTGTAAGGATATACAAAGGAATCAGCGGACTCCTGTCCGAAGAGATGATTGACCCGGCAGATGCTCTCAAATGTTACGCTGCGTCCATTGTCATCCAGCATTTCCGGCTATCGCTGTTAAAAGGAAAAATAAAAGACATCAGTCCGTCCTTACGAGGGCTATATAACAGGCTTGAAGATAAAATAAAAAATATAGTTGAAGAGTCAGAGACATTTAAAGTCAATCTTGCGTACACCGTTGAAATCACGAAAGAGATCGAACCGTTCAGGGTGATCGAGAACTATGGGGATTATTTTCGAGCTGTCAGATGAAGGACGCCGGAGCACATCAGTGTATCTATACGATGAAATACGGGGATGAGCGATAAAGGCTAATGTTTTGCTAGACGATTGCCGAAGATTTTATGGGTGGAGCATTTAAATAACAAAAAACCAGATTATATTATAGGTGAGGGAGATGGAAGAAAAAACAGAGTTGGAATTAAGATTAGATGATAAAGCTTTTGAGGAGATGAGAGAGGAACTAACAAAAAAATACCCGAAGAAATGGGTAACTATATTCAGAGGGAAGGTAATTTCAGTTGGGGATACCTATGATGAATCAGCGAGGAAAGCAAGGCAGGAATATGGAGAGAAACCAATGGTAACAAGGCAGGTTGTTCCAAAAGGTGAAGAAAAA
>Ga0190336_1000180_pt1 | contig 12257 bp, 21 predicted proteins | sample 487204910_MG_FD_161651 | JGI IMG/M metagenome (GOLD analysis project Ga0190336, IMG submission 161651) | Hydrothermal vent sediment bacterial communities from Southern Trench, Guaymas Basin, Mexico - 4872-04-9-10_MG | ecosystem: Environmental > Aquatic > Marine > Hydrothermal vents > Sediment ...
CCTCCCCCCTGTGGGTGTGTGCTAATGCCAGCGTTTTAAAAATTCATATTTTTTCCAAGTTTCTTATGATTCTGTATGAATTTTGTTTCACTTCTTATAATTTTGTCTTATTTTTCTTGATTTTTGTTTTATTTTTTGATATTCTTGGATGAAAAATTCAAATTTAGTGAATAAAAATCAATTCAAAATTGCTATTAAGAGCATAAAATCAAGAAAATTTTTATAATTTCTTGTGAATTCTTATTTTTTATGAAGAAAATCAGGATTTTTCATAAAATTTTATTTCGTAAGATTTATTTTTTCACTTTTATGAACAATTCACAAATCTTAAATTTTCATAAATCTTAAAAATTTTTTATGAAGAATTCAGAATAACAAAATTTAAGAAAAAATAATAGAAAAATATGAAAAATTCATAAAATCAAAAAATAATAAAAAATAAGAAAAATCAAGCTATTGTTGTGACTACATAATAGCTTATTGTTAATACAAAAGCTACTACATACACAGCTATTGCTATTTCTCGCATTTTTCTATCACCAGTTAATATATAGGTGTGGTAAACCTTAAGCTTTTCGGTCATTCAAATAAAATTTAAAGATAACGCGAAATAAAATTGAGGGGAATGAAATTATCCCTCTCTCCTTATCTCCCTTTTCCCTTCCTCGATCTCCCTCATTTCGCTGGCTGGGATCATCCTTATGAAGCCTATCTCACCATCCCGATATTTGAGATACAGGCTTCCAGTTTCGGGATGTAACGGGTTTCTCTTAATGATTAGCATTTAGCATCACCAGTAGCTTATTTAGCTTCTCCTCTACCCTCCTCATCTTCTCGATCGCGGCATCTAACTGCTGCAAAGCTTCTTGTGCTTCACTGATCTCCATCTCTTTTGCCCATGTATCTTCCCAGTCACCCATCTTTTATCCCTCCTTATTAAAAATTTTAGGGAAGATAATATCTTCCCTTATCGTCTTGACTGATTATCCCCTCTTCTCTCAATGCTTTCAATGGTGCCCATGTGCTCTGCTGTGACCAGCTATATTCTTTGTTTATCTCCTGAAGCTTCCTTCTTATCTCACTTTCCTTGAATCTTTCCCCCTTATGTTCCCGGAGGAACTTTAGGATTATCTCCCTTTTGCCCCCCGTTGTGCGTGTCCTTCCCGATGTTCTTCTTACTGTCCTCCCCGTGCCGGTGATCTCCACGCGGAGCCATCGACCAATTGATGGAAACTTCTTTTCGCATTCTTCTATGAACTCTTCTGTTTCCTTTTTAGCTTCTTCCCATATCTTCTTCGCGTCTTCGTACGTCTGTTTAGAAGCTTGATAATTATGTTTTATCTCCTCAAGCTTCTTCACCATTTCTTTATCTCGTCGAAAAGCTGATCTTTGCACTGCAAGCCTACTAAATGTTTCTATCTCTTGTTTCTTCCTCATGTATTCAGCTATCAAATTGCGGATAGAAGATATTTCTGAGTCATCCATGTATTGTAGCATGTCCTCGCTAATTACTCCTCGCATTTCTTTGGGCAACACTTCCTTGTTTTTCATTACAATATCCTTACCCGTTAATTCTACTTCGGGTATAAGGATATTGTTGGACACTCTGCATATCCTTACCATCGTTAAATCCACGTGTTTACTTAGAAGCTTCTCCGCTATCTCTTGTGCTTTATCTTTATTGCTTGTTACGTATACCTTTCCTTCTTTCCTCAATGTTTCATAATTGTCTTCCTCTGTTGTCTTATTGTATTGTATGACGTACCTATCTCTTGTTTCCTCTTTTTCCTCTTTTTCCTCCTTCTTTATTTCTTCCTTCTTCTCTACCTTAGCGTTCTTCTTTTGTGCTAAAGGCTCGCCACTTCCTTTAGCTCCTTTTTCTTCCTTCTTTGGTGATGTTTTGTTCATTTTCTTTTATCACCAATTAACCCTATGTTTAAACCCCTATTTAACCCTATTTTTCATAACAAAAAATCTTCATGAACCTTTAAAGAAAAATTCAAATGTCATGTTCACATGTGTACATTTTAGCAATTTGTAAGAGGAGGAAGCTGGGGTAAGCATAACCTGTGTTACCAGCCAGCCAGGATATATGTGTGTGGTCATAAGGGAGGTGTATGAATTCATACCAATTATGTATGAGCATGTGTTATCCTGAGCCATCTTTATGAGGAGGTAACACACATCCAGGAATCCTTCACAACAACATAAAGCTTAACACCAACCGGAATCTTTGTGTTAAGGTGTGTGATAAATTTTGGTTTGGTGTGCATAAGGCACTCACATACTCAAAATGTGGAAGGTTTGGGTGGAGGCAAAATTTGCATGAGATGCAAAATAATAGCTGTGAACAAAATATTCATCATGAAGCATATAACAATATACCCATAGAGATAAAATTTGCATATGGCTTGAATTTGATAGGTGAGAATCAAAATGTTTAACATGTCTTTGATTATAATTTATTATGTCATGTTGTTCATTATGTGCCTTTTACCTCTTATGGTGTATCTCCTCTTTTCTATGATAGAAAAGAGGAGAGAGAGGAGGAGGGGCAAAAGGTTAAGGTTCTATTATCCATTTTTAGATTGATGCAAACATAAGCGGATGAAAAATTTACGCTTCTCTTTAGCAGCCCTCCTTTGCTCCCTGCCCCACTACCTAAATAGATTGGTGTACCTGTTTGAGGACGAAAGTCCTCACGGGTGCACCGATCAAGCTTAGATTGATTGATTGAATATAGGACGTTTAGTCCCCCTCCTTTTACTCTTTTTATATTTATATATTTATATATTATATTATAATAAGATTGAGGAGCGACAAGAGTCTCAAAATATTAAGATTCATTTATATATAAAAGATTGATTTTGTATTTATATATAATAAAGAGGGTATATAGATTGAGGGATACCTATGGAGCGAAAAGTATATTCTTATAGAGAAGCATTGGAGATAGTAGAGGACTTCATGGTGAAATCAGGAATACGGCAGTATTGTGAAAATATATGTCACGGAAAGTGTTGTGGAAGCTATCGGGACGAGGAAGATGGAAAGTTTCATAAGTGTTGGGAATCTAAGAATGCGTGTTGGAGAAATGAAGGACGAAGATTACCATGTAGTATATTCATTTGCTCTTGGCTTCTTGAGTTACTCCCTGACGCAGATGAACTTGCTGAAATAAGAGAAGAAATTGTCCAGACTCTTTGGAATATCATGGAAGAGAATCCTTACTATCATCCAAATACTCCAAAGATACAACAGGAGTTTAGCATAGAAAAAGAAATAATGGATAAAATCAAATCTTTCAATATTAGGGAATATCGTAAAATTTCAAACTTCCTTATTGAAAGAAAAATTGATCTCTATTATGCGAGTTTCGAGTACGTGAGTAGGATAAAACATGAAATTGAAGAGTATGAATGAACAACGCCAAAACTCCTTTGGTGGCGGGATTTGATTGAAAAAAGCGAATTTAAAAACTCGGTTAGGAGGTGATGTATAAAAATGGGAACAATAACAGAAATGGAAGTTGAAAAGTACCCGATTGACATGCAAGCAAAGATATGGATGAAACGAAGTACTATGCAAACAGAAGACGACATAATACACTTAGAAAATATGATAGAAAGAGAGGAGATAAGTACAGAAAACATTAAAATGGTCGAAAAGCTGATACAAGTGCTGAAAAACAAGCAGAAGGCGTTGTTACACGCGATAAAAAGTGATGGAACTAATTATGCCGACGTGCCATATATTAAAGACTAGAGGAAGTAAATTATTTACCTTTCTTTTTTCTTTTTCCATATTAAAGCCTATAAATTATTGTCACGCGTAAACTTTCAAAGAAAGAAGAATTGATTGAAGAGGTTGGAAACATGAATAAAGAAAGAGCCCTCGAAAGATGGAAAGAAGTGATATTCGGTGTCAATACCTGTGTCCAGTGTGTCTTAAATCCGCCATCCGATAGATCAATTTGTAGCGACTGTGTGAGTTCACACGCGAGAGAACGTGCGTTGAAGGTTATCGAAGATTTAAAAAAGGAGACAGGGTATAGTTGTGAAATGGAATATAAGCAAGGTAGGTTTATCTTTAAGTTAGAACCCGTAGAAGGAGGTGGTGACAGATGAGTGAAGAAGAAAAAGAGTTTTATTGGTGCGACAACAGACACGATATGATACAGATTCTCTCTTCGACGAGAAACCCAAAGTGCCCGATTTGTGGACATGTAATGACTTTGGGACGATGGTGGTAGATGAGAACTGTATTCGCTTATGTAAAGTTAAACGAAAGGATACTGAAGGATCTCAAGAATCTCAAACCCGAAGAAAGAAAAACAATATCAAAGATAACCGATCCTTTCGGAGGTTATGTAACGACCGAAAAAGAAGAAGAGATATACAAACGATTAATTGCTCGTTATGGAGAGTTCATTGAAGACTCCCTCGAAGGAGAATTTGAGGGGATTAGGGATGAAGAAGTCTCAGAAATAATAGACCGAGCGTTCAAAGAAGCAGGATATATTCGTTGGGAAGACATAAAAATAAAATAAAATGGAGATGATGTAGAATGGAGTTTGACGAAAATAGATTGAAGGAATTGTTGAAGAAGGGAAAGTATGTTTGGTATCGAGTAGGAGTGGAAACGAGAGTAGGAGAAACAAGAGTCACGAAAAAAGAACGGGACGACAAGTGGAGATTCGTGAGAGATGGCATTTACAAACTTTGGGAAGACGAAGCTGCTTTTATAAAGAATTTCTTGGGACTCAGTGAAGATGGGTACAAAGGATTCATAGAAGTGAAGGAAGCTGAAATAGTGGCTTATCAAGATTTTGACTGGGACTGTATGGACAGAGGTGTGTTCGCTGTTAAAGTATCCAATATACCAAAGGACAAAAAGGAACGCAAAGAAATAGCGAAAAAATACGGATTTTACTTCCCTAAGATAGAGAGCGAAATAAAAATACCGTGGGATTATACATTCGGTTTGTGGGAAGATGAAGACGAAGTACAATAAGGAGACAATGGAAGAGTCGAAGAGCAAGAAATCCGAAGAGAAGAAACGGGACTGGGTGGACAAATGGTTAGAGTTCTTCGAGAAGTCAGAAATATGACAACCACGTGTATCAAATGCGGAAAGGACTTGAGTGACGGAGGAGCATATTTTGACTCTTCTCTCCGAAAAAGAAAAGAAGAACTCATACAAAAGAAAAGATCAAATAACGACAAAGTGTATGCGTGGTGTTCTAAGTGCTACATAGAGGAAATTCAGCTTAGAGAAAATGCGTGTCTCATAGGTAAATTCTTAGTTTATTATTCTAACTATCAAGATATTCAAAGTTATACATTGAATGAAATCTTAACTCGTGCCTTTGTTCTTCCTTCAAAAGTTGAATGCGAGGAAGAAATGATAAATATTATTGAGCGATTGATAAGAAAAGAAGGGCTCGAAATCACAGTCCAAGATATCACGCAAGAACTCTCAAAGGCTGATTTGTTGGGTAGGAGGAAGACAATATGAGCGAAGATGAGACATATAACGGAGAAGAAGGAGTAGATGTTTCCTCGTGGTTTTTCGTCCTCTCGTATGATAAGCGAGAGGCGTTTGAATTTGGAAAAAGGAAGCAGGAGGTGAGGACTAATGGATAACGTCTCAAAGTTGATAGTGCGAAAGAAAAAAGATGGACAGAGACTGGGAACCTTTATTTATTTTAGGCGAGTCGGGGTAACGTTATTTCGAGACGCAGATGGTCTGCACAAACCGGGAAAGAATTTTAGGGAATTATACGAATTGTACAAGAAAAGCGAAAAGTACGAAATAGAAGAACACTTCGATCCAGTAACCCAATTAGAACTGAGAGGTAAAATAGTTCTATGATCGGAATCCGTGGATTTAATGTCAAAAAGTGCAGATTGTGTCAAAGAGAAAGAGCGTGTTCTACATACATCAAAGGAATAGGATATATTTGTGATGACCATTTCTACAGTGCTCATCCTTATCCTTCAAGAAATGAGATAGTAAAAGGCACACAAAAAGCTGCTGGTGATTATACGTGGGGCACTGAACTCGAATTTCGATCTCCAGATCAAGAAGATAGACATATTAGAACTGCGATATTTGCAAGATTGTTGCTCAGAGGATTCCTTCCTACTGAGGATGCAACCGTGAGTGATTGTGAAATGAAGTCCCCAATTTATTTATCAAGACGTTCTTTTATCCAATCACTCAAACCAATATACAAAGACTACTCAGATTATTTAGAAAATTATCTCGTATCGTCGCATATTCATGTGGGAGTATCTTCCGATGAAATACGAAGAATCGAAAGAGCACAATCATATCTCGAAGACGTTGTAACAAATAGACGCCTGTGGGGTAGAGATCCAAATGAGTTCGCAAACCAAGATGATCCAAACGAACGGTATTTTTTTGTCAACACACTGACCAATGATCTTGGTACGGTTGAATTCAGACTACCCAAGATAACCACATATCGCCAATTACTCGTGGTAACGCTGTTCATAAAGAAATTTATAAAAGATCCTTTTAAATTCGAGGACATTCAAAGAAGATTAGTTAGAAAGTTATGAAAGTAACATATATCGGAGATTTTGAAGGTTTACCGAAAAGAGAGTTCCAAATGCAAATAAAAGGGTTAGAAACCGTTAAACGAATCGAGGTATTCGGTAGTTACGGAGACGAGATACTTATATCGATTGACTGGGCAGATCATATCAGAAAAAATACTATAGATGCAAAAATAGTGAAAGTGGATTTTCGAGAAAAAAGGAAGAAGGCGTAATAGGTATTGGATTACCACTCTCATTTAGATTGCAGTATATCAAAGGTGATACAGAAGTCTTGAAAAAAGTTCTGAGGTGTTTGTTTCAATGAAAGTAGTATGTAATCGATATGATGACCATCTCCCACGAGAGGAGGTCGATGTTGAAGTGGATATTCCAGGGATCGAGAGAATAGTAGTCTTTGGGGTGTCATATTTCCACGGTGATAGAGTATACGTTGGGGATCCGAAGAGCTATAATATCGTGAAAAAAAATCTAATCGACTGTGACTTGAGGATCATAAATTCTGAGAGTTTAAACAGATTCATGGACGGTAGAACTATAATTGTTGGTTTACCGTATACCTTTAGACAAAAAATGATTCGAAGAGATCCTGAACAATTGAAACGAGCAATAGAGTGTTTATTTAGAAGGAGGAGGAAGAAATAAGATGTGTCAAATAGCCGTGATTAAAGAGGGCGGAAAAGTAGAGTACGACGAGTTCAAGAAGATATGGAACCTGAATCCTGATGGGTTCGGGTTTGCGTATTTCAAAGGAAACAAGTGGAACGTAATGAAAGGCTTGATGGATCCAGATGGTGCATATCAAGTTCTCAATGAGATACAAGGAAAGTACCCGATAGTATCGCACTGGAGGATGGCAAGCGCTGGGGAGGTCAAACCGAAACTTACCCATCCATTCGTAGTCACACTGAAGGGAAAGAGGAGAGCCATATTATTCCACAGAGGACACATGTCGGCGTTTTCGTCATGGAATAGTTACGATGAACTTAGCGATACAGCGAAATTTACCTTGTTTTTATCTTCTCTTCGACTAACAGAGAGGCAGTTGATTCTGATGATGTTATCAAAGGAGTTTCAGGAGATGCTCGGAGGATCAAAGTTTGTGCTTTTGTTGGAACGAAGAAAAGATCCCATCTTGATTGGCAATTTCCGAGTGGATGGAAAACGTAGATTTACAGATCTTACATGGAAATGGGACTGGCATAGCCTCTATAATCAGGATACAGATTGGGGGAAGAAGGGGAAAATAGTGAAAGTAGATAAAGGAAAATACGAAGTAAAAAACTACAAGAAAAAAGAAAATAAAGATAGAAAAGAGGATGGTAGAGTTGAAGGCACTTATTTCAGAGGGGAACAGTTTCTCGATGTGATCAAAAAACTATCCTTCAAGGACAAACAAGAAGCCTATGATTACGTAACTTCACGGGGTGGGGCTTTCATTTTCGAAGAAGACGGAGAGGAACGGATAATCAAGAGTACAGATAAATCTGGAAACAAGTCTGTAATTTTAGCCAAACTATACGGGTACATATAAAATGAAAACAATAAAAATCCACGGAGCCAGATCGAGTTATCCTCTAAGAATTGAAGTGACTCCTTCAGATTTTCCAAGTGATGATGAGATAGCTGAAGATGCAACAAAATTACTTAATCTTTTTCATTCAAATCTACCTGATCGAACTTATAAACAACTTAGATCCGAAATGTCAAAGGGCATCATTGAAGAACTGAAAAACTTATTAGTGTGTATAAAAAGGGAAAGAGATTGGGCAGAGGACTGTGCCACAGAGAGTGAAGACGAGAGATACTGGTGGGGCAAGTTCGACAGTCTTGCGGAAGTTTCGTATCAGATTAAGTCCATAATTAAAAAATATGATTAGATTGAGATTGAAGTCTAATGAATGGCAGGAGGCTCAAGAGTTTATCTTTCAACAATCCCAAGCGTTAGAGGAGGAAGAGGACGATAACAATGAAGAAAATTGATGTTTCCCGACTATGGGAAGACATACCTGCGTGGTATATCCTTGGACTATTTGGAAAAACGATATCACCTCACTCACTGCCTCCTAAAGAAGATGAGATATGTTTCGTGAAAGAGATTCAATTTACGAGGACTTGTGATTTCGTAATCGAAGATATAAACGGAAAGGAGTTCAAGATAGAAACGACTCAATGGAAAGTAGTGGATACAGAGGCGTATCTCTCTAATCCAATCAATTTATTAAAGTTCACTAATTTATTATATGATCGATTATTGAAAAATAGAAAAATCGTAGAAGATATAGATTCTCATTTTTTTCGTGGAGGAAGGAAGAGAAGGCACTTAAATGAGTACAGACAAGAGTTTTTGCAAATCTTTTCGTTTGAATCGAACTCGGAGTGGGCTGTCAATAGGCATATAGTAGATCGTATCATCTATCTTGCGAAGAGTGATATTTCAGCAACTCCTTATTTGGCGATGTGGATACTGGAAGGGATTAAGGAACGATATATTGAAGAGAAGGAAAAGGCACAAGAGTTTGATTATGAATCATCGGACGGTGAATTATATCGTATGAGAACGGACTCTATAAGAATTTCTGACTTTCCTCCAATTTACATCCACGATATATTAGGCGAGATAAGCATACATACGATTCCAATTTATGTTAATCTCAATAAGGACATAAAAATTAGAGATCCCAAGATACGGGAACGTATTTATTATCGTCTGCCAGTTCATTCTTCATTCCTATCATGTTCCTCCACTGAGTGCCTCCCGCAACACTTCGAGATTGTTGCAGGAAAGATAATAAAGTTTATTAATTATCATCTTTTAAAGAGTTTTAATGAAATGATATCAATGAGTCTTTACGACGCTTACTGTTCATCTTGGATAATAGAAGAAGCTCCAGTTATTCTTAATCATCAACTCTTTCTTCTAAGAAGTTTTATTATAGAAGGAATGAAACGAGATTTACCTCAGATTCTTGAAAAAGGATACGAGGGATCAGAATTCTTGAGAAATACAACTATCCTTGAAGCCTTAAACAACTACGCAGAGGAATTAAAGAAGAGACGATATGTTATAATTTGAGACTCACATACTCTTTCAACAAAAAGAATGGGGTGAGAAACATGATAGAAGAATTAAACGATTTGGGACTGAAGCTATTAACAAGAGCCATAGAGTTAGAAGAGAAAGCTTGTGACGAAGAAGATGGAGAAGACAAACTGAAGTACAGTTACATGTCCGATGGTTTAATGGAAGGTGTACGCATAGTGGAGAAGGAAATAGAAAAGAGGAAGGAACTTAAGAAAAGGAAACAATTGGACAAGGCGGTTGGACGTGCATTAGGAAAGTATGTAATAGCGATACTAACAGAGTTGCGTAATGAAATCGAAGAAGAGGAGAAGACAAAATTGAGAAAGAGAGAAGAAGAATGTTGTACAATGGACGATGCGGCTATATGTAGTGTGCAAATTGCTATCATAGAAAGAATTGAAGCTATGATAATGAAGAGAATAAACGAGATTAAAAGGAGGTATAGAATATGAACCTAAGAGAAACTAAAGAGAGGATTAAAAAATTATACGAAAAGCGAATTCCCTTTATTCTTTGGGGTCCAACTGGAGTAGGGAAGAGTTCCATAATAAGGGAAGCCGCTCAAGAGATGGGAGTGTTGTGTGTCTCTAAGTCGTTGCTGACTCTTGAGCCTCCAGACTTGGAAGGATGGACAGTACCAGATCCAAGTTCTGGATTGGTGCTTCAATTACCACCAGAGTGGGCAAAGTATGAAGACAACGCACGAGGATTCTTGTTGTTCGATGAATTGAATCATGCTTCCAATGAAATGCAGAAAGCGTTATATCGTGTATTCTATGACAGGATGATTGGGGATACACCACTACCAGATGGGATAGTCCCATGTGGAACGGGGAACAAGAGAGAACATGGAGCAGTTGTTGGGGATCTTGAGATACCACTCGAAGCACGTCTTCATGAAATCTACGTAGAACCCGACATACAAGTATGGAAGGCGTGGGCATTGAAAAATCATATCGCTCCAGAGATTATAGCCTACTTGAGCGCTCATCCCGAAGACCTGTATATACTGCCAGAGCACAGAGGAGAGAAAGTGACTTGTGGAAGGGGATGGGAACGAGTATCTCTTCTCTTAGAGCAAGGACTGTCAAGCATCGAAGATCTCTCCGGTTCGATTGGGGGATCAGTAGCAGCAAAGTTCTTGGCTTTCACAGAACTAAGAGACAAGTTACCCGATATACAGAAGATATTGAAAGGGGATGTTAGTGATATACCAGATGAGTTTGATGTACTCACATACACCATACAGACTTTGCTTTCGGTGATTAGTAGAGAAAAGAATCCGAAGTTGCAGATGAGCTACTCCAAGGCGTATTTCAAATACGTGCGAGCCATTTGGGAGAAGGGCAGTGATCCAGCATACGGGGGATTTGTAGAAGGAGCAGCAGCATTCCTCGTGGACTACAAGAATGCAATGCCGAGTGAAATGTTCTCAAAGATGCTCTCCGACGAAAACTTCAGAGAGTTGATGAAGAACATAGGCAGAGAAATATTGCCATTGCTTAACGGAGAATGACAGTCTTCGATTATTTCGGAAGGATATTAGCATATCTCGGAATAGCACTCAGTGCAACATATCCCAATCCGAAGGCTGGACTATTTTTCGGAGGTCTGTTAATAGTCGTCGGTTCTCTTCTATTAGAACACAATGAAATCAATAAAGGAACATGACATTCTTTCAGTGTATGGGCAGAGCCTTATTGGCGTGGGGGATTGTTCTATCAATTCAGTACTTCGATACAGAATTTCCTCTTACCATTGGCATGATGCTTATAGTCATAGGGACTCTGCTTATGGACATGGACGGAAAAACAGAATGTGAAAATACTAAAGAGGAGGTAGAAGAAAAATAGCGTGAGATGCACATATTCGCTTTTCACGCAAATTTTTTACTCAAGCTAATATAATTTATTGTGAATAGACAGAAATTTTGATGTACGCAATTTATGTGCATTTGAAGGTGAGTCAGGATGAACTCGGATATGGAAGAAATTAAACGAAAAATCATAAAGAATGAAATAATGGAAGACATAGTAATAGCATGTTTCATTACTTTCTTACTTCTATGTTTTAATGTTTATTGAGAGGGAAAATGAAAAAGATAAATTTTGTTATCCGAAACGCAAGCAGTTGGGATGATACAGATATAATATCAATTGCAGATTTAAGTGATGTCTTGAATCTAATTGAAGAATACAATGAGCCTGTAATTATAAGAAAAAATCACTATCTCCAAAAATATGAAAGAGATAAAGAACGATTTAAGAGGGAGTACAATCAATCTCTCGTCAAAAAAGTCCAAAAGTGGAAGCGACGAAAAGCTTACTATGAAATCATCATTTACGATGATTATATAGAATAGGTAAGACAAATGAATGAAAATTATCTTAAAAAGATAAGACGGGCTAAGTTTATGTTCCTTCAGAAGAAACCGTTCTGGTCAGGGATACTCACTATCCCCTGTGAAATATCTGACGAAACCGAAGTAGCAGCTACTGACGGGAAGAGGATTATCTTGAATGGGAAGTACCTTTCCAAAGTTACACCCAATGACTTGGTTTTAGACTTGGCTCACGAGTATTTACACA
>Ga0190336_1000183_pt1 | contig 12242 bp, 12 predicted proteins | sample 487204910_MG_FD_161651 | JGI IMG/M metagenome (GOLD analysis project Ga0190336, IMG submission 161651) | Hydrothermal vent sediment bacterial communities from Southern Trench, Guaymas Basin, Mexico - 4872-04-9-10_MG | ecosystem: Environmental > Aquatic > Marine > Hydrothermal vents > Sediment ...
TGGGGCTTTGACTTCCGGCGCGTCTGTAAATCCGAAGAACTCGCCGAACTTCTTAAGCGCCCCACCTATGCCGCTAATAACGTCCTTTATGCTGCCCCATAAATCACTAAAGAATTCTGTTACTGGGTCCCATGCTGTAATGACCGTCGCAGCCAGGGCGATAAATGCCGTAATAGCAATGATAACTAATCCGACGGGGTTCGCTGCAAAAGCAATATTTAACGCTAGTATCGCGATTCTGGCCAGGGCTAGAATTTTGGGGAGTCCAGCGACTATAAATTGATACGCTAGCATTGCCCCTTTTAAAATCGCCATGGTCGCAGTTAGCGCAATCGATACGATCTTAAATGCTATAGAAGCCGCCGCCGCTAATTTGAGCGCAACGACCAGGGCCATATATGCGACGATTACGCCTATGATTTTTTTACCGGTCTGGACTATTTCTTCGAAATTAGTAATAAGGTCCGCAATAAACCCGCCGATATTTTGAGCAATTAAATCATTATTCGCCCGTACCCAATCGGTCGTTTTATCGATGGCATCTTTTAGAGGACCTTTCGACAAATCGAATATAGATATTTTTACGCCCTCTACGGCTGAATTTAGCGCGTTTAAGCTGCCTCTAGTTGTATCCCTCATCATTGCAGCCATTCGCCCAGAAGCGCCGCTCGCGCCCTCTAATGACTTACGGAAGGTATCTAATTTTTTAGCGCCGGAAGCAAGTAAAATATTTACCCCAGCAATCGGTATACGTCCGAATATTCCTTCCAGGACCCCGGTACGTTGAGCGGTACCCAGTCCGTCCAGGGATTTATTAAGGTCCCCGATTATATCCACAATGTCGCGCATATCTCCGTTAGCGTCTGCGGTCTCGACCCCGAAAGTTTTTAATAGTTTCGCGCCCTTGGCTGTCGGAGACGCGAGTTTTAAGAACATATTTTTTAGAGTAGTACCAGCTCGCCCGCCTTTGATACCCGCGTTAGCAAGTTCGCCAACCAGGGCCGAGAATGTTTCGATAGATGCGCCGGCGGTAGTCGCAACCGGGCCGCCCTCTTTGAAGGCTTCGAATAAATCTTCTACGGTAGTATTCGCGCTGGTCGCAGTTTTCGCGATAACGTCATTAACTCGAGCTAAATTTTTCCCGAGCTGTTCGGTATCTTTGGTAATTAGATTAAACGCGCCGAGTGAATCGGTCGCGATATCGGTCGCGGTCGCTAAATCTACCTGGGCGGCGGTCGCTAAATCGACGACGCCAGGTAATGCGGTAATAGAAGACTCGGCATTAAAGCCGGCCATTGCGAGAAAGTTTAACGCCTGGGCGGATTGAGTGGCCGTAAATTCTGTAGTCGCTCCGACTTCTTTAGCCGCGGCTCCCAGTTCCTTAAATGCTTTCGTCCCTTTTCTAATTTCTCCGGGGAATTTCGCGGCGGCATTAACGAGGGTTTGTTCAAATTCGACACCGGCCCCGAGAACGTTCGCCATGGCCCCCGCAGTTATAGCCAGGGCGGCCGCGGTCGCAATAGCCCCACGCTTAACATTAGCGCTGAACTTATCAACCGTACGATTTAATTTATTGAAACCTCGAGACATCGAGCGGGTAAACTTCCCGACCCGATTTTGCATACGTGAGACGGGGCGGGTTACGCGGTCAACGGCTTTGAATACAGCTTCAACACTGAAACGACCCGCCATAATTACCCCTTTGGTTTAGTGTGGGCTTTTAATTCTCCGCGTAATCCATTATAAAAAAATACAATTTCATGCGCCCGTAAAGTTCGAACATCTGGCACCCCTGAATAATCCCGCGCCACTTGTAAAAGCATTTCAGAATACACCGGGAAGAAAAAATGTTCTTTAGTATAACCATCTTCCCCCAGGCGTATCAATGGAGTTCGAACTAATCCATTAAAAAACTAAAAAGCGCCTCACAAATTTTTACATCAATTCCAACTAGACCAGCGAAAACGTTCGGATGAACTTTACACATATCCGCCATAACCGCGTAGGTTTTAGTCACATCGTAATTTTTCTTTTTACCATCCATAGCCATTAAAGAAGCGCCGGTCCTTTCGTGAAATACGATAGTGTCCTGGTGCTTAGATTTAGAATTCTGGGGGGAATATTCCGCCTCGCCATCTTCATTAATAACTAGCGCACCTTTAGTAATCGCGCGGACTACTCGTTTTTTCAATTTAGAAAATTGCGTTAAATCTTCCGCGTCCATATCGGAGGTATCAACATCTAGATCCATACAGTCTACAAATCTATCGAATTCCGCTTCCGCTACCGGGGTCGCGACTTTGTTTTCTTCAGTCATAATATTAGCCCTATTTTAAATTTGGTGCCACGCGCCGGTCGAAACCGGCCGGAGGGATAGGGCCACCCGCGCGACATAAAAGCCCTATAGTTTTCTTTACTGTCTGGTTAACTTACCAGGACCCATTAACGAAATAGGCATTGTAGCGCTTTGGCTGCTTGCCTGACTCTCGTCTACTATCTGGGCGCTACCTTGATAGGCTCCGCCATCTGGATAAACTAGAACTATCGGGAAATAATCATTTCTATCTGATAATTCCTGAATAAATTCATGATCCCCGCGCGCGTCGTCGACTTCGATATTAAGCCCAGCAATGGCCAGGGGAACGCGAGTTTTAATAAGTCTCGCGGTACCGTCTCCATTCGACTGTACTTCATTCTCGAAGCCTCCTAATTTACGCTGGGCTTCCGCGTCGGCCGCGACTGCAAAGTTACGACCATCTAAAATTACTGATTCAATGCTACCGCCTACGGCCATTGTCCTATACTCCTAAATAATGCCGACGTTATACGGTCGGCGAAGTTCCAAAGAAAAAGCCCCAGTCTAAATCGACGGAGATTATATTCGTATTCCCGCTCAATTTAAACGTTTCTACAACGTTCAATCGTTTGGGGTTCGCGCCGTCAATTTCGGCCTGTATACTGGCTTTAGCTGCTTCAGTATCACTAATGAGAGCGGCCAGTCCTAGACTATCCGTCATGGCTGCCATAGCCGCTACGGCCGTCATAGGCTTTTTAGCGTCTCGGTTTACAGTCGGCTGGTCATCCGGGATTAAAGGCGCGCCGTCCCATTCAGGCGTAGCAAAAATAAGATCGATATTAAAGATAATATTTTGCAGTTTAACGATATCCGTTACATAGCGATATGCTGGCGCTGGGTCTCCGTCCGGATGATAGAAAGTAACCGTATCCGAAAGGTGAACTACGCCGCCCTTAACTTCGATAGTTGAACTACCGGCCTTAACGGCTGTATCTCTTTGCGTATAGGTCCACTGGTCGCCATCGGCCCCAGGGTTTAGCCCTATAGCGTTTTGACTTCCATAGTCATTAGCTGGCTTATTATTCGCAACTACCGCGATACGCGCCAATTGACGAGCCGCAACAACGAAAGGCAAATCTTTAGAACCAGGCGAGACTAACTGGGCATTAACCCGGTCCGTCTTACGTGCATCTGGTACCGCAATGGCCGCCGCTACTGTGGTATTAGTATCGCCAGAGAATACAACTAGAGGCTTACGTACTAACGAGCCCCAGCGACCCTCTCCGAATACACTATATTTATCCAGGGTTACGGTATCGGCTACGTCCATACAATTAAGGACCATAGATTCCCATACGTTACCGAATTGGTTTAGCGATAAATCCACATCGGGATTAGCCGCGCCGCCTACTGGCTGGGTAATCGTAAAGATATTGCCCGCAGTAATTGAACCAATAATCGAAACGTCGATATCATTCGCGCTGGTACCTTCCCATTTAGACGTAAAGTCCAGGGCGGTTACACCGTCGACCGCGATAATAGGCATTTCTAAAATGGCGTTAACCGCGGCTGTCATTGCCGTAACGATATCCGCTACAGAATCCCCGACCGCAATCGTAAACGCCTGGGATAAAATATTGTTTACCGAAATTTGATAAGAAGCGTCGACCGTAGGCGCGCCACTCGGGGTTAAATCGCCCGTAGAAACTGAACCGCCGCCGTCGTCATCTAATGGGTAGATGGTTACGGGAATAGTCCCTACACCGTCGCCATTAATCGGTAACAGTTCCTCTACGGCTAAATGAATCGGAGAACCGAAACCGTAAGTATTCGCAGCTTCTAAAGCGCTGAAAACCTGTAATTTTGTAGTAGCATAAACGGCCAAGGTATTACCCTGTCCAACTACCGCGATACGCTGGGGTAGATTTGTAATAGCCCCCGCGCGTAAATCTTTGAACTCGGTTTTTATTCCGACTACCCGCGCTACCGCGGAGGCGTCGACTGCTGTACTAATTCCCATGATATTGATCTCCTACGATAATGGGTACTGGTAATCGGCTTCGGCTATAATTTGGCCGTCTTCCGTCCTTTTCACATCTACCGACACAAGTTCCAAAGTCTCAAAAGGAACTTGCGGGCTGAATTCATTAAATATTACATTAAAAGCTATTCGAGAGCCTACTATTTTTTGAACATTTATTATCTGTTGAGCATTTCTTATATCTTGCGGCTGGAATATTGTAACCTTATCGACCCATCGTCGCCACACAAGCCCGCGTAATTCTAAATAGGTATACGTCCCAGCCATTAAAATATTACGTACCAGGCGTACCGCTTTTTGTACCTCGAGCGCGGCTTCACGGTCCCCCGGTAAATGTCCGGTGCCTCCGTCGTCCTGGCTTATCCCGTAGCCGTAACAATCGATATTAAAAATACCCGTTGTTTTTTGACGTTCTACGGTACTCCCCGCCTTTAAATCGAAAGTCGAATTATCATACCAGACATTTATAATCGGGCTAATATCCGCTGGGGAATCTTCGAGCCATTGTTCCCAGGGGTTCGATCTTTCTTCAAAAATTCTTAGCTTCCAATCGTTCGGGTCCTTAGTGGCCGCCGTTGCTAGGGCCATCTGACTAGCGACCTCGGTCGCTAGAATAGCCGATATCTGGTCCCGCACAATTTCGAAACTATCTTGTTTATCGATAAGAGCGTCGATCATTGATAGGCCTCTAATATGAGAGACAATAACCCGATAGCTCTATCTGGGTTAGATTGTGCAACTTTAAACGTATGCGAATTGCCGTTGATATCATCAAAAGCAACTAGCCAAGGTTTAGAGGTTCTATCCGATATCCCTACCGGTAAACCTTGCGTCGGAAAAGGTACGGCGAGACTAGAAATTCTAATCGCTACCGACGCCAATCGTCCGCTTACGGCTTGCCCTGTTTCTGGATCTATAACTTGCGCTATGTCATCAGAGAAACCCGTAAGCGCCCCCTCTGTTAAATCTGGGGCCGTAATGGTAATAGGCCAGCCGAAACCTGTAGTAGCATCTTCTAGGATGGTACCGAGGTCCTGTTCGGCTAGCGCTCTTAAACCCATTTCGTCGATTAGCTTTTAATAACGTGCTTTGATTTAACAAGCGCCGTTAAGCTATCTTTTCCGCCACCTAAAAACGCGGCTTTAATTTCGTCGCCTTCCGCTAGGATACCTTTTTTACAGGTAATCGATTTACCGGGAGCCACATAGTAAGGGGGTTTCTTTTCTGCTTTTTTGGCTTCTTCAGCTTCAACGGCTTCAATAGCGGCTTTTTCTTCGGCCTCTGATTCCTTCGCTTCTGCTTTCAGCTCTTTAACAGTTTCCGCCATTTCCGCATTATTCATATCTTTAGTATCAATTGGATCTTTACCTAAAGACTCGCAGTAATCGCCGATCTGTTTTGCTAATTCTTCGTTACTAGCCATGATATTTATTCCCTATGTTATTAAATAAAAAGAGAGGGCCGAAGCCCTCAAATCAACCAGTTTTATACGCCGGTATCAATACAACCGAATGTATCAATAGCCGTAGGAATCATCAAAGGACGAGCCCCTACACCACCGAATAACTGTTCGCCGTCCTGGGATAACCAGGCATTAGTAAACAAGTCCATACCGCCCGCAGCATTAGAGATACGGCCTGGTAATTCAGGTAGTAATTGTGTAGCTTGACCGCCGACCAGATTACCAATATTCGGAATCGCGCCGAATGTGGCATCGAGACGACCGCTAGAAGCTCGTACGATAACATTAGCTGGGTCAACGAACTGGACTTTATTACCAGTCTGAGGGTCCTTATAACGTCCGCCATAAGTCCAGATATCGTATCGATAGTTTCCAATCTCAACAACACCGCGGAAGCTACCGCCATTACCGCGCATTTCCATAGGTGAAATAGTACCTAGGTCAATACGACGATTATCATATCGTTTCTGGATTTCCGCATCGGCGATAAACGCTTCGAAAGCATCGATACCCATAATCAATTGATCAGGGTCCGCTAGGCCATCGTTACGAATGATTTCAGCTAGTGCGCTGATATCCGCCGCAATAGTCGCGCCGCCAGCATTCCAAGCCGTACCAGCCGTCGGGAAGTGTGTAGCTTTAGCTTTATAATCTAAAGTGTACAACGCTGTACCCGCGTCGTCTGTGAGAGTCAAGATACCAGTTTGTAATACCTGGGAAGCCTGAAGCTCTACAGAACGTCGAATTTTACGCTCGACTTTCGTCATACCGTTAAACATGCGAGTAATCAAACTAGCGCGAAAGTTCGGCGATTGAAAAGGGTCTTGACCAGGCATACGCTTTAGAAGATCAAACGAATTAATCGAGATAGCTTCTTTGTGTATTGGTGGCTTAAATCCTTTATTGGTGTATAGATCGTCCGAATTCATTCGGTACCCAGTGCTTAAATCCTGGATAACGATAGAAATGTCTTCATCACTACGGATGATATCGATTTCTACTTCTTCGGTCGTGTGAAAATTTTCCGGCGGACTCTGAAAGAAGCCAGACAGAAATAACAATGGTTGCGCCATTTGATTATAGGCGCGAATCATGCGAGTTGTAGTAGTGCCGCTCATGTTATAAAGCTCCCTTATTGATTATCTAAAATGTTCAATTCTTGAACATCTATAGATACGAGTGAATAGTCGCGTAGTTCATCCAAAACCACATCGTCTATATTGCTGGCGTCGCCGTCCGCGTCTATCACTAGACGAGAAGCGCGTACCGTACCAGAAACCATATCGCGGATAGGCTCGTCACCGGCGCCCGCTGCTACGATTTCATACGTTAATACCGCTTTAGGTATTCCGTTTTCATTGGTAACGCCGCCCTTGACGTATGGAACCAATTTACCCGAGACAGAATCGCGAGCAAGGATAGTACCTTCTAATACCGTTACAGCTCCGCCGACGGTTAGAAGTTCGTCTCGGAATTGGCCATCTTGTAAGATAACGCTACCGAGGTCATTATTAGTTACAGTCATATTCATGATCTTAAGCCTCCGCTTCTATGCCGAGTTGAGCTTCAACCAACGCGGTAACGTCTTCGGCTGAATCGCCTTTGTCGTCATCCGAATTAGCATTATCAGCCGCGCTAGCGTCCGTATCGTCATCTTGACGATCCGCTGAATCTTTTCGATTCATACCAGCCGACATATATTTAGCCTGTAGAGTCGCGGTCATTTCTGCGCCGTCCCCTACCGCTGCTATAGCTGTTTTCATATCGCCCGACGCTGCACCCATCGTTAAATGTGCGGTAGCGCGGTCGCGTTCTTGTGTTATGCCATCTTTCACCGCTGCTTGATAAACATCGGGATGACTGGCTTTTAGGGTATTAATATCCATAGGTCCAACCTCTGAGTTATTCCCGCTTTTTTGAGCGGTGGTAGTTGAGTCGGAATTCGCGACGATATGTAAAGATGTTCTCTCTACGCCGTCAATCATCCCGCGCTTTAATGCCTCGCCGGCTAGGACTGTAGCGCCCTGGCCGAATTCGGCGTTAACTTTTTCCATCGTCGTACGTCTGCCATTGGCAATCGCGTCGACAAAAATTTCGTGCATGGCGTTAAGTTCTTCCTTAACCATGGCTTGCCCTTCCTGGGTGGTAACATCTGGGCGCTTTTTAGGGGCCGCATCACTCGTAATAGTTACCGTATCCGGATCTATATCGAATGTGGCCGCTATGCCGATACTACCAACCCGCGACATTTGATTAGTCGCGACGATTGTATCCGCCTGGCTCGCAATTGCGAAAGCCGCGGAAGCTGCCATATTTAATACAACGGCTTTAATCGGTTTATTTGTGGATTGAATGGCCGCGAGAGCGTCGAACAGTCCGTCGATACTTCCGCCGGGACTATCAATCGATAAGGTTATGTCTGTAATGCTAGTGTCCGCCGCGGCTTCTGCCAGAGCGGTAACAATTTCCGCGTACGTAGTATTTCCGCCGCCGAAAATCATAGCCATAAAACTAGGGGACTTTGTTAAGACCCCTTTAATTTCTATTTCCGCGGAGTTACCGGCAACGGTAAGAATACGCGAAGATGAATCCGAAGCGGCCGCAGTATGGCGGGCTTCTAAATTTGTAATCTGTTCGGCCGACGGCACGAAACCCGCTTTATGCGCGCGTTCTAGTGCTTGTCTGACCATTGCTTCTAATAACCACATAGCTTTTACTCCATTAAAGTAAGCTAGATTCTGCTAATACTATAGCTAAATTGTTTGATTGTAAATTAGTATCTCTTAAAAACATTCTACCAGGTTTAACGAACCCGTCCCCATTAGCGGCGGGGCGCGTAGGTTCTTCGTCATCTATTCGCAGCCGGCCCAGTGTCAACATAGTTAAAGTCTTCTTAACTCCCCGTTTCAAACGTCCCAGGGTTAGCATTGTCCGGCTTTTAAAACTCATTGCCTGGTACCCGTACTGGATGTTTCGCCGTCCCCGGTATTATCGATTACAATATCGCCGCTGGCGTCTCCGCTTTGACCTGGGGTATCTGTCCAGGCGTTACCTTTTTCTAGCCCCGTTCGGGTATGTAATTCATCCCGTTTTTTCGAGGATGTCTGATCAATAATTAAAGTCGTTCCTAAATTATTCGGGGGTTTACTATAATCCCCCCTTAGATAAATTGTCCCGCCGGTACATCCCGCATCTAAATGTAATTGGCCTCCATGCATTTGAATCGTATGTACTCCGGCGGTCATGTTACTGATACCGAGGGACCTTTGCCAGTTAGTAACTTGTACGAGGAACCCGTTAGTATCGAGCCAAATAAAGCCGGCGCCCTCTTTACCAGAGATACCATTAACTATATGGACTGGACCACATAAGATTACGTCTCCCGTAAAGACACATAATTCTACATAACCGAATAATCCAGCGCCCTGGGCGATTTCACTATCTTGTATAATAAATGGATTAGTCGCCGAGCATAGACCATCAAATCTAATATTTAGGAATTTCATTCCTTTTAAATCGTACCCATCGGCGTTAAAAGTCGGTAAGCCGATACCCTCTAATGTTAGATTTCTAAAATCTCTCGTAAGGGTTATATCGGATAAAGTTTTCGCCCTGGTAATTCCGTTAGCTTCCGTATAATCAACCATGCTATTGAGTGAATTAAACGGGGCTTGTTGATACCCTCCCGCGCCATCACTCGCGGCCGTTTCATCGAACCATACAGTACGTTCAACTTGACCATGTATATCAAGGATTTTAGGGGTTTGATTTACGGCGGCTATCGTTGTATTGGTTGTCATTTGTGCGACTTGGGAGCCGTCCCGAAATATCAATATCGTTCTTCCCGCGCGTGGTGCAAAAATAGGGAGCGTCGGATCATTGGGTACGATATTTCCAAGTAAAGTTAATTCATGATCAGAGTCATAAGGTAGGATACGCCAGCCATCATCGTTTTTTAATCGAAAGAAAGCGGGCTCGACTTGTCCCGCGGGTAAAGCGTCGCCGGCGGATTCTGCGGTTATGAATGGAAAGATATTTCCGCGAAGGACTACGCCATTTTTCCAGTCTTCTTTAGCATCAGAATAAAAATCGATTTCAATATCAATAGTTTGTTGCGCTACAATTTGCCCCGGTCCAAGGGCGGGGGCTTCTGTAATTTCAATAATCCGATTATCAGTATCGAAACTGGCTTTAACGCCCATCTTTTTTAGCTCGCCTTTTATGCTTTTTCTTAGGTGCTATCGAAGAACTTACATTCCCGTCTTTATCTTCAACTAACTGGACCGCAGCTCTGGCCATAAATTCTTCGTGAACTTTCCAGACGGATTTATCGCGACGAATGACCTTCCCGGTTAGGGGGTCTAGGTCCCATTCTATAGCGAAAGATTTAGCCCCTCCCAGGGATTCGCTATCGGCTTCCAATTCTTTAGCTATTTCGAAATGTTCGGCCTCTGGACTGGCCCCGCCATCTAAAAAAGTTTGCATACGAAACATAGCATAACGGCGAGCTTTAAAAGCGAAAAACTTTTCCAGATTTTCCGCTTTCAATAATCCTCTACGTTCTTCTAGTTTCGTATGGGTAATAATTGGTACTGTCATTTTAGGCCCTTTTAAATTGGATTATTATAAACCGCTTCGTCTAATAAGTTTACCGGGAAAGATAATCCGGTTGCTCTGGGTATCGTGAAACTCGCGACCACATTCTTAGAATCTTCTAGGCCCTGGGCTGCGATAAATATCGGAGCGTCGGCCGTTACTCTATTGCCCTGGCTATTCGTATCATACGCAAAAGTAAAGGGCTCGTTAACCTGGGTTATGGTGCCAGTTAAAGGCGTTCCAGTATCATCATTAACGATAACTGAGTCGTCCGTATCGAACGGGTCGTCGTCGACGTTTACTGTAGGCCCCGCGGCTTCATCGATTAGAGTCGTACCAGGTTCGCGCGGCTTCTCAATGGCCACACTGTTAGCGACGCCGGCGCCGGTGGCTCGGAATATCCCGTTATTTTCAGAATTAGCAAAGCCAGATAATTGTAAATAATCCCCGCTCGCGAAAATAGATAAATCTAAAAGTGTACTCGTTAACGTTGCGGTATTCCCAGCCGCGGAAGTAATCGCGACGTCGGTATCTGTCTGGCGAAGGGTATAAGCGAAATACATATCCCAGTAAGTATCGGCGTTAGTTTCGTCTACCGCATTCTGAGAGAATACAATATTACCCGCACTTGAGAACGGGAACGTACGGCCTGTAGCGACTACGGGAGCGCTGAACTGGTCGAGCCCTCCGCTGTCTACGGTAATATCGAAAAATTCGGCTATTGCTCTACTAGAAGCGTCCAGGGCGTCAATGAATACACCCCCGAAAGTTTTTATACCCCCGGCGAATTGAGTAAATCTAATCGCGACGTCGCCGTTAACGGTCCCGAAAGCGTCTTGATTTGGAGCCCCGATACCATCGTCGTTAATTTCCGTAGAACGTCTTAATTCTCGCTGGGCGAATTCGTGGACCTGGACATCCGTACCACTATTGCCGCCAATAATTCTATTAAATGCGAACCATTCCGTACCGATTTGACGTTCTCCGGCGTAACTCTCCCAGTCCGTAATACCTACATCGGCCCCAGTATTTGCACCGCTTGAAGTACCGCCGACTGGCGTGAACCACCAGGTACCATTAGAGGACCCGCCGGATTGTATCGCGGGGTCGAAAACAACCGCGCCCGCCGCGTATACTGTAGTGTCCGCAAAAGTCGTAAACCCTAAGCCTTTCAGGTAGTTAATTGTCATACCTGTATATGGGGCATTAGCATCGATAAAGGCGTCGCCTTGTACTACGTTCGGATCAGAGGCACTACCTAGCGGCATTCTATATGCTACGAAAGTAAGAGCCGATAGACCCTGGTCGACCAGCAAGTTACCCTCTGAATATATTTTACCTTGTTGTCTATTAAAGACTTTCAAAAAGTCGCGCGTATCTGTAACGCTCCCGTCGAATATCTCGATAAGTTCGTTAAGATTACCCGTTTTATCGAAGAGTATTACCGCCTGGGTAAACCCTAAAACGTTCTGATAATTCAAGACGTCCGAATCTGCGGCGTCTTGAAGGCCGATAATACAAGCGAATTCTTGTCCGGTGGCGGTTATCTGGAAGCCCGCGTCCCTTTGAAGGTCTCGCGATTGTTGGTCCGCAAAATCCCAGCCGTCTTTAACTCGGAAAGAGGCATCGAATACCGGGTCATAGGGCGAACGATGTTTCCGGAATGTAGAACTAGCCAGCCAATGATCTTTACTTGCAGAGTATGACGCCTGGCCAGTAACTCCGGAAGTTTTACCAGGGGCGGTATCGTTTAGATTTCCAGCTACTAAATATTGTAGCGTTTTCGCCGCGGTATCGTATACGACTTCGGTACCTACCGTTATCTGATCTGGATCTACTATTTTGGT
>Ga0190336_1000196_pt1 | contig 11808 bp, 12 predicted proteins | sample 487204910_MG_FD_161651 | JGI IMG/M metagenome (GOLD analysis project Ga0190336, IMG submission 161651) | Hydrothermal vent sediment bacterial communities from Southern Trench, Guaymas Basin, Mexico - 4872-04-9-10_MG | ecosystem: Environmental > Aquatic > Marine > Hydrothermal vents > Sediment ...
ATTTAATTGCCTTTCCGATTAAAATAAGAGTAAACGTAAGTTCAGTCCCCGCCTCAAATATTTTTTGTCTGGTCAAGGGAGGTTCTAGGATAAAAGGATGAGGGACAGCTTCATATTTTTCATTAGAGAAAAAAGTTGCAGTCCCAGGTTGAGGTGTTTCAAATATATAAGAGTAGGCACATTCTCGATTAATTAAGCATTCAGAGCATTGTTTTCTTCTAAACACACAAACTACCTTTTTGAAGGCATTACCAAAACCGCCACGGAAAGTAGAGCCTTTATAAAGTGGCAGCTCTATTGTCTCTAAGGCTTTGAGAACAAATTGATATTTCTGGTAAGGAATAATCATTATATTAGGGCTTTAGTGTCTGGAATTAATTTGTTAATAAGGGTCATGGTCAAAAATAACCAGATTATTAACCACTGGTGAGCGGTAGATGAGTTTTTTGGCCTTGCCATGTAAGAAATGAGCTATTTTTAAATAGAGCCAGATGGGACCTTCTCCGTAGAGGACAATTTCATTCCCTTCGCCGGCCAAGGCAGAAACTTTCTCTAAATATTCATGAAGTTGATTAAGTTTAGCTTTCCCTTTGTAGAGTGAAGCTACATTAATTTCGACCAGCATGTTTAGCTCCCTTCAGAAGGATTTGTTGGCTCTTATTCAGAAGTCTCCATACTTTTCGAGAAGCCCTATTGGCATCGATGTTCTTTCCAGTTTTTTTCATTAAAGCATGAGCTACGTCATTTCGGGCGTCAATAACTTGATTCCAGAGCTTGTGAATAGGCTCTGATGAGGTTCGTCGAACTTCGTTTAAATCCCTTTCCACGATATCTCTTTGGTTTTTATCGTAGATATCAAAACCTCTTTTGGCCGCTTCATAAGTAACAATAGTTTCTCGCAGCACGATGAGAGCTTGAGTGGGATTTTTATTTTCTAAATACCAACCGGCGATTTCTAGCAAGGTTTCGCATTCGTTTTCTTTTTTAAATCTTTGGATTAATTTCTTGAATTCAGGGAGAATAAGGGTGAGCGGTTTTACATATTGTTCAATTTCATCATTTAATTTTTCATCATCAATGAGTTCCGCTAATTCATGAGCAAGCTGTCCTAGCTGCGGCACAAAAGTCATTTGGGCGATTCCATTAAGTGTTTCGAGAGTTCGCCATAATTTCTTGAAACTTGAGCTGACTGGAAATGAATGCTCTTTTCTTATTTCTTGGTCTGTCTTTTTCATCAACTGGCAAAGTCCCTCCAAATCTCCGTATTTTTGGAGAGAAGAGATTGCTTCCAGCCAATCAAGAAGTTCAACAAGGGGCTGGAGGTCAATGATAGTGCTTTCTTCCTTAAGCCAGTCCAGGTGGCCATAGAAAATATGCGAGATCTCGGCACTCTTATCTAAGAATTTAATGAACTGGGTAAAGATAACAACGAAAAAGGGGATTGAGCGGAAACTATGAGTGATATCAAAAGCAATTTCTGCATTAGTTAATTTAATCTTTTTGGCTAGCAAGGAAAAGATAGTCCAAAATTCTTCCGTATTTTTTCCCGAGGGAATTTTAATCTGCTCATAATTTAAATTTCTTAGGAGAGACCAATTTGAGTTTTCAGTGCCTATTACATAAATTTTATCAGGTTGGTAAATATCTATTAGAGGAATTAAGGATAAATGACTTTCATAGCTTTTATTATGGAAATGATACTTAACTTTTTGATAATTGCCCGCGCCTAAAAAGCTAATCAGGATTTTAATTTTTCCCACTTGACCATTTTCTTTCATTTTTTGTGTCTTTTTACATAAAGAAAAATTGGCTGATTTCCTTCTTTAAGGATCACCAAAGGTCAATTGGATATAGCCAAATGAGGTTTGGTTAACTCCATCTATGAGCCGTTTCCTGGTTCGAGGAGGTTTTACCAGATAGCCTTTAAGGTGGAGCTCTTCGGCCAGGATTAGAAATGAAGTACTAAAAGCAGAGGACCCTTGGCCTAATCTGAGGACATAATGATGTTTGCCCAAATTTTGGACCATTGCTGGGGAATCGTGGTGAGCCACTTTCAAGTAAAAATCATGGCAAATCTCTAAGATTTCTTTTTCTTCAAGGAAACAGGCCTTTCTGACTATATTTACCTCCAGTCCCACATTTGGCTTTAAAGTTTCATAAAGAATAGGAATACTTCTTTTTCCTTTTCCGCCAATTACTTGGGAATATTCTAATTTTAGAGAGCTCTCAGGATCAAGATAGGTGCTGTCGCTTATATCTAAAAGATTAGTAAATTTTCCTAAGTTGCTAGGGATAGACCTAGAAGAGAGTTCTTGTTTATATGTGCGCTGAAAATTACTTTTATCCTGAGCTGATAAGAAAGAATAAACTTTTTCTAAAAGATTATTGTAATTTTTAGCCAGATTTTTTGGGCTAGTTTTGGTAGTTAAGTAATTATCAATATAAATTTTTTCTTGGGGTTTTTTCCAGAGCTCTTTAAGAGCGTAATAAAAAAGAGCGCTAATGATAGCTCCCTTTAGTGAACTGCCTGGGATATAAGGCCGGCCAGCGCTTTTGATAAACTCCTTCACTTCAGTCGGATTGCTGCTTCTGGCTTGAGGCGAGGCGGGGATAGAGTAGAGGACGTGTCTTTTGAGGAGATTATGATCTCTCACGATATTTCCGATATAACGAGATAAACCAGCTTCTCTAATGAATTCTTCTTGATATGGAGAGAAATCTGGGTCTTGAAAGAGAGTCTCCATTTTAAGGAAGTTGAAATGGCCTTTATCTTTATCAATAAAGTAACCAGTGGGCGAAATGCTCTGTCCTGAGCCAATATGAACCGGGTTGAGCACTCTTATTTTGGCTTTCATCTTTCCTCCATTTTGCAGGGAATAGAAAAAAGTAGGCCATAACGATAAATTCGGTGAACCTTAAATATTTCTGGAGTTATGTCAACTAGTGTGCCAACTCTATTTAAGCCAGGAAAGATTGACCCTTCTGTAAAAACCCGAATTGAGCGACGCCTATATGATTTGTTGGCGGGAGAGTAGATATAACCGCGACGCAGTTCTAATTGATAAAAACTTTTGGCCAGATTTCCGAGTTCAGAGGAGGTGGGGAAATAAACTGAAGCGGCGTAACTGGAGTTGGCGCCGGGTATTTTTTTAATCTCTATAGTATGAAACTCTGGAGGATAAAAAAGGCCTTTTCCGGAACTCCGGTCGCCGCCCAAACCCTCTTCACTTAGGAGGCGAAACAGTGCCTTGATTTTTTTTGCCCATTCTTTTTTCTTTATATGAACTAAAATGAATAATCCCGCGTTTTCCAGGTATTTAACTTGACCGAAAAAGAAAAAGTTTTCGCCAGGGTGATTGGTGAAACGGTTTAAGGCCACTCGAGGAATGTTTTCCACTATCCAAGGTAAGTGGGGCTTGGGGTTCTCTTGGAGATAAAGGCGGGGTAAATAATCAAGTTCTGGATCTAACGATATTTCTTCTTGGAGGTCTTCAATTGCTTCACCTTCTAATAATCTTAGTAATAATTTTAAATTGACAAAGGCTATCTTTTTTAACTTGTCATCTCTAATGAATTGATTTTTGGGGAGAGGAAAGTAGAGATTTGAGTCCCAATAAGGAAAAGCCGAACTAATGAGAAAGGGTGGTTCTGATGAGCAGAACGATTCTATGAAGGAGTCTACCTCGTTGTAAAGAAGGAGATGACAGTGACAAAGAGCTGAAAAAATAGTATCCGAGCTGATATAAATTTTACTTCCTTCAAACCACCCTTCTCGTTCACCTATGTGGAAGAAACTTCTTGGTTTTAGTTTTACTAGTAGGTATTCCATGGTCTTAAGCTATTTTTTCTATTAATTGTTGAAAATTTCTTACAATTTCAGCTGGTGTGGTGCCTAAATCTTGATTTAAAACTCTTTCCGGAATTAAATCTATTTCTCCAGTTTCGTAGTTCTCTCGCTTGTTCCAGTAAATTCGAATGTTTTGAAAGGCCACTCGACCATACCCACGGGAGCCCATTCCCCCGAGATAATCATTCTCCAGGAGTTCTAAGGCAATAAAGATATTTTTTAAAATGTTTTTATCTTCTTCATCGAAGACGTTGTAGATCATTTCAGCATCTTTAAAGACAGCTCCCGCCGGAACCCGCTCGATTTGTCTTAAACTTCCGTGAAGAGCAGTTCCAGTGAGCCGGTTGATAGCGGTTTCAAACTTGATTTCTGTGTAAGGCAATTCTAAATTGTCTTTCATCTGAGGAGTAATACTTTTGTCATCAAGATAAGCATCACAAACAATCAGCCTGGTCGGAGTGGGAACATTAAGTTCTTCAGTAACAGCTATGCCCCAAATTTTACAGACAGGGCACAGTTGATATTCTTCACTGCTTTGGCACTTATGGCCGACAATATTGCCTTTGTTGTCTTTTACATTCCAAAATTGAGGATTTTCAGCAGCCAACTTTCTTTCAATTAAAGACCGCAGCTTTCCTTTAAGAGAAGAACCCGGAATATAAGGTTTTCCTTCAGGTGTGGTAATGACGTTTAAATCCACTCCTCCAATTTTCAACCCGCCTGCATAACCGCCAATTCTCAGGCCTGTTTTAACTACTATATCTCCCTTAATTATTATCTTGCCTAAAAAATTAAGCATCATGTCCTCCTCTTTTAAAATAATTTAACTTGATTATTTTCCACCGTGGTATCTATGATAAGCCACAATAGCTTCGATAAAATATTTGAAATATTGAAAATTGTCCTGATTGGTGTATTTTAGCAACTCTTCGATCAAATCCCGAAATTCTTTGACCTTGCCTTTATGTCGACCTGCGGCGTAAGCCAGTTTGGGCCTCAAGAGCTGGAGTTTAGTTTTGTCATATTGTTGCATTCTTTGAATTTCATCAAGAACATTTCTTATCTGGGAGGTGCTCAGTCTGTATCGTTCGTTTTTGGGGCTGATAAAATCCACTGCCAAATCATTAGCATATTCATTTAAAAGCTGAGCATCGCCGTTGAGGATTTTCTTGATCTTGTCCACGTCTGGCTGGAATCGTTCCGGTTTGCCCTGAGGTTTATATCTTTGGTTTTGATAGTTATGATAGTTCATTCAAAGCCTCCTTATCTTTTCTTGTTAAATAATCAGCAATTCGGGTGGCGATATTTAAGTAGGGATAAACTTCATAATTGGTGATGACCAATTCTAAGAGCCTTTCTAGGTCGGCCCGCTGTTGTTCATTGAGTCGGTCAATCAGTTTTTTGAGAGAGTAGTAGAATCGCCACACCCGTTCCATGGGTATGCCATGAGGTTTTTGTTTTTTTGTTAGCTCCTTTTCTAAATAAACATTGTAAAGAATGTTTATTAGAGAACGAGGCAGTTCTTTGCCTTTCTCCCCTTTGAGCAGGCTAACTACCAGGTTAATAATAGCTTTTATTTCAGGATAACAAGACCAGGGGAGAGATTCTCCAAAGACGGTTAATCGGTCTCGGCCCTCATTTTTGGCTTTGTCTTCAGCTTCTCCAGCTAAGGCAGCTGCTTGATAAATCGGGAATTTTCTAGTTGGTGAGAAGAATATTCCCGCTGAGAGTTTTAATTTATAACAGGAAAATTTTGTGAAATCATCATAAATATATTTGGCTAAATCCACAAGGGCTGACCAAGGGCCGATGAGAAAAAGATCATCTCCGCCTGAATAGGCAATGTAAATAGCTTCGGTTAAGTTATTTACTTCTTCTTTGTGGGGAATTAGATAATCAAGTTGGCTTATCCGGGCTGAAAAATAAAGGGCCAGCATTGAACTTAGAGTGCTTATTCTGGAAATGGTTTTATTTTTTCCTAGGCCTGTTCTAAAAAGATTCCCTAGATGGTCTACGTCTGCCCGAAGAACCCCCCATTTCTTTACTCCAACGGCGTGGGCAGCGATGTCCTCTAAAGTGAGAATCTCACCTTGGGAAGTTCTGGCTTTTCTAGCGACAAATGTAAAACCACGATATTGTCCGGCAAAATCCGTAGAATTAATAATCAGAGCCCTGAACTTTTCTCTATCAGTTTTTCTTAAAAATTTAAAGCGAAACCCGAGGGATTCGATTATATCTGTTAAGGTAACATTTTGAGGAGGCAAGGGCTTTGGTTCTTGGGCTTCTAGTAAAAAAGAAGAGGCGTTTACCAATTGATTGGAGAATTCAATCAGACTCTCACAAAGCTGGCATCTTTCCCTGTTTTCTTCATCAATTTCTTCTCCACAAATTTGACAACTCTTTTTTCGCCCGCCTGCCTCAAAAGGTCCGAGGACTATTTCTTGAAAAAGTGAAGGTGTGCCAGAGCTGGCTAATGAAGCAAACTTTTTCCTCTTTTTGATAAGCAGACTCTTTCCCAAGTTCTCCCAGATATGGGCGAAATCATGGAAAAAATCATAATAAGTAACTGGTATCCAGGATAAGACAGTGGCCAGCTGTCCTTTATGGGCTGATAATAGAATCTCATCAATCTCTCTTTGGAGAGAGTTTAATCGAGCTTCTGTTTGTTCTGTGTTGGGTAAAATAATATAAAAATTTCCTCCTCCACAATAAAGAAGGTTGACTTCAGTTAAATTGAACTCTTGAAGGATCCTCCTGGCCAATATTTCCGAGAGTAATTGAAGATAAAAAGAACGAGCCCTCAGTCCTTTTAGGGCTTTCTCGGAAGTAACATTGTAGATGAAATCTTGAATGCCTGATATATCTCCGCTGACTAGGAGGAAGTCTTCTTCGATGAGGGGCGAATTGTCTTGTCTTAGGGGTGTTTCTTTTAAAGAAGTTAACTCATGGATGATTTGATTGAGTTTGTTATTATTTATTTTACCCGATTGATAAAGAATATATAAACAAGCAGCTAAAGCCGCTGTGGTTTTTAAATGATGAAAGAGTGAAATGTCTGGCTTATCTTTATACACCGCAGCCGGAATGGATAAGGTGTATTTGTAGAGAAGATAATAGGCCTGGATAAGAATATCTTGATGATTAAGCTTTTGAAATTCTTGGATAAAATTATTCCATAATTCGCGGTAAGCTTCTTCTCCCCGCCTGCCTTTAAAAGCTTCCTGCCTATTTTCTACAGGAAAAAATGAGTCCAAACTCGGCTCGAGATATGTAAGGGGTTGATAATATTCTTTTGTTTGATCGCCATTATTATTAACTAATGAAAAGATTGAGGTTAATGGTTCTTCTTGGGGATTGCCTGATTCTTCTTGTTCATCCCGGTCTTGCCTTTCACCCGAAGACATGCGGTCAGCTAAAGCAATTAGGGTGGCCAGAAAACGTTGCTGTTCATTATTGCCGTTTTCAGGAACATGATGGAGACTAGCCAATACTTCAGCTTCGCTAAAGTTGCTGAGATATTCACTGAAGAACTTGGCTGTAAAGGCGGCGTGGACGTGGGTGTAAATGCCTTTTGATTTTTTAGTATAAGCAGTGTAAGCGTATGAGTCGGCGGATTCTCCAAGATTTAATTTAAAACCCGCCCGTTGATAAAATTTACCTATATCATGGAAGAGTGCCGCTAAAATTACATTTTGATATTCGTCATTCATGGTTATTCCTTTCACTGACTGATTTCAATTTAACCAACTTGAAGTCAATAAGCAATAAAAGAAACATTTCGGAAACATTTCAATTTATAGTAATTTTACTTTTTTCCAATTTAATACCATAGCGACTACTCGCGTATATTCTGATAGAACTTATTTTTAGAAAACCATGCAAAGTTTCGTCGGCTATATTTTCTTTTAACTCGCGGTTTAATTTACTAATATATTGGCGGCATAATTCGATGGGGAGCCCGGTCGGCCATTTTTCTAAAAACGTTCTTATTTTCCAGGGATGATTGCCGACAATTTTTCCATAGAGTTTAGAATATTGGACTAGTTTTTCACCACTGAATATTTCCAGAAGTTCGCCGAAACAATCCCGACAGTCCAGGCAGTAAGCTTTATTTGGATGGTGACAGTGATCTGTTTTTTGTTTTAAGAAAACAGCTAAAACATATAATAAACTGGGCGATAGATGAAATGATTTATCGCCAAAAATTATTAGCCGTTCAGCTAGGTTGACCTGTAACTCCGGTTGAATGGCAGCTAGATCTATTTCTCTTTGGCCTTCGGCTACTAATTCCCGAAAGCACTTTCCTTTGAAATTAACTTTTCCACCTAGTCGAATGAAAGGCAGATCGGCGAGTGTGATTTTGGCTTGTGAAGTATTAATGGTTAGTTTTTGGCCGTCCTTAGTTATTATTTTTAGAAGACGGTCCTTTTTGGGTTTGTAGAAAAATTCTGGGTGGCTTTCAAATTCAGGGGGAACGATCACATGGTATAATTTATCCCACGGACGACCGAAGAGTTGAAGAGCCGAGCCCAGGTAAAAGCTCATTGTTTTTCTGCCGCCAGCTATGGAACAGTGAAGGCGGACATGGCTATCTTTTGATCTATCTCTGATTAGAGAGGTTATTAAATCAGCGATAGCTTCATTGTCTTCTTGAGTACATAAGTCTTCTATTTCTTGCCCTTGCTTGTTCTTGGGGATGAGAATGTTTTCTTTTTTTAACTCAAAACGAGGTAAATTGAATTCTTGGATAAAACTTTCCAAGATTCCTTTTCTCCAGAGAAATTTTTCAATTGCCTTTTTCCCTTGTGCTGTGGTAATGACATAAATTTCATCAGGAATAATTGGGGATTTGCTGTGAATTAAAGCATATATAGTCTCGGTTATTACTTGGGGGGATGTGCCTGTAACAAAAACAAAGACCTCTCTAAATTTTTTCTTCATTAACTTAGAGTTTCTTTGATGTAGAATAATTAAAAAATAAAATATTCTTTTATGTCAATATTAATTTGATTTATTCAAAAATTGAAAATGAAATCTTCATATAGTCCAATTTATAAATATAGTTGTTTAACTCGGAGAAAATGGAAAGAGAAAAAGTCGAGATTCGATTCCCCAAAGAAGTTCAGGAAAAGCCGAGAGCTTCCTCTGGTACTCTCAAGAATTTCAGGATATCAAGATGGAGATTGGTGAGCTTCAGTCCGCTCCTTTTTCCAGTAGGACTTTACATTTCCAGGAAGCCTCGCGGGAACATCTGTGATGTGGGATCTCATGAATTTTTTTGGCGTTTTTTCAGGAAATTTCCTCTGGAATGTCGATAGAGAATGTTTTCTGGTTTATGTCCACGAGTGTGGTGATAAGAAAGGCTTTTTTTTCGAGAAATTTTCTATATTCTTTTTTAATTAGTAACAATTCCGTTACCGACTTAAGATTTATATTAAGTCTTACTTTCCGGACTTTCACTATAAAAGTTCCGCACCCAACTAATGATTTATATAAACCTATTTCAAAGAGAATGGGAGGAGGTTTAAGGTTTTGCGGATATGATCACTTCTTCCCTGGAAGAATTCTGTTCTCTATAATATTTTCCATTGCTTTGATGAATGCTTCCGCAAACGCTATTATTTCTTCGCAATTTTCTTTTGTAGCTATGAAAAATACGTTGTATTCATCGTCGTGTCTCATATCCCGGAATCTGTCGAAAAGTTCAACCCATTTTCTTTCCAGGTGGCCCATCCTAACGTAGTTCTCTTCCAGATATCTGGCTACACAGGCGTGACTCTTTTCTCTAAAGCCATCTTTGAACAGGATTGCCTTAGCTGAAAGAAATACTGCTTGGTAACATGTAAGTAGGCAGGCGTCATACGCCTGGATATCTAGGGCTCTTTTGGCTTGATTAAGGAACTTGTTGGCTTTTTCTATCCCGCTTTTTGCCTTTTTCAAAGAAGGAATAATCCTTCTTAGGAGCCCCTTCTTCAGGCATTCATTGTATTCAATCCTGGAGTGACTTACCATAGAGCACCACCGAGCCGTAAATTAGAGAATAATAAAAAATAGGATCATTTTCTCTAAGCATTTCGTTTTTCATTGGATCTATAATCAAAAGTTGAACATTCCTTCGCATCCTTTCCCTCATTCGTCTGGATGCTCGGGCAATAATGTCTTCTGGTGGTTTTTTCTCCACCCTGACCCATATGTCGATGTCGCTATCTTCATGGTTTGTCCCATCTGCCCAGCTTCCGTAAAGACCGATTCCCTTTATGTCGGGGATTCTTTTTAGGGGGGTGATGTCCAGGCGAGAGACGTTAAGCAAAATTTTAATGGTTTTCACGAGCGGATTGTCGAGGTTTACTGAAAAGATATTCCCCCTTCTATTTAGAATGCCTTTCCTTTTAAGCAAGGCGAAAAATTGGGAGACGCTCCCCACGCTTACCTTAAAATTTTTGGCGACCTCCCTAATCCTGTAATTTTCGTTGGGGTGGTCGAGAATATAAGAGAGAATTTCTTCTCTCTGTTTTCTCGAGAATATTTTACTGAGCATGGCTATTCTCTGTTCATTTTTAATGAACATTTTGTTCATTTTTAATGAACACATTGATATTAATACCATGGAAGTATTTAAAATTTCAAGGATGTGTTAGTGAGCAAGTTGCAGTGGCCAAGGGGTTATTTAGGAGGGAGGGGAGTTTAGTCGAGAAGGTAAAAAAGCATTAAATTTATCGGTAATATGTTCGATAAATATTCCAGAAGGAGTAGTGAAAAGAATGGAAAGATGACATAGAAAATTTGTGAGCTCTAAGTAATTACAAAAAGAAAAATTCAAGATTTGGAAGATAAATAGCTTAGTACAACCTACTATGAACACAGTAACGTCGATTTTAATGAATTAAAAGTCTGAATCATAAATAAAGTTAACTGAGAGAAGAGAAGGAGGTTGTGCTAATAAAAATTCCCGTTTTGTCCCTGGAAAAGCCCTTTTTCTTTCAAGATTAACTTGTTTTTTTAATGGTTTTTCTTGTTATTCAAACAGAGTTGATGATGGCTCCCTCCCTAAATCAAATTGCGAACAAAATTGTACACTGGCTAGTTGTTAAGATTAAATATTGAATAGCAATTGAATAGCATTTGTCTGCTAATAGTAAAGAAAATATTAAAAAATAATATTAAATTTAATAAGAGAAAAAAGGTAATAAAAGAAAAGCTAAGGTTGAATATAACCGACAATATTGTCTTTAAATTGACAAAATTGTCAGAGAATCTCATTCCTTGGGTCCTCATAACAATAACCATATCAACGATTTAGCCTCCTGGCACGGTTCTTGCTCTTTATATACATGTCCGGCGGTCAGCCCAGAAAGCGCCGGCAAAAATTTTAAGGAGGTTCAAAATGAACTCAAAGAAGATATTGGTTTTCCTAGGGGTTGCTCTTCTGGTAGGGGCCGGCTTGATGCTGGCTGCTCCTCAGAATAGATCGCAGCCAAATAATCAGCTTAAGACTAAGCAGGCCCCGGCTCAGAATAACATGCGCACCTGGCAGCAGTGGCGTTCCCAGATGATGTACCGGGATATGAATGGTGACGGCATTAACGACTATTACCGGGACCATGGTGCCCTGTCAAGTCATTTAAAAATCTAAATATAGGATTAATCATCTTGTGATCAACAAAAGAAAGATTTATAATGTTTTTTCGACAATCTTTTATGAGAGAGGGTTAAATGAGTGACTCGGAGAGTGGTCCAGGTAACAAGCCCTACCTGAATCAATCTTGGTTTCCAAAAAGCTTTTTAGCTAGCAGCCATCTCAGGCCCGCGGCTTGGTTGGCCAACAAGTCTTTCGCTCTTCGAGTTGACTGAAGGTTCTCCTCCAGCCGCGGCCAGAAATGGCTGGCGGCTAGAAAGGAGGAGAACGATGAAAAACTTACTTCTCATCCCTGAACTGAAAGAATTAATCTCCCGCCAAGACT
>Ga0190336_1000199_pt1 | contig 11766 bp, 12 predicted proteins | sample 487204910_MG_FD_161651 | JGI IMG/M metagenome (GOLD analysis project Ga0190336, IMG submission 161651) | Hydrothermal vent sediment bacterial communities from Southern Trench, Guaymas Basin, Mexico - 4872-04-9-10_MG | ecosystem: Environmental > Aquatic > Marine > Hydrothermal vents > Sediment ...
TAACCACCTTCAACCAATATAGAACTGCTATCAATTGCTGTCGTATCATCATATTGTAGTTCCAAAGATCCAGTACTATTAATAGTTCCTACTACATAATCTTCTTCCCAGTCATCTGCTTCTGTTGTATGCTTAAACAAACGAGTAAGTTGGTTAGTTTTATAGTTTAAGTCAGGATTTACTTCTCTCCAGAAATGCCAGTTATCTAACTCTGATACTTCTTCATAATAGTTCTTATCTATATCATTTCTATAAATTTTCGCTTTATAAGGTAAAGCTACTTCATCTGCATACTCTCCTTTTACGATTTGTACTCGAGATTCTATATCGGAATAAAAATCTATCCGATACTTCCCTGAGAGGGTATCTGTGGGTTGTACCGTAAGGGGATCTTCTAGTTGGATAATACTTGTAACAAACCAGTTATATGAGTTATAATCCGGTTTAAATCTAGTATATAGTCCATAAATAGTAGTAGGGTTATCCGGCGACCAGGATATATTTATTTCAAGATAACTTTTGCCATCGGAACTGTGTGAATAGTGGAGATTTTCTCCTCGCTCAAACCCATAGGTAACTACTACGATTCCTTCCACAGTGGAAGAATCTACGAGAGTAGTACTATCACCAAAGGTTTCTGTTAATGGCTCGGTTAGGATACCAAGAAAATTTTCATCCACATACGGATTCCAGTTTCCAAGGAAAGTTCCGGTATTCTTAGCAGAAATGGTTTTCTTTACTTTTCCAGTAGTTGTATCTTTTACTTCTAAGTATAAGTTTCCCTTAAACTGCATCTTCTTTTTCAAAAAATTTTAGAAAATTTTTAAGAAAAATAGAGAACGGTGGTAACAAACGATTTTATAACAATTTGTGATGCTACTACGGACTGGACTTCTCTTCATGAAACTTCTATCTATGAGTATAGTTTAACAGAAGATTACATCTGGAAAGACTCTTGGAACGCTCCAGTTGGTCGACTAGTACCAACGGGAGGTTATTTTAAACTGGAGGGGGGTAGTAATTTTAAGTTGGGAATAGAATGTAAGATTCCTATTACCGATTTTAGAAATAAGTATTTTTCAATGTGGATCTTTACAGAAGGAGTTCGTATAATTGGAAGAGACCCGGTTTCTTTTCTCCATCATATCAAGTTAACTTTACTAGATGATAATGGAAATAGTTGGGAAGCACCACTTTTAGATACTACTTCAGGAGTAGATGTCTGGAGAATACCTAAGGAACTAGATGATTACTACCAGTATTGGAAGAACTATCTCATACCAGTCCCGCCAGATGCTCCCGTGGAAAATACAACTAGAATTCGAGTAGAATTTAAACTAAGGGACTCAACTACGTCGGAATGGAAGTTATATGAGGAATGGTATGGAAAAGATTTAAACCCCGCCGGGTCTTTAGGTAATTTCCTACTATTGCTGGGAAAATTTAAACTGGGAAGAAAACTAATTGTAGATTCTACTACAACTTTAGAAGAAATAGAAGAAGAACAGAAAGATGAATGTCTAATAAAAAACGGTGTTTTATGGTGTGATTTAGTTATTAATGGAGGTAAACTTACCTGTAAAGACCACTATCATGGGTTTCCAGTGTGGTACTACATACAAGGGGGTGGAGAACTTATCTTAGAAGGAACGGTGAAAAGTCTTCCTTATGAAGGCCCTGAGTTAAGTTACCTTGAAGAACTTACTCCAGCCAATGGTGTAGTTACTATAAGAAATTGTAACCTCCAGGTAACTTCTCAAAAAAGTTGGAAAGGAGCTACTTACCAGATAACCAATTCCAATCTAAGTTACTCGCAGTGTGTATGGTTACCCACCTCGGGGTCTAAATTTACACGAGTTTACTTTGGAAACCAGAGTCCAGATCTAAGAGGTACTGTAGAGGAGTGTCAAGGGTGTGGTAATCCAATCTTTTGGGTGCAAGATAACTGGAATGTTAATCTTATCCGATGCTGCTTCTACAATGATAGTGGTATAAAAATTGGTATTAGAGGTTCAAGTTGGAGTGGAACAATAACCGTGAAAGATAACTGGGGTGAAAAGTTCTCGGGAACTTATTCTCTTCAGTATGAAGAACCAAATAACCACTCGGGTAAAGTAGAAATTTATCACACTACTCCTGTGGCAGTTTCTGGTTTTAGATGGAAGAATGAAGGTGGAAAGAAATATGTAAAAGAGTATATGCCAATTTCTTCTGTCTGGTGCCGAATTTATGACAAAGATGGAGCATCGGTTTTTGATAAAGAAGTTTGTGAAAATGTATGTGAACGGTTTAAATGGGAGGAACCGGTCGTGAAAGCAGAGGAGCAGAGATTTGTCTCGGGGAGTGCTACTAGAACTAGTTATTATCCATTTACTGTCTATTTCTATTATATACCTGCTATAGATGGCACTTTATTAGAGAGGGTAAAGTATAATCCTGATAAATTTTTCATAGAAGAAAATTGGGATTGGTTCCACAATTATAATCCATTCACCCTTCAGAAACGTTACTGTTGTGTAGAAGTGGATAACAATAATGTACCAATACGTCATTATGAAACTCTTACTCCACCTTCTAAAACTAGTTTTAGTCGCATTCGATTACTTCCATTTCCTTATAAATCAGTAAGCAAAGTGAAGGGATTAGGAAATGAAAATTGGTATTTACTAGTGGATGACAGTGATAGAGTGTGGGTATTAGATAGAGAAAAGAATATCTACTGTCATTTTTCAGTTCCTTATCCCGTGGTGGGTGCTTGTGCCGTGGTAACTGATTACATCTATATTTTCCTTACATATTCTAGTCAAGAAAGTACATGCTGGACTAATAATCGGTGTATAGCATGGTTGGGAAATTTTGTGGTAGGTGATGTGAGAGAGAAACTGGATAGAAACCCTGAAACCGGACGACTGGAACCTGTCTTTTACTTATATTACTGGGAATTAGTAGATGGGATCTGGTTACTATTTTCACGGGGAGTTTCGGTAGAAAATGAACAAGTTATATTACAAGATAAAAAACACGTGATAATAGTTCCAGAAGATATTCTAGAAAGAAAAGTAGAATTTTCTTCTGGAATGATTTTAGTTAGTCAAGGAGGGTAAACTTATGAGTTATCATACTGTGTTAAAAGGTTCGGTTAATAATGAGACAGATTTACTAGATAAGTTATATGATTTTCTAGTAAACACTGTTGGGTGGACTAGTCACGATGACCAACGAAGTGGGAGTGGATACTTTGTAGCTACTAGTACAGGGGAGGATACTAAACAGAAAATCTGTATCAAGTTTACTAGAAATGCAGGATCTCACCGTATAGATACAAGGCAGTACTTAAGTTGGGACAATGTAAATCACTCGGGGAAGAAAGAAAGTGGAGATAGTTATAGTTATATCTATTCTAGCGGGTCAGTACATAATTACTGGTTCTATGGTGATAAAGACCATGTAGTAGTAATTACTTTAATTGGAACTTCCTATTACTGCTGGTATGGCGGGATTTATGACACTGTATATAATCCGGATTATGCCACCACACAGGCATCGGTATCATCGGGAGATAATGTCTCAGTTCAAGTTGACACTACAGACCCTTTAGAGGAAGGTGAGTATTATCTGATTATGGATGATGAAAACTGTGAGAGAGCTCAAATTTCTTCTATTTCTGGCACAACTATCACTTTTACTCACCTTAATAATTCATACTCTAGTGGAGCACGGGTAGGTGAAGATCCAATGCCAAATTTCATATCTGATTATAGATTTCGGTCAAGTTGTGGATGTGTCCAGTTTTACTATAATGGAGTAGTTGGAACAAATTATAGCTACACTGCTGCCAGATTTGGGCCCACCGATGATTCTAACAGTAAGAGATATCCAAATAGTAAAAGATTTTTCTGGCCTCTTCTTCTAACAGTATCTAATACTACATATACAGATTATCTGGGGTACTTCAAACATCTATATGCTTTAGATAAAGGTAAACAAAATGTTGTTTCTGAAGATACAATCGAGTATGGAGGAGTTACTTATGATGTATTTGTCTGTTATAGTGATAAAGTCATTATTATACCAAGGAGTATCTAATGGCTAACTACTTAGGTACTCCTGTAGTAAAAAAATCTGTAGTCAGCACAAGAGCGGAAAGGTTCTGGGAAGGTTTTCAGCAGTTAAAGAAAGGAAAATTAAGTTCAAGATCTAGCAGATATTTCATTGGAACAAAAAGTTTTAAGATGAGAAAAAGATAATGTCTAACTACGCTGGACGTTCTGTAACAGAAAAATCTACAGCAGGCCCTAGACCTAGAAGAACTTATGGTGGTTACTATGCCGTGATGAGGTCTCCCGGAAAGGAGACCTCATCTCTTTCTGATACTTCTCTTATTATAACCAGTTCTAAGCAGTTTATAGCGGATACTGTAACAGATATTAATAGAAGTATAGAAGAAAGTTTTGATACTTTATCTAGATTAAAACTTTTAATTTCTTCTATTTCTGACACTTTACTCCATATAGCAAGCACTAAAATAGAAAGATTATATGATACTTTACTTCATATTACAAGTTCTAAACAATGGTCCTATTCTGATACATTATTGTATATCAAAGCAGTAAAGTTAGCTGGTGCTGACACTTTATTATGGATAAAAAGTAAGAAAACAGAACTTTCAGATACTTCTCTCCAAATAACTGGAGCAATAACATCTGGAGCAGATACTTCCCTTAGAGTGGTTTCTCAAATCTCATCTTTCTATGATACTTTATTAGCATTAACCAAAACATTTTCTTCTATCACTGATACAATACTAAAACTAAAATATTGGATTACCTCTATCTCTGATACTTCTCTCCATATTCTGGCAGAAGCAGAATATGATGTTATTATAAAATTGAAACAATATCAAACTCTTCTTAACGATTTAATAGTAGTACTAAAGCCTCGGGTAGTAAAGGAGTATGATATCTCGGTTGCCTTATTTGAAAAAATTTCCGCTGAGAAAGCCCTTGATAAAGTTAGTCACTCAGTACCCAATATGACTGAATGGGTAATTTCAGAAGGAGGATCAGATAATTTAGTTAGGTTAAAGCGGTTCGATAAAAGAACTTTACAACACCGGTATAAAGATAACTTGTTAACTTATGGTCGTAAGCACAGAGTTTTAGATGATGAAGTCGTAGTTGTAGATGAAAATAGTACTTATCTAGTTGATATAGATTTAGATGTTCCTTTATTTCTTGGTAAAGAAGCAAATTGGGAAGATGCCACTTTCTTTTTCCAAAAGTACTCCATAGTTAGAACCCATGAGGAACAGGAAGTAGAATATCTATCTGTTACTACATTTTACTACCATGAAAAGCGAGACCTTTATACATTATATTTCATTATTTCAGTAACTGATACTCGTGTCTATTTAACAGAGTTAAACTTTAAGTGTAGTAAATGGGAAGAAAACATTCCAGTGAAAGGTTTTACCAATTGGTATTTTTACTCGGTGCCTCATATTCCTTACCAAGTAATTACAGAAGGAATAACCGTAGAGGTTATCTGTAGATATATTCCGCCATTAGGTGCAGGTCTAAGTCCAGCCGATGCAATATCTCCTACATATACTTATCGACCTCCATTTATACAGGAAGGAACTGATTTTTACACAGGAATGCTACCTCGAGCAGATTACCAGAAGCTGTCTAGTTATAAACTCGATGTCCAAGGCACTGTCAAAGAATTCTCTACACAAGAAACTATAGAAACTAAGGAGTTATACTCCATAGATTCTGCATTTGGTTATGAGCAAAATTGGGTTTTACAGTTAGACCAACAAGATACTTATACTACCTTTAGTGAACATTTTAAACTGAAATCCGACTATATCTTGGAGGAACAGAATGCTCCCAGTTACTAGTACTAAATCTAAAATTAACAAAAAGAGATTTGAAGTAGTTAAATGGACTTACACAAGAGTGCTAAAAGAAAAATATTTTCCCGGAACCATTGGACAGTACTTATCTTGGGTAAGGCAGTGGAGAGATAATTTGTATGGCAATGTCATACAATTTAAAGGAAATTTTTCTCGAAAATTGCTCCAGGAGATCTTCTACCCAACTTTACAGTTTTGTATTAAAAATACTACCCGTGTTCTTTTCGTAACAGATATCCCTCAAGTTGAAGAATTGTTGCAAAAAGATCCCAGTCAAGCATTCCGTCTTGAAGAAGTAAAAGTTCAAGTGACTTCTTTACCAGAATTAAAACGAAAGTGTGAAGAACAGATATATCAAAGTATTTTAGAAAGAATTCAACTCGAAGGCCTAGAAAGTTGCTGGAGTGTAACCCATCTATCACGCCATATCTATCAAGTAGGGGATTGTATTGTAGATTTAGATAGAAACTGGTGCACGTGCTGCTGTAAAATTAAGAAACTGGGGGAGTTCAAGTGCCCACATTACTGGGCTGTAAAGAAATTTTTGGAAAAAGACAGTGGGTTTCTTAGCTGAAAGTCAAAAAAATTGTATAATATCTGCACCTCAAACAACTTACCAAACCAGTTCTAGAACTGGATTTTGTAGCGGTGCTGCTCCAGATACCACTAGTGTGCGGTTCCTTGATACAACCGGTATTTTGAATGTAAGTGCAGAAATTTCCTGTCTTATAGTTCCTTATTGGGAACACATACACGGGGAGCGAAAGGCCTTCCTATCTCATTTATCTGATTCTACAACTATATGTGAAGTTGTGGGAGGATGTAATGAGGAGAGATTAGTATGGTGTCAAGGTTATGAGCAGAGAAACTCGGTACGTGATAGTTATATAGAAGGATTATGTAACAATGGGCGTTGGTGCTTGTGTTGGATTACTACAGAAGAAGATTCTACCCGACAATGTCTGGTACAAAATAATCCATTTGATGTTAGAAAGATACTGTGTCAAGGTTTCCGCCCAGTAAACTCAGAAAGAGTTATAGATCTATTATGGGAATCTCCTTTTAACTCTATGAGACAATGTAAGATTAAACCTTACTCTGTCCAACTAATTTCTGTTACAGATGATAGAGAGGTGGTTTTAGATTTCACCACCGATTTTACAGCAAAGGACTGGACGTCAGTTACCTCATCATCTGAGTTTCAATTTCAATTCTTTAATTTGGATAGAGTTGCTCGGAATTCTCCTTTATTATTTTTTGATGAAAAAACTACTTCCGTTACCTCCAAAATTATACTTTTTCCTACCACTAGTCCTACAGTTGAGGAACTTTGGTGCTTTTTCACTACAGATGCAGTATGGTTGTGGGTTGATGATGAAGTAATAGAAGTAGAAGTAGCTAATAAAAAACTAAGTAATGAAAAATTTCTGATAAAAGCAGTTCAAAATGTTGGCTATACTATAAAAATTATAATAAAAACACTTGTTAACAAAATTAGTTATATTCATTGGCGAGTATTGGATGGCCGGGAAGGAGTTATTTTAGTTAAGATTTTTAGGAGAAAAATTTAAAAGGAATGGATTTCTTACTTGTATCAGGTGCTCTTCGGCATGTAGTTCCATCAACTCGTAGTCCCTTCCTGGAAGAAGTTCGGTTTATCTCAGATTCTTTATGGGAAGCAGTAGGAAAAGATTTAGTTGATGACAACGGTATTAGGTTCCGGAACTGTATACTAATAAACCCAGTATCCGAAACAAAACCAGTTCGTGAACTTCAACGGTTAAAGTATGCTCTGAGAGCTGAATTTACTTTTGCTGACAGCGGGGGTTTTCAACTTGTATCTAAAGTAAACCTTCCTTATGATAAGTTACAGCAGAAACTAGAAGAAGTATTTTGGGAACAATCTTTTTGTGATTTTGCCTTTGCAATGGATATACCATGTCATAGCTTTTCCATAGAAGATACTTTACAAAGTGCTTTAGAAACAGGCATCAATACAGAGAAGTTTTTTCGGAAAGTTCATTCTAAAACTAAACTTATAGGATTTTTCCATGGAACTAACTATGAAAGTAAACGTAAGTGGTTTTCCTACTATGAAAAAATTGCTGATATAAGAAAACTCCACGGAGTAGGTCTCTCAATGGTATTTGCACACTCATTGCTAGATTGTATTACATTGCTATTATTATATAAGGAATTGGTGCAAAATAGGTATCCTAATATTAAATTACTTCATATATTGGGACTATTAAGAACTTCCCGGTTAGTTCCTTTATATCATCTAGTTAAAAATTTGTCATTACCATTACAGTATATATCAGTAGATAGTAAAACTTTACCAATGGCTTATGATGTTGGGAGTATATTTCTTAAAAACGGGAAAGAACTAAAAACATACATTCTTTCTAAAACTTACCGAGAAGCTTACCAAGAAGTATTCCATGTAGCGGGGAAAGTAATGCGACAATTAGGTTTTAAGACAGAATTGTTATATATTATAGATAAAAAAGGTAATGCGGAACTAGTAAGAATATATAAGCGGATTATCAAAGCAGTTTTCTTTTGGGTTAACTTTTATAATACTGTGGCTTTTTTAAGATTTAACTCACGGCCCAGCAAGTTAGTTGAACTCGCTATCAAATTATTTTCTGAAAATAAACTGGAAGAACTAAAGGAATTAGTACAAAGTCATGCCGTAATAAACAGTAAGTTTTCACCGCCAAAAACTTGGGAGCTGGAGAGATGGCTTTAATAGTTACAACTGAAACCAGTGAACCTATTGGAAACTTGCTTGTAGCAGAACTCCCAGAGGCAAGAAAAATTATCTATACTTCACCTAAAGATCTAGTGGAAGTAGGTAAAACACCCGTTCTTATAAATATTGCTTCTCAATGTTATCAAGAAGAAGAACTAAATATGGAAAAATTTAGAGAGATGGCAGAAGTTCATTTTTTTCTACCTTACTTCCTTCTACAAACTTTCTTAGCGACAGAATGTCTCATTTTTATAAATCTGATTTTTAAAAAGAAAGGACCTGAGTGGTTTACTTTGAACATTTTTGCACAAAATGTAGTTAATCTTTTCATGGAAGCTCAAAAATTTTATTCAAAACGGATGATAGGAGTAGTAGTGGAAGGAGAAGTTACACCGCCAGAACTTCTGCATGTAATTAAATTTATAATGGATAATAAAGTTATTTCAGGAGTAATGGAGGTGAGGAGATGAAGAAACCTCTTATAGTAATCGATCCAGGTCATGGTGGGCGAGATTCTGGAGCTTTCTACGGACAGTTAAGAGAAAAGAATATTGTATTACCAATTTCTTTATTTTTAGCTGGGTTTCTTCAGCCAGATTATAACTGTGTATTTACTCGAACTTCTGATATCTATATCCCATTAAAAGATAGAGTTTTTATGGCAAATAGTTATAATGCTTCTATTTTTATAAGTATCCATACTAATGCTAGTAAGTCTCATAAAGCTCGTGGTGAAGAACTATGGATATATCCAGGAAGTAGAAAAGGAATGAAACTTGCCAAGGCTATAGCTACCTATATTGATGACATAGTACCTGGACGATTTCGGGGAATAAAGGAAAATACCTTCTATGTACTTAGATATACCAAAGTGCCAGCCCTTCTAATTGAAGTAGGATTTTTAGATACTCCAGAAACTCCTTTGGCAGATACTGGAACTCAGCTTAAAGCAGCATTCCAGATAAGTAAGGGAATTAGGAAATATTTTGCTGGGAGGAAAAAATGCTAAAATTAGACCTAACAGATGTAGTAAAAAAGACAGAATTTTCATTATTTCTCAGAGGTCTTATAGTTAGAAGTTCTATAAAATTTGAAGAAAAAAGTATAACTCTCGGTAAACTTTCTTTCAAAGGTGATAAATGTTCATTTTTAGAACTAACAGGAGATAAAGGACTTCTTGTTAGAAGCGTTCTTGACCTTAAACCTTTTAGTGCAGAAGTTAAAAACAATATAGATATAGTAATTTCAGATTTTCTTTCTTTTCAAAAAGCTATAGATAGTTTAGGAATAGCTACTGTAGAATTTACTCCTAAAATGACAGTTGTTTCAGGAGGAAAAGGACAGTGCTTTAAATTTCGTAATTTTGACCACTCATTGATACCGCCTAAAAAACCTTTTACAGAATCTAGTTTTTTGCGTATTAGGAAAGTTAAAATATCTAGAGAAGAACTCGCTACATTATGTAAAATCTCTGAAGTAGTCACTGGTGAACGAATACAATGCGTTACAGAAGGTAAAGATTTAGTCCAAATTAAGTTACAAGCAGGAGATGGAAGAAGTTATGATGAAAAATTTAAAAGTGAGGTAGAAGTAGATAAATCACTAACTTCCTACTTTGATATTGGGTATTTTAATGAAATTTTAAAGAATGTAAGTGCTTTGGTTCAGGATAGTTTTTATCTGCATTTACTTGTTCCCAAGAAATTTCAGGAGATAATGCTGGCTTATTTTGTAATAGAGCGGGAGTTCTTTAAAACTGAGTACTTATTAAGTCCTATTAGGGAAGCGAGTTAAAAATGGAAAAACAAGATTTTCTAGAAAGAATAGCTTGTGAACTTTTACAAACTCTCTATCAGAAGATGTGGTTTAGAGGTTGGGAATCCTACAGTGAAGGTTGGGTTATTGAGAAAATAATAGAAGCATTGGAAAAGGCAATAGAAGAAAGTAAGAAGAAAAATGGGATTAAGAAGGAGGTAGAAAATGAAAGAATTAGTAGAACAGTGGATTTGGGTCGAGAAATATAGACCCAAAACTTTAGACGAAATGGTAATAGATCCTAACTTAAAAGCACAACTACAAAAATGGATAGATGAAGGACAGATTCCTAATTTATTATTTATTGGACACAAAGGGACTGGAAAAACATCCCTGACAAAAATCTTAATAAATTCGCTAAATTGTGAGTGGAAAAAAATTAATGCGAGTGAACAACGAGGTATAGATACTATCCGGAATGAGGTCCGACAGTTTGCAATGTTCTGGACTGATAAACCATTAAAAATAATATGGTGTGAAGAAGCTGACTATCTGACTCTTTCCGCTCAAGCATCATTGCGAATTGTAATGGAAGAGTTTTTAGATAAAGTTCGCTTTATTCTCACCGCTAATTATAATAAAATAATTCCAGAAATAGCAGATTCTCGTTGTGTCAAAATTCAGTTTACCGCCTTAGATAAGGAGTCGTTCCGGAAGAAACTTATTGAAATTTTAGATAAAGAAGGAGTTGACTACTCATCTGCTGCCGTAGATAAAGTAGTAACAATCTCATATCCTGACCTTAGGAAAGCTATAAACAGTCTCCAATACGCAACTCGAGATCAGTGTTTAATTCAAGAAATTATTGAAAAAGGAGATGAGATAACATCTACTATAGTTTCTTACATAGAACGAGGAGATTATAGCGGCTTATATGAATGGTTGCAGATGGAAACGATAGATTTTTATACTATTTATGAGGAATTATTTAAATATTATGTAAGACAGAAAGAAGGAAAATACGCTATTTATTTTTCTGAAGCGATGAGATGGCATGACCATTGTGCTAACCCGGTTGTAAATTTAGCACATGCTTGTTTTCAAGTTATTAGACACAAATTTGGAAGAGTGAAATAGTTAGGAGGAGGCAGTATGAAAATTGCTTTTAATATATTGTTAGGTCTACTAGTTTTGATATGGATGTTGTCTGGGGTATGTGTAGCATCCATAGGTATCTATACTATAGTAATTAACTGGTTGGGTCTTTCATGCAGAACCTTAATCTATACTTTTGCAACACTAACAATATTTGTGCTTCTGTTAGATCTTGTGCTAAGAA
>Ga0190336_1000200_pt1 | contig 11759 bp, 13 predicted proteins | sample 487204910_MG_FD_161651 | JGI IMG/M metagenome (GOLD analysis project Ga0190336, IMG submission 161651) | Hydrothermal vent sediment bacterial communities from Southern Trench, Guaymas Basin, Mexico - 4872-04-9-10_MG | ecosystem: Environmental > Aquatic > Marine > Hydrothermal vents > Sediment ...
GGCTCAAAACCCCAAAGGCAGGGGTAACCTGCTGCAAGGTAGTTTTGTTTCAATTCCTCATAGGTAGGCTCAAAACCAGAAACATTTGATATTGTGGGGAAGACAGCAAAAGGTTTCAATTCCTCATAGGTAGGCTCAAAACTTGTCAAGCCTTTTTTATGAAAAAAATCACATTTATTGTTTCAATTCCTCATAGGTAGGCTCAAAACTCCCACAACCATCACATTTACCAAATTTTATTCCTCGTTTCAATTCCTCATAGGTAGGCTCAAAACAACCAGTTACCCTTTCTATTTACCAAGATGAATACAAGTTTCAATTCCTCATAGGTAGGCTCAAAACAGGGGGCAGTTGAGGTATGATGAGCTGGTAGAGATAGGTTTCAATTCCTCATAGGTAGGCTCAAAACTTTGTCATACCCAAAAAAGTACAAAAACCTTCTAAAGGTTTCAATTCCTCATAGGTAGGCTCAAAACTTCTCTGTCCATGCATGAAGGATGTCATAGTTGATGAGTTTCAATTCCTCATAGGTAGGCTCAAAACGCTCAAACTCAACCTCAATTCCCTCTTTCATTCTTTTGAGTTTCAATTCCTCATAGGTAGGCTCAAAACTAGTATTGTCTTTGCCTTCCCACTGATATTGGGGTTTTGTTTCAATTCCTCATAGGTAGGCTCAAAACGAAGAATATGAAGCTTGAGGTGATCCACAGAGCAGCGTTTCAATTCCTCATAGGTAGGCTCAAAACTTCTAATTGATACTCATCTCACTTTGCCTTTCTCAATGTTTCAATTCCTCATAGGTAGGCTCAAAACGGTAGATGGTCTACCTTTCTGGCCTCTTTTTGTGAGGTTTCAATTCCTCATAGGTAGGCTCAAAACAAACATTGTTCCAAGCATGGTCACTTGCCCCATTATCGGTTTCAATTCCTCATAGGTAGGCTCAAAACCCCCTTACTCCCCCCTCTTGCCTCTGACTGGTCTTGGGTTTCAATTCCTCATAGGTAGGCTCAAAACTCGTGGTCTCCTTCATGGGGTTCAAAACATGGAAACCTGTTTCAATTCCTCATAGGTAGGCTCAAAACCCCTTACTCCCCCCTCTTGCCTCTGACTGGTCTTGGGTTTCAATTCCTCATAGGTAGGCTCAAAACACCACCAGCATCAGCAATAAAACCACCAGTAACTCGTTTCAATTCCTCATAGGTAGGCTCAAAACCAGACCTCAATGGCTCTATCAACGCAGAGATTCTCTGTTTCAATTCCTCATAGGTAGGCTCAAAACACAAACAGAGCCACCAAGTAGTTTGCATGTCTTTTTGGTTTCAATTCCTCATAGGTAGGCTCAAAACGAAGAACTTGAGCATGTAAAGGAGACAGTAGAAAGGGGTTTCAATTCCTCATAGGTAGGCTCAAAACCTTTTTCAGATGGGGCATCAATTACTTTTGTTTGTGAGTTTCAATTCCTCATAGGTAGGCTCAAAACTGGGGTAAGCCTTTTGTGTATTTAGTCTCTTATGAAGTTTCAATTCCTCATAGGTAGGCTCAAAACGGTGCCTGCTAATAAAATATTAATTAATGCAGGTAAGTTTCAATTCCTCATAGGTAGGCTCAAAACGAAAATCCAACAGGTCTACCAACCATACGTAGGTGAGTTTCAATTCCTCATAGGTAGGCTCAAAACGGAACTTTGGTATAAACGTCCTTACAAGTTACACCGGTTTCAATTCCTCATAGGTAGGCTCAAAACTGGACAGCATCATAAATCAACCGTTCATCTTTTGTGGTTTCAATTCCTCATAGGTAGGCTCAAAACTATGCATTTTTGTGAAACTCCTGTATCGTTTTGAAGGGTTTCAATTCCTCATAGGTAGGCTCAAAACTTTGGTCACCGCTCCCATGCCAAAGGAATGAGGAGGCGTTTCAATTCCTCATAGGTAGGCTCAAAACTTGGACAGTATATACACCTTGAGTTACATTTAGGTGGTTTCAATTCCTCATAGGTAGGCTCAAAACGTGCTTTGTAAGACATGGGAAGAGATGCAGGGGAGGGGTTTCAATTCCTCATAGGTAGGCTCAAAACCCGTTTTCTTAAATCAACACTAGGGGAAAGTGTGTAGTTTCAATTCCTCATAGGTAGGCTCAAAACCCATTTTCGCCTCTTTATTGCTAGTTGTCGTTCCTGGCCAAATTGTCAAAATAGCTCTCTTATTCATTTTCCTTTAGCAAGGTTTTACTGATGTGTCAATACTTTTGGTTATTTTTATGCCTCTCGTCGTTTCCTGGGTCTTTTTACACTAGGAGGCATTGACGATAAACATTAAATACGTAAAATCTTTACTCTTACATCCAGCTATCTACTAGCCACCAATCACAAAATACATTCCTCTCCACCTTTTTGAATGCCCATAATTTCGCGGCTGCTGTAACGAGTGGTACGGAAGGTGTAGAAAATCACCGAGTCTTTTTCCTCATTAATAATATGCTTTAATTCAGTTCTTAGTTTTTCTAGCTTGGCGGGGCTGATGTCTCCTTCTAACACCGAGTTTTGCACCCAGTGGAGAAATTTACGCCCTGTTTTTAATACCTTGTTTACCCGCTTTACCTCTACATCATAAACCATGATGACAAACATTTTTATAGAACCTCTTATTTTTTTCTCTTTAAACTCACAGCATCTTTTTCAATCACTAGTCACCAATTACCAAAATTACCACCTGGCTATGAATGGTTGATAACATGCTTCGTCCATCAGGTGTTTTTCAAGTTTGTATAACTCTAGACGAATAAGCTGGCGGTAAGAGACATTTCTTCTTAATTTTGGGTGCCGAATAGTGGCCTTTAGCCGTTTGTCTATTTCTTCCACAAAAAGTATACGTCCTTTCTCATTAAGCACAAGACCGTTTAGGTGTTTTTCAAAGTATGTTTTTTTGACCATTTTTTTATTAACCAGGGTGAAAATAAGTCTGTCTACAATAATGGGTTTAAAGATCTCGGCTATATCTAAGTTAAGGCTAAATCGGCGAAAATTTGTGGTATGCAAAAAGCCAATGCGTGGGTCAAGGTGGGTTTTATATATTTCACTTAGCGCTACCACGTAAAGTAAACTATTGCCAAAACTGATTAAGGCGTTTAAGCGATTACGTGGTGGTCGGCGTGTTCTTTCTTCAAAGATAAAATCGCTATTACTTAAAATTTTATCAAATGCCCGATAGTAATAATCTCTGGCATTTCCTTCAAGTGCCATGGCTTCTTCTACACTTTTTGTATCTCCAATGCTATTTTGAAGTTTTTCTATATTGGCTCTAATTTCCTCTAATGCCACACCACGATTAATATAATAAGAAAGCACCTTTTTTATGTTTTCCATTGCTCCCCAGACAAAAAGCCTCGCCAAAGGTAAACGTTTTTCTTTGTCCAAATAATGTTCTGCCTGTCTTAAAATCATATAGCCTGAATTTAAGTGCTCTCTAGGATAAAAACTACCAACATAATAGCCATAATGATTGAAAAAGTGCAAAATGATTTCCTGCTGGGAGAGAAATTCAAGTATTCGTTTATTAATACTTACTTCACCAAAAATCAAAATTTCTCCAGTATTCTCTACTGGCACATATTTACGCCCTTTCTCTCCTTCGAAATAGATGGTATTTTGCTTGCGTTTTAACTCCCCATCTGAAAAGATATAAATGGTTTTTTTCATGATTGAAGATACTATCTTAAATTGATGACATCATAATGGAATTGCTTGTAAAAGACAATAGTGTCGGACAATACTAAGTAAATGAGAACAATACTTACTTAGTCTTTTGGAGCAGAGGAGGTTTTTCTTAATAATTTCTTCTTATAAGGCAATATAAGCTGTTTAACCTTATGCTTTAAAATTTCATATTCAGGGTCCTTGTGAACTAAAATGGCGTTTTCTTTCTTAGCAAAAGCAGCAATTATTGCATCAGCTAAAGAAATTCTATACTTTGCCTTAAAATAGCTTGCTAACATAAGAGTAGGCTCATCTATTTTCCATAAAATTTCTAGGTCTAAACTTTTTATCATTGCATATCTTTTGTCTGCGGTCTCTGTGCCTTTTTCCTGTAAAGTAATATAATAAATTTCTAAGAGAACGATGAATGGCACAACAATCTTCTCATTTTTTAGCAGCCTTTCTACCTGGTTTGCTCCCTCTTCATCTTCTAAAAGTGTGAACCAGGCTGAGGTATCAAAAAGGTATTTATTCTCTTCTCTCATCTAAGGCTCTCTCTTTGAGCAATTTTTCTAGAAGTTTTTCTCCCTTTGCTATACCTCGCAAAGAGCTAATTGCATTTTTAGGTATAGGAATCACTTTAATTACCTCTTCTGTATCAATCCATTGAAGGATGGTTCCCTCATTTATTTTATATTTTTTCCGAATAGAAGCCGGAATGACTGTTTGTCCCCTTTTTGTTACTGATGTTTTCATTTTAAATCACCTCCTTGCAAATTATACAAGGCAATATGGTAAATTACAAGATAAAATTTTAAAAAGAAAGATAAAAATTTATTAAACCCAACAAAAATCTTTATAAGCGCAGTGAGAGCAATATTTAGTTCTTTGTGGTAAGGGTGGTTTTTCTTGTTTTATAATTTCTTTTATTGCAGTAAAGGCATGTTTTAATTCAACTTCTATGGCATCACTCAATTCTACCTTGATGCGTTTTTTCTCTTTTGGAATGAGGAGTTCACCTGTAGCAGCAATGCCGTATTGTTTTAGGCAATAAAGGTAATAGGCCAGTTGCATCTTGGCTGGGTGTTCAAAACGAGAGGACTTTTTGATCTCACCTACAATAAACTCACCGTCTGCCTTTTTTATCAAATCAATCTTAATATGTCCAAGTTCTATTTCCTTTTTCTCCCTAGCATAGCTTTCTTTTTGAATAAGACGCCCAATCTCTAAAAAAGGGTCTTCTTGATTAGGATGTAACTCATGTGCCATGAGCCAAACTTCTCTTTTGCAAACATAGTAATACCAGATTAAGGTGCCAGTGATGCGTAGCATTGATTATTTTAAATAAACTGAACAAAAATTTGAAGTTTTGTGCATTTTAGTGCACAAAAATACTAAAATATTTTGTTGTCAAGTAGTGTTTTAAAATTCGCTACCTCTCGTGACAAGCGTTTTGATGTTAAATTATAAGATGGTTGCTAATGAAAGGCAGATATGTCTAAATAAATCCAAGCTGGATTTTGATTGCTTTTTCTATCTCAGCCATCTCTTTTTCAGTCACAGAACCCAATTTTATCTAAATTCCCAATCAATCCCTCTGTCCATTCTTTAGCTTCCCTTTCTCTTTGTCTATCTGCTGCCATTTCTTGATAAGCTTTAGTAAGGTCTTCTTTTACCACATAAGGCCGTACTAAACTTTCTATAAACTTACTTATTTTCCGTGGCCCAACTACACGATGTAGGGCTTCATAAACTTCCTCAGAAATAGTTATGTTTAATCTCCTTACCTTTTGCATTTTTATCTCCTTGCGTATTATAATACGTATAAATGAAGACTTCAAGTAATCCTAAATGTAGTACCCATCTTCATTTACGCTTAAAAACGCCTATAAACAGTGAATTTGCGAAAAACAACTGTCAAATTTAATGAAAAGCTTGTTTGAGAAGATTGAGGTGGAAAGGAAGGTGATAGGGGTATTAATTCCCAGCACGGCTATATAAAAAAGACATGCTTCTTTTCTCCCCACTCATCCCTACCCCTCCTAAAAAACCATCACTCCTCCTTCAAGCTTATATCCTGTTTCTTTATCATAAAAATCTTCCAATTGTTCATAAGGCACATATAAAAGGTTTTCCACTACAGGAGGTCTGTTTTCTATGGTTTGAGGCACGCTGATGATGTATTGACTAAATCTTGATTTTATCTGCTCATAGGCCATTTTTCTTTCAAACCTGTCTTTAATCTTGCGAATTTGGGTAAATTCTTTCCATAGCATTTTTGCTTCTTCATCATATTCTATAAACACCTCCCACTTAGGATAATCTTCTTCTATAAGACGAAAGTTACTTACTGGATAGGTTTCTTTTTCGCCATTAAAATGCAAGGTCTGTAAAGATTTCAATAAAGCTTTTGCCGTTTCATCGGGCTTTTCTTGGTTTACTTCCTCATAATAAGAGTTTATGAGTTCTAAAATGTCAGGTTCAGAAATAGAGCTATATCTGACCAAAATTTTCTCTGTTTTGTCAATTAACCAGAGATCATAAACCTGATAGGCATAGCGTTTTCCCTTTTCATTGATAAGATTTAAGACATACATTGTTCCTTTTTCTTCAGCATTCCTGTTACATCTACCTGCTGATTGGATAAGGGCATCTAATGGAGCTAAGTCTCTATAAACAACTGGAAAATCTATATCCACTCCTGCTTCTACCAGTTGCGTTGAAACACAGAGTTTGTATTTACCCTGCTTAATTTCTTTAATGCGTTTTAATCTCTCTTTAGGAATGATATGCGTGGTTAAGTAAGCAATCTTCTCTTGAGGATACCTTCCTTGCAAAAGGCGAAAAAGGGTTTTGGCCGCATTGATGGTGTTTACGATAAATAATGTTTTCTTTACGGGAGAAAATTCATTAATAAATGCCTCTAAAGTTTGTTTCTTAGTTAAATGAGGATAAATAGTAATTCTGTCTAACTGCCTAAAGTATTTTTCTTTTTCACAGGTATCTCTTAAAGCACTTTTAGGGAAAATTAAAGGCTGGGTAGCCGTGCAAAGCAGAATGTAGGTGTTAAGCTGTGTAGCCAGTGAAGTCAAAATTCCCTTTACTACCAGCCAGTATTTGTGATGTATTGCTTGCACTTCATCCAAGATGATAATAGCACCTGCAAGCTTGTGGAACTTACGCAACATTCTATTTTTGTAGCCAATAAGTGTGTGGAAAAGCTGGATGAAAGTTGTGACAATTATTTCGGCATTCCAGCCTTCTAATAAAATTTTGGCAGCATCAAAGTCAAATTCTCTGTCTCTTTCATAAAAAACTATATCCGTAAGGTGGTGATGCTTAAGCAAATAATGAGAGTCTATTTTATATTCTGTGCTTAACACCTGCTGATAAATTTCATAGTTTTGATCAATAATGCTTAAAAAGGGCAGGGCATAGATGATGCGTGGGGTATAGCCAGACTGGGCAATATTTTCTCGCAATTTAAGGGCAAAGTGCAGTCCTGTTAATGTTTTTCCCAAACCTGTGGGCAAATTTAAACAATAAAATCTCTCCCCTAAACTAATTGGATAGCTACCTACTTCTTCAAAGGCCAGATCTCTTAAGTGATTGATGAATGTTTGTGAAGCATTTTTAAAGGCTGATTCTTTGTATTTTAAAATGATTTTTCCAGAAATATCCCGGCGTTCTTTAATAATACTTTGGTCTTTTAAAACCGTAGCCGTCTTATCAGCATCCAAGAGGATGGAATATAACAAAGCTAATTTCAAATAAAGATGTAAATTATCGCCATTTTTTAGTTTTCTCAAATAGCTACGTCTGATTGTGCTTAACTCAAACTGAATATCTTCAAGGTATTTCAGAAATTCTTTTGGGTCTAGCTTTAGAAACGGTGCGTTCAACCTTTCACTTAAGCTTTGAAAAATTGCCTCTAATTCTTCTTTATTTAAAGCTGCAAACTGTTTTTTCAGCGTTTTAGTTTCATCCAGAGAAGTTTCAGTTTTTATATCTGCTAAATCATTGTGATGTCTTTTTACCACCACAAAACAAAGAAAAGGTAAAAGGGAATCGTCTGTAATTTGTTTTGCCAGATAATATGTCCAGATGGCGGAAAAAAGGCTGTGGTGCTGTAAGGGAGATTTTTTCTTTTTATCTGCGGTAAGGTAATCCTGAAAATAAGAAGTGGCCTTACCTATATCATGTGTTGCTCCGAGTAAGATGGCTAGCTGGACAAATAACTCTTTTGGAAAAAGGGAAGTGTGTTTTTCTCGGGCCAATTTTTGAGCTGTAAGGGCTGTTTTATATAAATGTTCCTCTAAAGTTGTGCCGTCAGAATGCGCATAAAGCTGCTTCATATTAGAAGGTAACAATACACTCGTTATTTTCCAGTAAGAAGCATTCTTTTACTTTAAGTTTTAACGGATTTTCTATTTGTCCATCAGGATTAAAGATCACATCTTCATAAGAAGTAACTTCTCTGTCAGGTGTCATGTTACAAGGCACTCTTTCTTTAAAATATTTCTTTCCCTGTTCTAAAGAGACATTTATGAACTTGGACATGGACACTACGCTGTGAATATAAAGTTCTTTTTCATCTTCTTTCTTTGCTTCAAATTCTCCCATATAATCAAAGTTAGCCAAACACGATGCTAATCCTAAAAAAAGTGTGTAGTGGGTTTTATGGGCAGATAGATTTTCTTTTAATTTATCTTGCCACTTGGGATTATGAAAGCAGACATATATCCTGAAACGGCATTCTTTTAAAAATTCTGTTTTTACCTGAATGCGGGGTTCATGATGGGCCTTTTTTACAGGCACCCAGAAATTATCTTTGGTATTCACAAGGTTAAGCCCGTATCTTGCCTTTTTGATTAGATTTACGATGGCAATGCTTAAAGAAAGGGTATTTAAGTTAATATGCCGTAAATATTCTCTTTTATCCACTCCTAAAATCGCCCCTAACATACCAAATACGGCCGTTGGTGGAGGGAAGGAGTGGGTAAGGGGCGAGGTAGTGGTATAAAACCGTTTAAAATGTCCGTAATCTCCCCAGATGTCAAAGACTAAAAATTGCATAATTTTACGTTAATCCCTTCTTGATTTAGTTGGTTTTCAAAATCATCAGGCTTTGTCTTAAGCAATCCATCCTTACCATAGATAACTTCTTCAATTCTATCTTTGTGTTTAATTAATGTTTCAATAAGCCCACTTGCATCCAGTTTATAGTCTTCTATTCCTCTAACTTCCTCATCTGTTTTTTCATCCGTTACAAGTTTTATCCGTTTATCCAAGTCTCCAATATGATAATTCTTTTGTTTATAAACCACCCTCAATAAAAACCTTGGCATCTGTCCCATTTTGGAGCGGGAAATAAGATTTTTAGTGCCATTCCAAAGGGCCTCCATAAGAAGATTTACATCGTCTTCGGTAAGATGCGTAATTTTAGCCGCATTTTCATTAATGACGCTGTAAAAACAGATTAAGGCATAGGGCAAAACCCATTCTTCTCTAAAGGTCTTTTGTTCTTTACCTGCTTCTGAAGCAAAGGCACCTGTGCCTTTAATGTAGTGCAGTTTTACCCGATGTAATGACTGACCCATCTTAAATTGCACAGGGCCGGTATAGGTAAGAGAGCTTTTTTCCTGTCTGCTCTTTTCCAAAGGAATAGTAGCTCCAAAGAGCCTCACATCAATACACTTAGATAAAATGTTTTTTTCAATAATTTCTTTCATTTTATTTAAATCTAACTTAGACTTATCAAGTTTGTTCCCTTTCTCATCCACAAGAAAATCCTCAGCTCGTGCCTTGGCATCTTGAATGTTTCCTGGGGCAATTTCTATTTCTCTTACAAAGATTTCTTGGTTCTTAAAATCATGTAAATAATCTCTCACTGTCCGTTTTAACCGCACATCGGTTACAATGTTTTTACCTGTTTCTTCATCTATGCGTGGCTTGTTTTCATCAGCGGGATCACCATTAGGATTTGCCCAGGCAATATCATACAAAAACAATATTTCCGACCGATTTTTAACTATTTCTTTCATCTCCTCCTCCTGTGTTTTCTGCTATTTCCTTTACTTCATTTGCTAAAGCCATGCCCACGGCAAAATAGAAATTAATTTCATCTAAAGTTATTTTCCAATTACTACCACTATTTAATAGATTTTTAGATGCTTCTTCTGCCAAAAGACGTTTACCTCTTCCATAGCTCTCATACTCAATAAACTTATTGATAACCTTGGGCAAAAGCCCTTTTATTTCACTTTCATTCATCTTAAGTCCTTTTAGTTGTTTGAAAAAAGGCATACTCCCATCCCTTTTTACCCGCTGAATTTGCAAAAGAAGTTCAGTTAAGGCACCTAGAAAAAAGAGCCCTCTTTTTAACGCACTATCCAGTTGATACTTTTCATATAAAGCAACAAACATGCCTTCCTCCTTAAAAGATTTTATAGGAAGCAAACCTAAATTAGTAAAAAAGTCTAAGTTCATTAAGGCATAACGCACACTGTTTTGAAAACGGTAGTTATCATTTTGCACATAGGTTTTAAAAAAGTCTTTTCTTATCTCATGCATAAAAAACTGTAATAGCCAAGATAAACTTAATGTCCTATCCTTGAAAACCTTATCTATTACTTCCAAAAAATACTTATCCAAATCTGCTCTTTTATTTTTCTCATCGGTTTTAAAAAAGAATTTGCGTAAGCAAGAAAAATTGTAATGTAAGGGCTCAAATTTCTTATCTATCTTATATTTTGCCTTAAAAATGGTTTGCAATCTGGAAGGTAAAACGTCTTCTATTAAAAGCAAAATACGCTCTGCGGATTGTTCCTTTTTTAAGAACAAAAGATAAAAACTGATGGTATCTTCTGCTTCTTTAAGATAAAATAAGATATCTTCTTCATCGGTCGTAATATTCTTTTTACTTTCCTTGCTTAGAGTAACTCGCTTTTGGGCATCCAATAAGATATCTAAAACTTCCTCTCTTACTTGCTCTTTCCCCAAAAGAAAGTGAGGAATAAGAAAATACTGCATACCCCTAACAAAAGTGAACTGTAAATTTTGCAAGAAATTTTTGCCTTCTACCAAACTTAACTTACAATCAGGACAAAGAGGAAACATGTGCCAAGCATCTTCTTGAATAAACCCGCCAGTAATAAAACCTGGCTTGTCTATGTTAAAAAACTTAAAGATAGACGAATCTAAAAATACAGATGTTTTTCTCTGTTTACACAAAGAGCAAATCTTATTTTGACCTGCAATTTTTGCTTCTTTTTCAAATATCTTTTTAAGGAGAAAGTCCTTAAAGACCTTTAAGTCTCCAAGATAAAGCCACTCATTTTCTTTTTTAAAACGCAAAGTCACACAGGCAATTTTTGTTTCTTTTTGCTTTTCCTCTAAATCTTTGACAATTTCTTTTTCTTTCTCTTTTAAAAGTTCGTGCAGTGTTTGTATGAAAGATTGGTCTTCTTTTGAAAAATTATCTTTTATTTTCTCAAAATCCCGAAACCAACCTAAGATTTTAATCTGATATGTTTTAGAAGGGTTTGTAATTTGGGTAGTGGGAGAAAAATTAGCTCCTCTAGAAGAACCTCTTTTATAAAGATACTTTCCAATTTTATCTGTTCGATATGGCTCTATACTTATTCTTAAATATTGAGGTGTAGCGATTATATCTATTTCAATAGTCAAAAGCTGTGGTTCTTTTTGATTGGCCTTATAAAGGGGTTCTAATAGAATGCTTAGTTTATCTTTATTTTCTCTATCTAAAATACAATCACCTAGTTCTTTGATAGCGTCTAACATTCTGTGCCTGTTTCTATCTGATTTTTATCCAACAACACTATTGCCATTTCTGTCTTCCCTGAACCGGTCGGGGCTTTGACCAAAATGGGAAATTTATCGCTTAAGGCTAAATGAAAGAACTGAAGCTGATGGGAAAAAGGATTTTTTATATCCAAATAAGTTTGATAAAATTCTTTTACTTTCATTTCTACCTACAATAGAAAAAATTTATTAATGTGTCAATTAAAATTTTTATCCTGCTCACCTTACCTTTCTTTTCAGA
>Ga0190336_1000201_pt1 | contig 11682 bp, 10 predicted proteins | sample 487204910_MG_FD_161651 | JGI IMG/M metagenome (GOLD analysis project Ga0190336, IMG submission 161651) | Hydrothermal vent sediment bacterial communities from Southern Trench, Guaymas Basin, Mexico - 4872-04-9-10_MG | ecosystem: Environmental > Aquatic > Marine > Hydrothermal vents > Sediment ...
CCATTTTGGAGAAGGCTTTACTTTTACTCCCAAAATTACCTTTCCAGTATATCTGGGACAATCCGTTTTGCTTTTAACTTCAATTGTAATAAAATTCTTGATATCTAAGTTTTTAGTTTTGGATTGTGGTTTTGACTTTTGAGTTTTGAGTTTTGAGTTAAGAATTGCCCCACATTCCTTTGCAATTTCCAAATGAGAAAAACAATCTACTCTATTTGGAGTGATATCAATATCAAACACCCAATCGTTTTCTTTTTTTTCGATTTTCTGCACCTCAAAACTGTGTAGAGTCAAAAGTTCTCCTAATTTTTTAGGATTTGGCAATCTCTTATCAAAAAATGATTGTAGCCAGTTATAAGAAAAAATCATGATAGGAAATTCAAATTGCAAATCTCAAATCTCAAAATGACAATGCAAAATGTAAAATATAAAAAAATATAAAACGTTGGACTTGATGTGTATCGATTTTGAATCGTGAATTTTGAATTTTGAACTGTGATTTTGCATTTTGAATTTTGAACTTTGAATTTTTTGTCAAAACTGCTTTAAAAATCTCAAATCGCCTGAATAAAACAGTCGAATATCATCAATTTTATACTTCATCATTGCCAGTCTATCTAATCCCATTCCAAAAGCAAAACCTTGCCAGTTTTTAGGGTTAATTTTAACTGCTTTTAAAACATTTGGATGAACCATTCCCGCCCCGGCTATCTCTATCCATCCACGTTGAGAACAAACACTACAGCCTTTACCTTTACAAATGGAACATAAAACATCTATCTCAAAACTTGGCTCAGTAAATGGAAAAAAACTCGGTCTTAACCTTATTTTTGTTTCTTTGCCAAAGAAGGATTTAAAAAACTCTTCCATTATGAAGTAAAAATTTGCCGCATTTACATCTTTGTCTATCATTAATCCCTCAACTTGGTAGAAATTAATTTCGTGGGAGGCGTCGGTTGCTTCATATCTATAAATCCTTCCCGGAGAAATAATCCTTAAGGGAGGTTTGTGTTTTTCCATATAATGAATCTGTACAGGGGAGGTATGAGTCCTTAATAACAACTTTTGAGTTTTGCGTTTTGCCTTGCCTGCCGGCAGGCAGGAGTTTTGAGTTTTTATCCAAAAGGTATCCCACAAATCTCTTGCTGGGTGATCTTTGGGAATGTTAAGCGCATCAAAATTGTACCACTCATTTTCAATCTCCGGCCCTTCTATTACAGAAAAACCCAAACTCATAAAAATTTCCTCTACCTTCTCACATACTTGAGTAAGAGGATGGAGATGACCTTTTTCGATCTTCTTTGCAGGAACCGTAACATCAATCCATTCTTGTTTTTCTTTCTCCTCAATTTCCTTTCTTTTTATTTCCTCTTTTTTTGATTTGATAGCGAGTATCAGTTTGTCTTTCAACTCATTGGCCTTCTTTCCTATCAATCTTCTCTCTTTTTGGGGCAGGTCTTTTAAAGATTTCAAAAGCCGAGTAATTCTTCCGTCTTTACCCAAATATTTCTTCTCAAATTCCTTTAAATCATCTATCTTTACAATTAAATTAAGCTCTTTTTGAGCTTGTTTTTTAAGATTTTTTATATCCATCTTCTACTTCTATTTTAGCCTATTTTTGAAGTAATTTCAACAAAGAAAAAAGGGGAGAAAAGCCTAGGGAGGGATTCGAACCCTCTCTTCTCTTGTCAGAGAGAAATGCCCTCGGAGGAAAAGGAAGTAAACCTCCTACAGCGCTCTGGCAAGATATGGGGCAGCGAACCCCATAAAACCGCTAGGCTAGACTTTTCTCCCCAAAAGGAACCATGGCGTTTTTAAACGAACTCTTACAATCAAGCGGGGGTGACCGGATTTGAACCGGCGACCTCTGCCTTGACAGGGCAGCGTGCACTCCGGGCTGCACTACACCCCCTTACCTCGCCCCGCTGAGTGGGGCGAGGAAATCCCAAATTCCAATATTCAAATTCCAAATAATTTCCAAAATCCAATAACTAAACGATTGATAGTTTGGAATTTGGTTCTTATTTGGATTTTGGTTTTTGGTGCTTGGTACTTCCTTGCCCGAAGGGCAAGGATGTGCCCCCACCAGGAGTCGAACCTGGATCCCAGGCTTAGAAGGCCCGTGCTCTATCCAGTTGAGCTATGGGGGCGCCACGCTAAGCGTGGTGAATACCCCGCTTATCGGTGCTTTGGGGCTTGTCCCGCTTAGCAGGGTGGCCTAGCGGATTCGAACCGCCACTAAGGGCTCCACAGGCCCTTGTGCTGCCATTACACCAAGGCCACCATTATGCCGGCGGGAGGATTTGAACCTCCGACCTAACGCTTATGAAGCGTCCGCTCTAACCACTGAGCTACGCCGGCATTAGAGAGCGTTAATGAACAAATTTGTGAATTTACGCTCTCTTATGTCCTGAACATATTGTGAAGGGCGTTTGTTTAAATGCCCCTTCGTCGCTTCGCTCCTCAGGGCATAAGACCGAGTAAGTTCGCTTCGCTCACTAACTCGCTCTAATGTTGCGGGGGCAGGAATTGCACCTGCGCCTCGGGCTTATGAGACCCGCGACCTACTACTGGTCCACCCCGCTATAAATAATTTATACATTAACTTGTTGTTTAAATCAAGTTTTCTTGGAAAGATATTCGTAAACTTCCTTGTATACTTCTATGGCTCGTTCTATATCATCTCTTGAGAGTTTTTTTTCTTCACTTAGCACTTGTTCTACCAACTTTCTTGCTTGTTTTAGCTCTTCTAAATTTGGCAAAAAGTCTTTTGAGAGTTTTTCAATTTTTTCTGTTAAATTTCGCCCCTCTATTTTAAATTCCTCTAATTTTTGATTTACTAACTTATCGGCATCAATTAATGCAATTTGCCAGCCCATCTCTCTTTTCTCTTTCAATTTAGAAAAAATTCTTTCCCAAGGTGACTCTTTAGTTAATTCAAAAGAAGTTTTTGATCTTTTTATCTCTAAGGCGGATCGTTTCAACCCCCCAAATCTCTTGGATTCTCTTTTTTTTATAACTTCTTTTTTTGTTTTCTTCTTCGCTTTAAAATTATACCGATCTTCCATTGATTCGAAAAATCTATAATAAAGATAATCTGTAAAAATAGCAAAATATACAATTCCTGCAAGCAAAAAAACAGATATAATAATTAAAAATACTTTAATTATTATTACCCAGCCGGGTAATTTTGAGGGAATGAGTATTTCTAAAAAATTTGTTAGGTCGAACATAACTCTTCAAAAAATTTACCAAAGTTAAATAATCTTCTCTCACAAAAAGCAGGTGCAATAAGTTGGATACCAAAAGGCAGATTATTAATGTTTTTGAATGGCAGGGATATGGCTGGAAGGCCCGCGAGATTAGCGGGTACCGTCAAAAAATCCGCCATATACATTGCTAAAGGATCATCAAGTTTTTCTCCTAGCTTAAAAGGAAGTGTAGGAGAGGTGGGGGTAAGAATAAGATCTACTTTTTTGAAAGCCTCTTTAAAATCTAATGCAATTTTTGTCCTTACTTTTTGAGCTCTTAAATAATAAGCATCATAATAACCACTAGATAAACAATATGTGCCCAGCATGATTCTTCTTTTTACCTCTTTGCCAAAAAATTTTCCTCTTGTTTCAAAATAAACATCAATTAGCTCCTGTGTTTCTGGCTTGGTTAATATCGACATGCCATACTTAATTCCATCGAATCTTGAAAGGTTACTTGAAACCTCAGATGGCATAACTATATAGTAGCAAGCAACTCCATATTTTAAGGATGGGATATCTATCTCCTCAATGTGAATTTTTTCTCGCTCAAGAACCTCGATTGCCTCTTTCAAACCATCGATTACTTCTTTTTGGAGGCCTTCTTGGAAACACTCTTTAGGAATTCCAATCCTTACCTCCTTTGGATTTATTTCTTTTTCTTCGAAATACTCACAACTTGTGGCATCTTTATTATCTTTGCCTTTAATTGCCTCAAAAATAATTTCCACATCTTCAACATTTTTTGCAAGCGGCCCTATTTGATCTAAAGAAGAAGCCATGGCAATTAACCCAAAACGGGAGACCGCCCCATATGTGGGTTTTAGTCCTACAATTCCACAAAAAGATGCCGGCTGTCTAACAGATCCACCAGTATCTGATCCTAAAGCAAAAGTGCACATTCTGGCAGCAACCGCTGCAGCCGATCCAGAAGAAGAGCCTCCGGGCACATATTCCACATCTAAAGGGTTTTTGGTCGCTCCAAACGCAGAATGTTCACCGGAGGACCCCATGGCAAACTCATCCAAATTTGTCTTCCCAATTATAATGGCTTTTTGATTTTTAAGTTTCTTAACCACTGTTGCATCATAAGCAGCAATGTAGTTCTCAAGAATTTTTGAACCTGCGGTACATCTTTTTCCTTCTACTAAAATATTATCTTTTATGGCACAGATAACCCCCGCTAGATTAGGTAGTTCTTTACCTGTCAAAATTGCTTCATCTATCTCTTTTGCTTTTTCAATTGCCTCTTTTTCAAATATTTCAAGATAGGCATTTAATTCTGGATTTAAGCGATAAATCCTTTCTAAAAAACTTTCTACAATCTCTCTTGCAGAGAAGTTTTTTTGGGTTAGCCCTTTGTGGATTTCTTTAATTGAAAGATTGCAAATCTCCATTTATTTGAATACTGATTTTATTTTAATAAATCTTCCCTCTTTTTGGGGAGAAAGTTGAATTAGCTTTTCTCCTTCCTCTTTTGATTTTTTTTCGGGCTTGTCCTCACGAAATACATTTTTTAGCAAAATAGAATGGGTGGTTGGCTCTAAATTTTCCACATCTAATTCCTTAAGTTTTTCTATATAATCTAAAATTTTAACAAGTTCTCCTTGCATTTTTTGAAGTTCTTCTTCGGTTAGTCTTATTCTGGCAAGCCTTGCTACATGTTTTACTCCTTCTTTTGAAAGCATATTATTTGTTTAAGCGAGGAAAGCAATTTTTAGGAGCATCCGCAGAAAGCGAGGCAAGTCCCGCTAAGCGAGGTAAGTGCTGACAAAGGACATCCGCAGCGAGCGGCCATGGTTCCCCCGCTGAGCGGGGGAGAGCGAGCGAGGACTAAGCAAAAATTCTCGGTGGGAATTTTTGTGCACCTTCTGGCAGTACTTGCCGAGCGATTTTTTAAATTACTTCAAGCATAAATTGTTAATAAACCGCGCAAACTTTATTCTTTTGGAATTTCCATTTCTTCTGGTTGGGCCAATACCTTTTCCAGTTCATCTATGTTTTCCAAAACCGTCCCTGCTCCTCTTACAACAGCGGTTAATGGATCCTCAACAATTTTTGTAGGAATACGAGTTTCTTTTGCAATGAGTGCATCTAAACCTCGCAATAGGGCTCCACCACCTGTTAAATAAATGCCTTTAAGCATAATATCTGCAACTAACTCCGGTGGTGTCTCCTCAATTGCATTTTTGATTTCTCCTACAATCTCTCTTACCGATTTTTCAATAGCTCTTCTTACATCCTCTTCATTTACTACCACCTCCTCAGGCAATCCGGTAATTAAATTTCTTCCCCTTATTGGCATTTCTCTTTTCTCCTTTTTCTCCCTTCTTTTCTTGAAAAGATAAGCATTCCCCAACCTTATTTTAGCCTCCTCTGCTGTTTTTTCTCCAATTAAAAGTTTGTATTCTTCTTGTACAAAATTAATTACATCTTGGTTTAATTTATCCCCGGCTACCTTCAAACTTTTTGAGAGGACAATTCCACCAAGAGAAATGACTGCGATCTCTGTTGTCCCCCCGCCTATGTCAACAATAAAATTTCCTCCTGCCTCTTGTACAGGTAGCTTTGCCCCAATTGCTGCAGCCATTGGTTGTTCTATCAAAAATACTTTCTGGGCCCCGGCATTCTTCCCCGCTTCTCTTACAGCTCTTTTCTCTACTTCTGTTAAACCGCAAGGTATTCCTATAATAACCCGGGGTCTTGGAAAAATAACCCTCTCCTGATAAACTTTCTGAACAAAATATTTCAACATTTGCTCGGCCACTTCAAAATCTGAAATTACTCCATGAGAAAGTGGTCTTGTGGCTACAATATTTGCCGGAGTTCTCCCAACCATCTTTTTAGCTTCTTTTCCAATTGCCAGAATTTGATTAGTTTTTTGATTAATAGCCACAACTGAGGGCTCTCTAATTACAATTCCCTCTCCTTTTACATAAACCAAAGTATTAGCTGTTCCAAGATCAATAGCAATGTCCTTTCCTAATTTTGAGAATAATGTTTTAAACATAATGTTTTTCTTTTAAAAATTGTATAACATCTTTAATCCTTATTAATCGAATTGTCTTTTTGTTCCTCTCCTTTATTTCTACTTGATTTTTAGATAATGTTTTCTTGCTTACAATCATCCTTAAAGGAATCCCAAGTAGATCAGATTCAACAAATTTCTCTCCGATACTTACTTTGTCCCTATCATCATATAGAACTTCTAAAGATCCTTTTTGTAAATTCTGATATATTTTCTCTGCTGTTGTCAAAACATGTTTGTCTTGCATTTCAACAGGTATTAGATGTATTTGATATGGAGCCACTTCTTTTGGCCAAATAATACCTGCTTCATCGTGATTTACCTCTACAATTGTTGCCATTAACCTACCAAGTCCTATTCCATAACAGCCCATAATAATAGGTTTTTTTATACCTTTTTTATCAATATAATAAGCATCAAATGCTTCCGAATATTTTGTTCCTAATGGAAAGATGTTTCCCACCTCTATACCTTTCTCTTTTATTATTCTCCCTTTTTTACATCTAGGGCAGTTTTGGCCTGGTTTTACTTTCGCAATTTCTTTATTTTGAGCAAAATCACATTTGGAGCAATAGAATATTGTATCTTCCCCTGCAGGAGTTAAAACTTGAAATTCGTGAGATACTCCCTTGGTAAATCCTGCTGCTGATGCTTCAACTACCCTCACTTTTAGGTTGCATCTTTTAAAAATTCTTAAATATGCATTTATAACTTTTTTATAATAATTCTCAAAATCTTTTTCATCTGGATGAAAACTATATAAATCTTTCATGACAAATTCTCTTGCGCGCAGAAGTCCCCCAAAAAACCTTAACTCGTTTCTAAATTTTGTCTGAATTTGAAAAAGATGGACTGGTAGATCTCTCCATGAGTGAACGTGTTTCTGAACAATTTGAGTAATCACTTCTTCATGTGTAGGCCCTAAAGTAAATTCTTTTCCATGCCTGTCTTTAAGTTTAAATAAAATTTGACCTATATTTTTCCATCGGCCGGTTTCTTCCCAAATATGCTTTGGCTGAAGGGCGGGCAAGAAAACCTCTTGAGCTCCTATCCTTAACATTTCCTCTCGGATAATATTCTCTATTTTTTTATGAACTAAAAATCCCAGAGGTAAAAGACTATAAATACCAGAAGCTAGTTGATCAATAAACCCCCCTTTTGTGAGCAATCTGTGAGAAGTTACTTCTATCTTTTCTGAAACCGTTTTTTGGGTTTTATAGAACAATTTTGATTGTCTCATGGTCTAAAAAACTGTTTGATATCCTTTAAAGTAATTAAAAATAAAAGTAAAAGAAGGAGAAAATATCCAGCTAAATTAAAGTTCCTTTCAATTTTTTCGGGTACCGGTTTTTTAAATAAAGCCTCATATAAAACAAAAATCATTCTTCCACCATCCACACCGGGGATGGGAAGAATATTAATCACTCCCAAAGACAAAGAAAGAAGAGCAACAAGGCTCAAAAGAGCAATTACTCCTTCCTTTAAAGTGGTCTCTACTAAAAAGAAAATGCCAACCGGCCCACTAATTACTTCTGCAACAGGCTGAATTGTTTCTTTTTCAAAGGAAAGTTTAATTAACCTTCCAAAAACTCTAAAGGAATAATCTAAAATATTAAGCGAGTGCAAAAATCCAGAGAAAATTTTCTGGGCTAAGCCTCGATATTGTAAATGTGCCACAGTACCAACTGCTACTCCCAAAGGTCCTTGATCTTCGGGCGGATGTTCTCTCGGGATAATCTCAACTTGTCTTTGGTCTCCTTTCTCTAAATTTTTAACTTCTAGAACTATTTTCTGGCCTTTGTGCTGATATATAAATGTGATAAAATCTTGCGGATTACTAAACTTGTGGCTGTTGGCCGATAGTATCATATCATATGTCTTAAGTCCGACTTTTTCTGCTGGAGAATCTTTTGTCACATAACCAATTGTAATATATCGATTTTCCTCCCCAAATAAGAATTTTTGCTCAAATAATGAAGGTAAGTAAATCTCAAATTGATTGACTGCTAAAACTATATAAAAGATGACTACAGCCAAAAGAAAATTAGCCGTCACTCCTGCCAGAAGTATTTTTGTCTTAATCAAAGGTTTTTGGGATATAAAGCTCCGCTCTTTTTCAACCTCTTGATACCTATCTTCTCCATACAGTCTTACAAAACCTCCAAAAGGAAGAAGATTTATTGAATAGATTGTTTCCCCTATTTTTTTGCCAAAAATACGCGGAGGTAGGCCAAATCCAAATTCTTCTACCTTAATGTTGGATTTCTTAGCCGCAAGAAAATGAAAAAACTCGTGAACAAAGATTAAAAAGCCTAATATTAAAATGAATACCAATAACTCCAAAATCATGATTCCATAATTTCTTTTGTTTTTTGTTGTGAAATTTCCTCTAATTTTTGATTATGCTCATCTACTACCTCTTGCACTTCTTCTTTAATTTTATACTTCTCATCTTCTGAAATTTCTTTTTCTTCAAAAAGATGTTGAACTTCTTTCAAAACGTTATCTCTCCACCGACGAATTTTTTCTCTGGCCTCCTCTTTTTCTTTATTAACCCTCTCCACTAAATTTCTTCTAAACTCTTCAGTTAAAGGAGGAAGATTGATTCGAATATTGCTTTGTTCAACCACAGGCGAGGTTCCAAGATCTGCTTGATTTAACGCCTTTTCAATTGATTCTGTCGCGTTTTTATCCCAAGGCTGAATAAGGATTTCTCTTGCCTCAGGACACAAAATAGCAGCTATCTGCTTCAATTTCACTTTTGAGCCGTAATAATCTACAACCAAGTCTTCAACCAAGGCCGGACTTGCTCTCCCTGTTCTTATTTTGTGAAGTCGGTCTTTAAAACTGTTAATGATTTCTTCAAGTTCTGGCTTGTATTTTTGGAGAATCTCTCTCATAGTTCTAAAAATAATAATTCTAAAGCTAATTCAGGATTTATATTAGAAGTTGTAATTAAATGATATATCTCCTGTAAGCTTAGTAAAATTCTTTGCAATTGAGCCTTCGTCCATGTATTTTCTTTGCCCTGTCCAATTAATTCTTTATACATTAAATCTCTAAAATAAGCGAGCCATATTTCGAGGATCTTCTCGACATCTTCTGCCTTTGCAATCTCTTTTGCATATTTAAATTTCAAATAAATTGATTGATTTTTAAGTTGATTGATTTCTTGAATTCTCCTTCGAATCTCTTCCAAGATGCTCTTATCAGATGCAGCCTCTAATATAAATCCGACCTTCTTCTTTAAAAATTTTATATTTGAACCTTCTAAACCTCTCAACTGCGATGTCACCTGTGATACCAATTGTTCTGGTACGGGCTCAAATTTAACTTTCTGGCATCTTGAAACAATTGTGGGCAGTATTTTATAAGGGTATTCAGAAATTAAGATTATGACTACCTGACCTTTTGGTTCCTCCAGTTGTTTTAAAAGAGCACTTTGGGCATCAAAACTTAATTTGTGAGCTTCATCAATAATTGCAACCTTCCATAGATTTTCCTGAACAGACAATGCTAATTTCTCTTTCAGCTTTCTTATCTTCTCTATAGGAATAACTGATTTTGAAACTTTTGGCTCAAGAAAGGTAAGATTAGGCCAAATCTTTTTCTCAATTTGATAACATATTTTACATTGATTACAAGGTTGCCTGCTGTGCCTATTTAAACAATTCAGATATTTTGCAAACTCAATGGCTACTTTCTTTTTACCAATATGTGAGGGCCCAAAAAACAGATATGCATGGGAAACCCTATTTTCTTTTACGCTTTTAATTAAAAAATTCCATTGTTTTTGATGCCCAATAATCATTTGGTTTTTGTCATAATGCTTTTTTTATAAACATCTAAATTTTCTAGAACAACCCCTGTACCTTTTGCAACACAAAAAAGTGGTTCATCAGCAACAAAACAAGGAACTCCTGTTTTTTTGGCAATAAGTTGGTCAATATTTCGCAAAAGCGCCCCTCCACCTGAGGCCACCATTCCTTTATCCATAATATCAGCAGCAAGCTCTGGAGGAGTAGAACGCAAAACTGCTTTAATAGCTTGAACTATCTCCTCTAATACTCCTAAGATTGCTTCACATACTTCATTTGAGGTAACTTTGATTACCTTTGGCAAGCCAGAGAGCAAGTCTCTTCCTTTAACTTCCATCTCTTTTTCTTTCTTTTCAAAAATAGCGGTGCCAATTTTAATCTTGATATCTTCTGAGGTTTGCTCCCCTATTACTAAGTTATGTTTCTTTTTAATATAATCGGAAATGGCAAGATTCATCTTATCTCCTGCCACTCTCACCGAATTTACTGTAACAATACCACCCAGAGAAATTACAGCCACTTCTGTTGTCCCCCCTCCAATATCAATAATTAAATGACCCGAACAACTATTTATTGGAATTCCAGCACCAATTGCTGCTAAAATTGGTTCTTTTGCCACATAGGCGGCTTTTGCTCCTGCCTCCAGTGCAGCTTCAATAACGGCTCTTTTCTCAGTTGAGGTAATCCCTGCAGGAACCGAAATTATCAACTCTGGTTTAAAAATCTGATACCAAGGTTTTGTTTTATTAATGAAATATCTCAGCATCGCTAATGTAACCTTATAATCTGCGATTACTCCATCTTTTAATGGACGATAAACTCTAATTGTCTCAGGAGTCCTGCCGGTCATCTCCTTTGCTTCCTTTCCTACTGCCAAAATCTTGTTCTCATCAACAGAAATAGCAACAACTGAAGGTTCGTTTAAAACTATTCCCTTTTTAGGAACCCAAACAAGAGAATTACATGTTCCAAGATCTATTCCTATTTTTTGTACCAACATGGTTTTGACTGATTGGCTAATTGACTATATGACTGTTTTGACCAATTGGCTATTTAACTATTTGGCTATTTAACTATTTAGCTAATTTGTCAATTTGCCAACTTGCTAATCTATCAACTTGCCAATCTGTCAATTAATCAACTTGCCACCCTCTTTATATCTGCTCCAATTTTTTGAAGCCTTTCTTCTATCTTTTGGTATCCCCTATCTATTTGATAGACATTATTAATAATCGTTGTCCCTTTTGCTATTAAAGCTCCTGCAATCAAAGAAGCACCCCCTCTTATATCAGGTGAATCTACCTCAATCCCAAAAAGCGGGGTCTGCCCATTCACAATAGCTCTATGTGGATCAGCAAAAATAATTTGCGCTCCCATCTTATTTAGCTCTTCCAAATATTTCAATCGGCCTTCATATAAAGGATCATGTAAAAGAGTCAATCCGGGTGTCTGAGTAGCCAATGCTCCAAATAAAGGTAGAAGATCTGTGGGGATACCAGGATAGGGTAAAGCTTGTACTTTGTCAATTTTGAGATAACTCCAGGGTTTTATAAAAAGAGTATTTTGATCAATTATTTCAAAA
>Ga0190336_1000204_pt1 | contig 11622 bp, 10 predicted proteins | sample 487204910_MG_FD_161651 | JGI IMG/M metagenome (GOLD analysis project Ga0190336, IMG submission 161651) | Hydrothermal vent sediment bacterial communities from Southern Trench, Guaymas Basin, Mexico - 4872-04-9-10_MG | ecosystem: Environmental > Aquatic > Marine > Hydrothermal vents > Sediment ...
TTAAAACAAAATTGCCCAAGATTTCAATCAGAGGCAACCTCCTTATTGAAACTCAAACGCCTATTTTAATTCTTTTCTTATATCTTGAAGTTCTTTCTCAATGGTTTTTCTTGAACATTCTAAGGCTTTTTTTAGATTATCTCTTATTTTCTTTTCTTCTTTTGTGAGGCCTGGTTTTCCATCAAGATATTCAATTTGTTTTTTTATTTCTTTCCTTAGGCCTTTGAAAGCCATCACGACCGCCCTATTAAGTTCTCTGGTTTCCCTCTTCAATCTTTTTTTCCAAATTGAAATTCGATACCAAGCGTAAAAGAATATCAACAAAAGCCCAATAATAATAAGAACCAAGGTAACCATAACACTAAGATAGTTTATTGCTATTTTACCAAATTTTAAAAATGGAGGCAAACCTACAGAAAAGCGATACTCTTTAGAGGGAAAGCTAAGGGCTCCTTTTTCATTTTGGGTTTGAGCCCAAGTTTTATATTCTCCCTGCTCTAAAGAACCCAAAACAATCCTCCAATAACCTTTCTCGTTTGTCTCAGCCTCTTTTTTGATCGGTTCCTCGTTTTCTTTTTGGTAAAACAATGTAACATGAGAGTAAGGAATACTCTTTCCTTCTAAGGTTAATTTTGAATCAGGTAAAACATTTTTGGGACAAGATTCAATTTTTGGAGACTCTATTGGTAAAACCTCAAGATCGGTTTTGGCTTCAGAAAAATTGCCTGCTCTATCAAAGGCCTTGACCACGATTTTATGCGTCCCTGGGGCCTGGGGAGGCAACTCTAAAGGATTAGATTTGGTAATTCCAGTTGCCTGAAAGGGCTCCCCTTCTCCTATTTTTACTTCATAGTAGGCAATCCCTGAAGGTTTGTCGGTAGTGTTAAATAAGAGAATGGGGGTGGGGTCCGTTGGGTCTTCTTTTTGGATTTCAATTTCAAAAGAAGCAGGGGGAAGCGTGTCGATCATTATTTTTCTGTGAGTTAGTTTCCCCCAGCCATAACTATTTTTAAAATTTATATGGAAATACCAAATTCCGTCTTTTAGATTTTCAAAAGAAACCTTGTCTGGTAAGCCCTCGGCTACAAATTTAGGATTAGTGGTGGGGTTTTGATCTAAGCCATAACTTATCTTTTCTACGTCGGGCGGTAATTTCCAATGGATTTCAGGACTATTATTTGAATACCATTGATCTTCTTGGGGATGGGTTGAGGAAGAAAGAATAGGGGCAGAAGGGGTGCCAACATGCGTTTGAAAAGGAGTTTCTTCTGTTGTTTGGGGAGCCGCCCCTGTCTTAAAAGTATAAAGGCCCCCTATCATATTAGTTAAGACATTGGTTCCTTTTCCATCAGCTGCCAAAATAGAGCCTGAGGAAAAATTGACCTGAGTAGAGACTGGAAGCCTAGATTTAAAAACGATGGTAAAGATGGTTCCTGATTTTCCTGAAAAGGGCGTGGGGGTTCCCCCTCCAAAAACTATAGTTCCCAAAGAGTTAGAAAAGGTGGGTTCGGTAGTCCAAAGAGAAAAAATGGAACCGGTTTTAGAAAGATTAACCACTGAAATTTCTTGGGGATTAAAAATTAGGGTTCCTTCTGCTGCATTAATGGGTTGGTCGCCGCTATTTACCCTTACCTTTACTGAAAAAGTTTGGCCAACCGAATAGGTTCCACTGGCTGGAGAGAGGTATAAAGAAGCCCCTCCAGCCCTTGTTTCGCTTACTCTAAGCCAAAAAAACAAAAGGAGAATAGATATTATAAAACCTCCAATTAGTTTTAGTTTTTTATTTTTCATTTTCCTTTTGGAGCCTTAACTTCCTCTTTAAATAAGTCCAATACCCTACCCCAATTAAAATTAAAACCAAGCCAATTATCCAGTTAATAATTGAGAACCTTTTAGGTAAATAAGGCCTAAACTCAACAATCCTTTCATTTCCTGCCTTATCTACCGCCTTTACTTTTATTATACTTTTTAAATTTTGATCTTCCAATAAATGGGGGCTCTCAGCTATTTTCCAAGGATTCTCTCCCTCTTTTACTTCATAATGGTCGATACCGGTTTGTTTGTCTTGGGTATTAAAAATTATAAAATATCTTCCTTCAAAAACCTGAGGATCTTTTAAAACCAAGATACCAAATGGTTCTGGAGGGGCGGTATCTTTTTTTAATTCTTTTTCTAAAATTTTTTCCAAAGATTCACCCCTCTCTTTTAAAATTTGATATATAGCTCTTTCTAATTTTAATTGGGCTTCTGTCCCCAAACCATCATTTAATAATACTTTTGAGTTTTTTGAAAATTTAACTTCAACCACACCCTTTTCTCCTACTAAAATTTCAGGAACCCTAAAGATAATTTCTCCTAAAATGTTGCTTTCGCCAGGATCACCGGCAATCTTTCCGCAATAACCTCCGGGTATTCCACCAGAAAAAGAAATTTTACCATCTTCAATTTTGGGTTTTTCTAACCATATAGAAATCAAAGATTCACCCATCAAAAAATCTTTAACTACTAAAAGATTTTTGTTGTATTCAATTTCTGCTTTTATGGTGTTGATACACTCTTTTTCAGGATCAATTTTAACCTTCACCCCAAACTCCTGCCCCATTTTTAACTGAGCCCTTGATGGTTCAAAATATAAACTCGCCCCCCATGCCCCAAGGGGCAACACTAAACCGACACCAAACAAGACACTAAACAGAAACAAAACTTTTTTATGTTTTTTTGCCATAGATCCTTCGGATTATTTGGACACCATTTGAAGTACCAAAATTGATTAAATAACCAACATTATAGTTAGAGGATTTTAAATAATACCAAAATTGTTTAATGTCATCCTGAGTCAATTTTGGTTTTACCTTTACCTCAACTATGATTTTATTCTCAACTACTAAATCGGGGATATAGGTACCAACTTTTCTCCCATTGTAAAAAATATCTATTCTTTTTTCTTTCTCAACTTTGAGATTTTTGTCTTTTAAACCATAATAGAATGAGTTTTGATATACTTTTTCTTTATGCCGATTCCTAAACTTCTTATAAATATCAAATGCTACTCCCTGGATAACGTATGATTCTTGTTTATATAAAAGCTTAGCCATAAGTTTAGATTCAGTTTTGCGTAAAGTTTGGTATCGGTTTAGTGAATGATAGCTTCGCTAGCCGGTCCAGTAATAAAGCATAATTGAAAAATCTGGCAAATTAACTATTCCGTCTTGGTTTTGATCAGCGCAAGGATTTTCTCTTTTCCACCAATAAAGCAAAATAGAAAAGTCAATTAAATTAACCCTACCATCTTTATTTAAATCAGCGCCAGGGCAAACAAATCCTGTAACCTTTCGCCCTACATAAAAAGCCAAAACCTGAGAAAAAGAAGATTCTATATTTTCTTTTGGGTCTTTGGCCTTGGCTCTGGCAGTGTGGGTTCCCTCTTCTAAAACCAAAGTATTAATCGATTCCTCCCACCTCCCTTCTTCATCAGAAAAAGTGGTTTGGACTATTTCTGAAGATTCAATATGAACAAAAACCTGGGCATTGGGGACGGTAGAACCAAAAATATTCAAGTTTTCTCCCTTTTTGAAGGAAGTTTTAGGTAATTCTATGGTAGGGGGCAAAAAAATACCCGAAATAGTGGTGGTCATATCTTTAATTACCGTGGCTGTAAAGGAAAAGGTAATAGACCTTCTACCCTTTTTGTCTTCTGCCCACAAAGAGAAGGTCCAAAGTCCAGGGGTGGCTTTTTTGACTTCTATTCTAAAATTGGCTGAATCATCTGCCTTTTTGGTAGCCACCACCCTTCCATCTTGTAAAAGAGTAATTAAGGCTTCAGGATAGGCCTTCCCTTTAATAATTACCCTTGTTTCTTTGGTTACTGTTTCTCCACCGCCCCCGCCTCCAAAAGAGACAGGCGGAGCAGGTTCGGTTTGGCAAACCTCATCACAACCGTCTCCAGCCAGATTATTTCCATCGTCACAGGTTTCTCCATACTGAGTTTGTAAGATTCCATCTCCACAATAAGGAGCCCAGCCATCACAACTTGTATTACAATACCTGCCTTCAATAGTAGAAGAGTAAAGGCCGTTACTAGAACCATCATCGCAGACTTCTGGCCCCTCAACTATTCCATTGCCACAAATGTAAATTACCACCGAGGTTTGAAGAGAGCTAGCCTTGACCTGATTTTTAAATAAAAAAGGACCCAAAATTGGTCCTGTTAAAATTAAGAAAAACAGAATTAAAGATGCTAGATTGACTTGGTTTCTTATTTCATATCTTTTTCCTTTTTCGCCAAAATTTAATTCCTTGGTATAAACCATAGCTTATTCCAGCCAAAACAACAAAAAGACAAATAAGGGTTGTTATTTTATCTTTTAAGGGCAAATCAAAGAACCCTGCTTTTTGATAATTACTAATGGTGCCTTGAGGGAGAATGCTTAAATGAATTTTTCCTCGATTTACCACCTCCTCTTTCTTATAAATTTTATATTTTGCCCAATAACTGCCAGGTTTTAAATTGGTAAGCAATTTTGCTGTCACCCACTCTGTTTTGAAAGGTTCAACTTTTTTATCTATTTTCTTTGTTTTAATTGATTCTAAAAGTTTTTCCTCTTTGCTATCATAAATATCAAAATGAATTTTACTAGGAGCTGCTTTTATGTTTCCAGTATTTTCTATTTGAATTGAAAATCTAATAATTCCTGGGAAATGCCAAAAGAGCCATTTGTAACCCTCTTCTAAATCTGAAACCCTAACCCCCCTTACCTTAAAGTCAAAAATTTCTTTGGTTACATTTAAATTAACATCAATTTGCCCTCCCAGGGTAATACTTACTGTACCTAGTTCTGGAGCCTTCAAAGGAGTTGTTTTTACCCTAATTGACCCCTTGTATCTCTTAAATTGAGCATTTTCTGGTACCTTTACGCTAATAATTATTGGAAATTGTTTTTCTCCCTTAGGTAAGATAAATTCTTTTCCTTTATCTACCGAAAACCAACTATTAGCTTCTGGTACATTGAAAATTAACTCAACCTTCCAATCTTCGTCTGGTTGATCTCTAACTAAAATAATTTTTTGTTCAAAATAAGAACCCTGGGTTAGGTTTTCGTTCCTAACATGGGGAGGAGAAATTCCAAAACCCGCCCTTGCTGCCGAGGGCAACAAACACAAAACTGACACTAAACTAAACATTAAACTAACACTAAGCCAAAATTTTCGCCAGCCCTTTAACATATTTTAAATTCTAAACAATTAAACAGATTCGATTCTGTTTCGTGTTTTAATTTCACTCCTGTTTTGTGCTTATTACTGCCAGTCGTCAGATTCACTTGTTACCCCTGCAATGGTGTTAGTTCCGGTATAAGTACCAGGAGGAGTACCATCAGGAACCTCCAACAACCAATAGATAGCCTTAGATGCAGGGCTTCCGGTTGTGGTAGTTTTTGGGCAGTTAAGTTCGTATTCAGTAGCGCTAGTGCTTAAATCAGTACCATTGCCATAACTAAAGCCACTAGTGAAAGAGTGTTCTTGATAACTTACGGCAATTGTATTGCCTCCAGAGGTCATATCTGTTCCGGAAAGCTCTACATCTAGTCCTACATTTCCGGTCGCCTTGACGGTGGTGGATTGCTCAGAAGAAACATTTCCTGCAGAAACATTTCCATAACCGATACTTGATTCTACCACATCATAAGCGAGAAACATTCCCACATCATTTCCGTCAGCATCTTCTACCAAGCCACTATCAGCTGAATCATCATCTATGGCTTTGACTGAGACCAACCAATTTTGACTAGGATATTCGGTGTCTGTTCCGGTAGGATCAGCATGGTACTGGAGAGAAAAAGTGCAGGTCCAGGTAGCGTTTGCGTCGCTAGTGCCACCACAAGAGCCATCGTCTTGGGAACAACTAGGATTCCAAAGAGCATAAGCCTCAGGGTAACAATAGTTGGCATTATATTCTCCTGCTTCATCACATCCTGTTTGGCCAATTCCTGAACGATAAACATTGATGATTGCTGAAGCAATTTCATTTTCCGAAGAAGAATTTTCGCAACTATTATCATCAGTAACAGTAAATTTTACCTTAAAGCCTGAGGTTTCTCCTTCAGCCACTGTTAAGCTTAAACTTCCTGACTCATCGGTATCAAGTAGCTCAATAGAAGAGGCAGTAATGCTTGGAGCAACATTACTTACAGTTAAGGTAGAATCAGTTCCCTGGGATCCTCCACTGGCTTCAAAACCATGATTGTCTACGACAAATCCATAGGCTGAATAATTATCATCTGGATAGGGGGTGGTAATATCATAAGAACAACTGGGGTTGCTGGCAGAGGCTGTGCTATGACACCATTCCCCGTCTCCACAAGAAGGACTGTCTCCTCCGGTGAAAGAATCGCTTTTACAAACATAAAGAGTAACTGTATCTGAGCTCCCATCAGTATCTGAATCTGATGCGGTGGTTGTCCAGGTTACAGTGTTGCCAGGGTCAGTTGGTGAATCATCTGAATAAGCAGTAAATGAGGGCCGATGATTTACCTTAAAAGGAGTTCCTGAGTCTCCTGAACCTTGGTTTGTTGAGGAACATTGAGCACTGGAACCGTTGCCGTCACAAGCGAAAGCATACCACTCATTAGATTCTGAATCTGCATCTTGGGTAGTATAAGAGCAAGATGCTTCGCTTTCATCAGCAGTAGCAGTAGATATACACCACTCACCTCCTGGACATGTTGGCGCTCCTCCATTAGTCGCACTTATCTCATTTGTTTTACAGACAGCCAAATACCAATCTTCTCCATTAGGATCGTCAGCGGTGGCTTTGAAGGTAACATTTTGACCAGCGTCTGTTGGAGAAGTGCTAGAAGAAGTAGGATCTTCGTGAGGATCTACGGTAAAACTGGGAGGAGCATTCCCTACTGTTACTGAAGTGGAAACATCGGTTGCCTCTACCAGTTTTTGCCAAATCAATACTACCCCTCCACTGATGACCAACAAACACAAAAGTCCCAGCAAAATTCTCTTAGCCATTTTTTATTTAAATTGTTTTAAATAGATTTATTTTAGAAAGCGGATCGACCTTTAAGGGCTATTATTTTATTATAACAAACCAATCATCTTTTGTTTAATAATTATCTTATTATATCTTCAAAAACCTTCTTCGTAAACCAATATTATGGGCAAAAACTGTCTGAAACCACATCAAAAGAGATGTTTCCAGAATAGGTTTGGCTGGGTTTGTCTAAAGGAACCTTTAACTTCCAATAAATATATTCTGATTGGTCAGAAGGATGGGTAGTGGGTTTGGTGGTGGATAATTCATGACAGGTAGGGGTGTTGGTCAAAGCAGTGCCTTCGCTGTCCCAATTAAAGCCAGAAGTAGAAGAATATTTCTGTTGGCTTACCGGAATAGAATAAGTAGACCAGGTTAGGTCAGTTCCTGAAAGTTGAACATCCACGGCTACATTACCAGTGGTAGTAATTAAAACTTGTTTTTCTACTGAAACCTGATTAGGATTGACAGTGCCGTAATTAATGCTAGAGACATCTAACTTAAAAGCAGCCAATTCATTAATAGTTACGGTTTGGGTATTGGAGGCAGATTGGGATTGAGAATCGGTGGCCGTAACCTTTGCTGTCCATTGATTGGAAGCATTAGCATGAAACCAGACATCTACAGTGGCTTGGGCTTCAGCAGAAGTGTCTCCAGGACCGGTGCAGGTATCATCCACTTCAGTAAAGGTTAAATTAGGATAACAATCATTATCATCAGCAGTGCAACTATCTGTCTCTGCTCCAGCGTCATAAAAAACTCCACTAATTGAGCCATTTACAAAAACATCTTCACAACCATTGAGGTCAGAAATGGTGGCAGTAATGGTTACGGTGGTGGTTGAATCGGCATTCAAATCTATGGGGCTTGGCAAGATGCTAATACTGTCTACTGTTGGAGACTGGTTTCCAACCTGAAGAGTAGTGCTACCAGAGATGGCTACCGGAAAGGTGCCACTAACTGTGCCACTAGAAATTGTTACATCACTACTAGAAGAAATTTCAATATCAAGGGTTTCTCCATCTGAGGCTCCAGAACCCACATCTAAAACCACATAAAGACAAACCTGAGATGTCCCCACCGTCATTGTGCCACTAACAGTGGCTTTTTCGCTCGCATTAAAAGAGGCGGCTGTACCAAAAAGGGTTTCTGTCCCATCATAATTACAGGTGGCGGCGGTTTCATAATATATATCAACATTTGAAAGATTAGAATTAGCATTCACGGTGCCAGTTTCACTAATCACAATTTGGCTGACGGTTACGGTGCTAAAATCCGTTGCCATTGTAAAGGCCCCACCCACATAACTATTGGTTGAAGGAATATCCATTCTTGAAACCTGGCTTCCTGTACTTTGTATCGTAAGGGTAGGAAGGGTGTAGGTAACTGTAATCCAAACATAATCAAAACGAATAGCATCAGGTGCGGCCCCATCCTTATTAGTAAATTCTATATCAACATTTTGGAGCTCTGATTTGGTATCCACACCTTGGGCATATAGATCATAGGTTAAATCCCCGCTCCAGCCAGTGATATCAGTTGGTTTAATAGTCGTGTTTGTTAATCCGCTTCCATTATCATAACGCACATAATTGGGCCCATTGTAACCATCCTCTGCCCCATATTCTAAGTGTAAAACAGCCCCAGTAATGTTTGCATTATCTGGAATAGAAGAAACATCAAAAGTATCAATATACATTATCTGGTTTTTATCAACAAAATAGCATCCATCACCAGCTGAATCAGGTGCTGTGCCGTCTGGATCACAAGTAGCATCATCTGCCGTAATTTCACTTAAGGCAGAGGGCGAAGAATCGTTTGAATGCTTTGAGGCCGGTAAAATATTCACTGTATCAGCTTTTATTTGTTCGATTCTAAAAGGAGGAGGTAGTCCTTTCCAGGTTTGCCACCAATCAGAAAAGACCCAAAGAAGCATTAAAAAGATTATAATAGAAAATTTTAAAAACCCCTTTTTCATTTTTGAAAAACCGTTTATTTTATTTTACCTCATTTTTTAAAAACCTACTACCAACCAAAAATGAATCCATCTAAAGGAACGGTTTTGCGACCCCAAAGAGCGGGCTTTCAAAAATATTTCCGTCTTTTATAAACCATCTAATAGACCCTCAATTTCTTTTACTTTTTAGAAGAAGTTTTGAGGTGAGAAATTTTATGTTATAAATATATTAGATTACTATGAATGTTATAATAACCAACCCACTAAATCTTAAAGAATTAAAAAAAGAACTTAAAGAAGAGGGATCAGAAAAAATTCATGTCCTTAGTGATTTTGATAAAACCCTAACTTGTGCTTTTGTTGATGGTGAAAAAACACCTTCATTAATCTCTATTTTGCGTGACGGAAATTACTTAACCCCTGATTATGCTGAGAAAGCCCATGCTTTGTTTGACAAATATCATCCTATTGAAATTGATCCAGGTATTCCATTAGAAGAAAAGAAAAAAGCAATGCATGAATGGTGGAAAACCCATTTTGATTTACTTATTAAATGTGGATTAAAAAAGAAAGACATTGAAGATGTTGTTAATTCAAACAAAGTAAAATTTAGAGAAAGCGCCTTAGAACTTATTAATTTACTTTATAAAAACAATATTCCATTGGTTATAATTTCCTCTAGTGGGCTTGGCAAATACGCTTTAGAACTTTTATTAAAAAAACATAACAGCCTATATGATAATGTTTACATAATTTCTAATGACTATATTTGGGATGAAAACGGAAAAGCCATAGACGTAAAAGAACCAATTATTCATTGTATGAACAAAGATGAAACTGTGTTGGATGAATTCCCTTTTTATAAAGAAATAGAAAAAAGAAGGAATGTTGTTTTGCTTGGGGACAGCCTTGCAGATATTGATATGGTACAGGGTTTTGATTATAAACATTTACTAAAAATAGGTTTTCTAAACGAAAAAGTAGAAGAACTTCTTCCTGAATATAAAAAGCGTTTCGATGTTATTATTCCCAACGATGGCTCTATGGGCTTTGTATTGGAACTAATGAGAGAAATCTTGAGCCAACCAAAAACCCCCTAGTAACACTCCTTGATTTTTGATATGGAAAAAACTATAAATAATCAAACCCCAAAATGATTTTATGACAAAAACAAAACTAAAATTAGAAGGAAAAAGGATTATATTAAGAAAATTAAAACTTTCTGACGCTTTAGACATATACAAAAACCTTCAAGACAAAGAAATGGTTAGATGGACTTTAAGTATTCCTTGGCCATATAAAAAACAAAATGCAGTAAAATTCATAAAAAGAACACACTATGCAATAAGAAAAAAATCAGGATATGCTTTTGGGATTGTTTTAAAAGAAACAAACAAGGTTATTGGCTTAGTTGATATAAGTCACATAGATTGGAAAAACAAGAATGCAGAATTGGGATATTGGTTAGGAAAAAAATATTGGGGAAGGGGCTACACAACAGAGGCCGTTAAACTAATATTAAGGTTTGCTTTTGAAAAATTAAAACTTCATAGGGTTTATGCTAACCTCTTTGAAGAAAATATTGCCTCGAGAAGGGTTTTAGAAAAAACCGGTTTTAGGTTAGAAGGAACAACAAGAGAATCTAGATATAGATATAACAAATGGCACAACGAACTAAGATTTGGTATCTTAAAACAAGAATACGAAAAATTATCAAAAAAACAGGCTGTTTCGTGAGTTTAAGCAATTTTGGGGTTTGCCCCACCGGGACAGATCACAGCGGATAAATGAAATTTTTACTCAAGCACCCAAAGATTATTTAAATGGATTAATTTTAATTGTATAATATGTGTGTAAACTATGAAACTCTCAATAAGAAAAGGTTTTAGTTTTGGTTTGATATCGGGAATAATCACAACACTGGGTTTGGTTGTTGGCTTGCATTCTGGCACTCATTCAGCTCTTGTTGTTATTGGTGGCATACTTGCAATAGCAATAGCTGATGCTATGTCAGATGCACTAGGAATTCATGTGTCTGAAGAATTTGAAAATAAGCACTCTACAAAAGAAATATGGGAATCAACAATTGCTACCTTTTTGTCTAAAATTGCTTTTACATTAACCTTCATTATTCCGCTTCTGTTTTTACAACTTACCATTGCAATTATCGTTTGTGTTATATGGGGGTTAAGCTTAATAGCAGCGTTTAGTTACTATATTGCTAAGCAACAAAACACAAAACCTCACAGAGCAATCTTTGAACATTTAATTATTGCCATCATGGTTATTATTATAACTCATTATATTGGAGATTGGATGGCAACCCTTGGTTAGGCCTCTTCGCAAAAAATCCTCTTTACTTATTTGAGGTTTATCGCCTCAAAGGTCATTTAACAGAAACATCTTTAGGTCGCCATTGATGGCGACTTTTATAAAAAGTGAGAAAAAACAATCAAGCCTGCCTTTTTGGGGCGGGGTGAGTGGAAAGCCGACAAGGCATTCTATATTGCTGTATCTCCTGAATAAAATCCGAACTTTTTTCAAAGAAAATCCGGATGCTGACTTTTGATACCAGCCCGCGCTCCGCGCGGGCTGGTAGAGTCCGCTTCGCGGACCCCACCCGACG
>Ga0190336_1000211_pt1 | contig 11390 bp, 7 predicted proteins | sample 487204910_MG_FD_161651 | JGI IMG/M metagenome (GOLD analysis project Ga0190336, IMG submission 161651) | Hydrothermal vent sediment bacterial communities from Southern Trench, Guaymas Basin, Mexico - 4872-04-9-10_MG | ecosystem: Environmental > Aquatic > Marine > Hydrothermal vents > Sediment ...
TAGCGAGAGTTGTAAACTTTTCCAAGCTTGTTATGGATGGGCTTTAATTTTGAAATTACAAAAGATACCCCCAGCTAAGTTAGAAATTGTAGAGGCTTTTTACAGTATTGATAACGGTATAACTTTCTGGGGTTTTAAAGAGAATAGCACGATAGATTTAGGAGATTGTAAGCGTCCGCTATTCAAGCTAATAGTAAAGAACACGGGAGGATTACCATCGTACCGTCGCTGTCTGTGGCTGCGTAAAGGCAAAGGCTGTAGTTCAGGGGACACGATCGGTATCGAAACCAGTACTACAACATTAAACAAGGACGAGCTCGAAACAATCTTCTTAAGCTGCGATGTTGATATGGAGTATGGCGAGGATTATAGCTTTCATATCAAAAACGGGCAGACAATACAGGGTTGTCCATCAGATGACGAATTCGATTTCAAGACAGAGAGACGAAGACCGTACGAAATACGGATAACCGTAAAGGACGAGAAAGGGCATGGCATAAAACACGCGTATGTAAGTGTCACGAAAGAGATTTTTGAAGGTACATGGCAGGAAGTCCCGTGCTCTGACATAACGGTACATAGGGGTATATGCACTACTGAGAGCTGGAACGGGTATGGTAATCTCTTGAAGACAGATGATAACGGTGTTCTTAGTATAGGCTTACCATCACTACCCGGGGCTGCTTGTAGATATGGATTCATAGCGGGTAAGCCGGGCTATTTGAATGAAGAGATGCATGAGGACTGGACAAAACCGGTGACAACACGCCGCCAAGGCGAGAATGGCGAAGGCACTTATGAGTTTGAGTTCACGCTCAGGTTTATCACAGAGGAAGATAAGTTTATTGTACACACTAGAGGGTTTAAAACAGGAGATCAAATTCTTTGTAAAAAGGCGTATGGCTGGGCACGATGCTTTTTATCTACACCGGATGCCGTGCCTATCTTTAAATCACCAGATAGCTATCCTGATGGTAAGGCTGTATTTACTAAAGCCGATGGACTGGTAGAAGGCGAGACATATGGCATAGGACCTAGCGTATCAAAAGGATATTTACCTACCGGTCCTGTTTGGTGTGGTAAGTTCGAGGGTACGAAGGATATATATCTCTACTCTCGCTATGGAGTCTTTGGTGAAGCTTGCGAGCTCATAGGCATACCAAAAGATTCAGACGAGTGCCGCCGCTTCTGGGGAGATATGCTGGACCCGGTATATTGTGCAAATGTGATTTCAGGTGTCTTTACGGGCAAGGACATATATGGTGCGGAGTATCATCCCGATGCGTTCGATCTCGCTATGTTCCCGATAGTTGTGGTATGCTCGCTATTACCGATGGTGCCGGGTGGTAACATAACGAAATATCTTGGTAAAGTCATAAGGAAAGGCAGTAAATATGGTGATGATGTTGCTGCTGTTAGGCATTTCATAGAAGAAGATCCACAAAGATTTTATAGAACACTGGTATATGGTGACGAGGCGAGATTGAATTTATGGATTAAGGCTATTGCTGATGGCGACATAGAAAAAGCTAGAGGATTGGGAGAAGACATTCTCAATAATCCTGCAATAAAAGATTCGGAAGCGATAAATAAGTTCAACCAGTGGCTGGATGAACTTGAAAAGCAGATTGATAATATTGATCCTGCACACCCGGATTATGCGAAGGTAGTTGCGGATATTAGGGACAATGTGCGAGAAGCTGCTGGTGATGTACTTGCATATATAGGAGATGATGACCTTGTACGCGGTTCTGGAGAGAGATTGGCTAAATTGTTAAATGAGAACTGGGATGGCGCATTCAAGCTTGCGCGTAGGGCAAAACCTAAATATCACTTTTTTGAATCTTTTGAGATTGTAAAGTACGGTAAAGCTCTTGATGGAACACCTATGAAGCCTCATATGTACGATTATGCATTGGTATTGACAGCATTTAATAAAGCTAATAAACTCGGTAAATTCTCAAAAACGGGTCTTCTCCTCAGTGAAGCTGCTGCATATTCAAAAGAAGCCATTAGAAAAGCAGTCTTTGAAGCGTTCTCTGAGGAGAGGTTCTGGCATTTCTGGAGAGTAGCACGGCCAGAGGAGAAAGAGAAGTATATTAAGCACTTAGTAAAAGGTGAACTTGCAGAAGCATCGGTAATGCTTGATGATGCTGCTATAATTAGGATCAGTACTCGTGATGTATCAGACTATGCCGATGAGATAGACGATGCTTTAGCTTATATCGATCTCGAAAAGTTAGATAATATGATCGAGGAGTCGCTTTCACACCAATCGTATCGCCAAGCATTAGAGGAACTTTCTTTATTCCCCGATGAATACGCTAAGCTCTTAGACGAGGCATATCCTGCGTATATCTACACGTTGCGGTATGGTGATAGAGCAAAAAATATAACGGTGTTCATAAAAGCTGCAGATGCTTTGTGCAGCCCCGGTCCTTGGTGTAAGCTAAACCAGATAGTAGGACTGACAAAGGATGGAAAACTAACAATAGGTAGTGAAACATTAGACTTGTTTGATTTTTCAAAAGCGTTATACGAAGCTGGATTTACGCTAGATACAACGAAAAACGGATATAAGAAGACTTTCATGGCAATAGCAGCCATGAAACCTGATGATGTTAAACAATTAAATGCACTAATCGCTGCCGGTAACAATAAAGGTGTTTTATCATACTTTGACTCGCTTGCAGGGAAACCTGCAGATAAAGAAACTTTTGATGCACTTCTTAAGCATAGAGACAGTCTGCTAAAGTTTTGGGATAAGCGAGCAAACAAGTCCGCTGCTGGTTCGGGGTTTGGGCACGACTTCTGGAGAAGTATATGGGCAGGCATAAAGAATAGGATGCCTTGGCGTAAAGCACCAGATGACATTTCTGATGTGTTAACTACTGATGAGTTGAAGAAGTTGTTAGATGCTGGTACGATAGATAAGATCGCTAAGAAACTAGACAAGGAAGGTAGATATGCGGATCCGAGCGAATTGTTTAGATATGTGATACAGAAGGACCCCGAATTCTTTAAAAAAGGATACTCTAACGCTTTGATGAAGAAGTTCGAGCATTTTGATAATGTAGATGATATAGCTAAGCATATCAAACCACTAACTCCAGCAGAGGCAACGGAAAGAAGGAACTGGTTCAAGAACTTGCGTGAAGAATTTAAAGAAGTCCTTGGTGATAAGCGCGGCGAAGAAGTTTTTAATAAACTGGGACTGGATTCGATAGAAGAAACTGCTGAGTTGAATAGATTGTTCTGGTTATATGGAAAGGCTGCGTATGACGATATATACGAACGCGCTATCGCTACTGGGGCAAGTGAGGAGATAGCGAATGAGCTGGCAAAGACTGCTTTAAATGCTAGGATAGATATAGCTAAAGGCTTTAGTACAGGTGCGATAAAGACTGGCAAGCAGCTTGAAAAAGCATTCCTTGCTAAGGTTAAGAAACATCCAATACTTTCAGGTGCATTAGGTTTTGCTGCATTCTGTGGCGCTTGGTATATTTTAGACAATTTAGTGATGAATGTTTATATGGGGCGTAAGGCAGGGATTATAGATAAAACTTTTGGCGAACAGTTCATGATTGTTGAAGATAAACTAAAGACGCTCGGATTCCAAATACGAGATCACCCCTGCGATCCTGCGGTTCAACAAGATTATATAGACATGCTTAAAGAGCTAGAAAGACTTAAGAATATTGCTGATGCAGTTGATCCTAACAAGCGTAATGAAGCAAAAAACTTGTATGCAATGTTGTATGGCATTTCGATAGGCGATCCGAACGAATTTATGCGTAATCAAGTGCGTACTGCATGGTCCGTCTATCGTAATGAATATACCTTTGCTGTTCGAAGCGCAGGCTGTGTAGCGCCACTAGAGCCACCGGGAGGATGGCCCCCAGATGTTTATGCGCCCGAATTAAATGAAGTGATAACAGCAACTGTGGTTAAGCACGAAGATGCTGATACTATTTATATTCGGCATGCTGGTATGCCATATTGCGTACGCATTGTAGGTATAAACAGCCCAGAAGGACCAAGCTATGTTTATTCATGTACAGAGAAAAAGGAGCCGTGGCTCGTTAGACGATTAGTGACACCTGGCGAGGAATGTATATCAGAAGAACTTTGGTATGTTGATAGCGTGTTTTATGCTCAGGCGAATGCGTGGCTCGCTAATAAGCTTCCTGTCGGCACAAATATTACTCTAAAGTCCGACAGTGCAAGGCAATGGGACTTAAAACACGAAACACCTCGTTTGATAGCTGCCGTTTTTAAGGGTACAACAAATATCGGCATAGAAGAGCTGAAGGAAGGTTATGCTGTTCTCTTCGTTTATGATAGAAATAAACATGTTTGGGATACCGCTAAAAACAAGATAAAAGATGAATATGTCAATGCCGAGAATTCTGCAAGGCTTAAGCAGACTAGGATATGGGACCCTAAGTGGACAAAGCCGTGCCCAGCAACAGGAGCATGGTTCAGTTATTATTCAGGAGCGCGTGAAAGCGTGCGAGTAGGCACTCCTACAACATTTGAAGGGCATGCAAAAGGCTGTGCTGATTCGGAAATAACTGATTGGGAATGGACATTCCCGCACGATGTCAAAAAGACTGGGCGAGTGGTTACACACACATTCACTGAGGCGGGCAGTTACGAGATACATCTCAAAATCTGTTCGGGAACTATCGATGAGTACAGGACAATTACAGTCTCAAGGGCGTACGAATACAGAGAATCGCCATGCGGTAACTATGGCAATGTGAACAACGACCCAAACAATTATGTCACAGACGAAGATGCAAAACTCGTTATGGATTATGTAGAGCTCGGCTGGAGTGCGGTTAAAGACAAAGTACGTGGTCTATCAGAATCGGAATTCAAGAAACGTGCAGACGTAGATGGCGACGGTAAAGTAACACGCAACGACGCCGACATGATCTATGAATATTATGCTGGTTCGGATACTGGTAGAGATACATTCCCCGCATGTCCAGGTGCACCACCGGGCGTGGATCATGTGAAAATTGTTGGTCCTACTACTGTTAGTGTTGGCGAGACTGTAACACTAACAGGTATGGCGCATACTGAAGCACCATACAAAATTGTATCGTGGACGTGGACAATTACAGACCCGGACGGGTCTGTAACCACGAAGACAGGTAAGACAATAACACATACTTTTGATAAGCTTGGTGTGTGGGGTATCCGGTTGGAGGCATGTAACGATGCGACACCACCTAATTGTGGAACTACAACACAGAAAATCACGGTAAGTGTGCCAAAAGGAGAGTTAACAGTAGCGACATACGATACCATCACATTTACTACACCACGCGATGTCGCTGCTTTCTTTATTGATGGCGTTGACAAGGGTGGTGGATATGCAGTAACAGCAAAACTGCCCGCAGGATCACATACGGTTGAGATAGTAGGTAAGGAAGGAGAGTACAATCATTGCTATGTTGATATCCTTGATCGGTGCTATGCACCGTTGTGTTCATTCACTGTGGATGTAAAAGCAAACGAAACAACGGTTGCCAAAGTATGTAGAGCTACATACATATATTTATCGGCATATTCGGGTTCTGATGGCTACAATATCAATGCAAACTTCTATTACAAGCCGTATGATATACCAAACGCTACATATAAGGAGATAGCAACGGGCGAGCTCATACCGTTCGGTAGGCATTACATAAAAGCCGTTGCCAGCGGGTACGAGACATTAGAGATGATTATTTCGGTATCTGATTCCGGTATCAACTGTGAATATGCACTATCGCAAGGCGCGGTATGTTATGGTAGCGCGCCATCAACGCCCGGTGCACACGGGTTATATTCGCGTAACTTCATAGTGAAAATGTATTTGAAGAAAGCAGCGGTAACGAAGACAGTTAGATTCGAGTCAGTACCCGGAGATGCAACAATAACGGTTATAGACTAAAAGCAATCATAAAAATAGCTTGTTCTCGATAAAATTATGGTATGGCGGGGTGTGTGTAGATGTTTAAATCCACAACCGCCATACCAATTTAATATTTATATTCTATGAATATAAACTTATTAGTGGTGTGTGTAGATGTCAAAATACCCACAGCTTGAGGATAAGGAGTGGTTATATAAGAAATATTGGGTGGAAAAGTTAAGTAGTGTAGAGATAGCGAAAGAAGTAGGGTGCTCATACAGCACCGTTTTGGATTGGATGGAAAAGTTGAATATCCCAAGGCGTTCGTTATCCGAAGCAGGAAAGATAAAAACACCCGTTAAGTATCCAGAACTCCAAGATAGGGATTGGCTTTTTAGAAAATATTGGATGGAAGAACTCAGTACTTTCAATATTGCAGAAGAGTTAGGTTGCTGTCCCCAAGTTGTTGGTAAGGCTATGAGGAGATTAAATATTCCGCGTCGACCGAGGTCGGAAGCGGTAAGCAAAGGGTGTGAAAGGGTTACGAAATATCCACTACTACATGATGCCGAGTGGCTAAAAGAGCAATATGTAGACAGGGAACACGACTCTTGCGACATTGCGAGAATTGTAGGCTGTAGCCCAGTAGCAGTTTGTAACGCACTCGAAAAAGCGGGAATTAAGAGGCGGAGCACCTTTTTCTATTACACTTCTTCTTATCATCAAAAACAGCGAAAATATCATCAACTGTATAATAAGGAATGGATGATACAAAAATATGTCACCGAAGGTTTAAGCCAAACAGAAATAGCTGCAATAGTAGGATGTAGCCCAACCTGTGTAAGTAGGGTTTTAAAGTCTTTAGGGATACCTATCCGAAGCATGGAACTAGAGAACAATCCTAACTTCAAGTATCCAAAAGCGCATGATAGGGATTTTCTATGGCAAAGATATATCGTTGAGCAAAAGCGTATAACAGAAATCGCAGAGGAGATTGGATGTAGTCGCACAATTATTCTAAAAAGCTTAAAAAAGTTTGAGATTCCCATAAAGTCTATAAAAGAACAGGCAAATGATGAAAGAGGGAAGCAAGAAAGGTCTGAAAACGCACTAAAACAATGGAGAAATAGCGAGGTTGCAAAAAAGATGTTTGCTGGCCTTAGAGCGAAGCCAAACAAATTTGAATATCGCATAGACAAAGTTTTACAAAAGTATATTCCTGGCGAATGGGCATATAACGGTGGTTGTAATTGTGGTATAACTATAGGAGGGCTTATTCCGGATTTTGTTAATATAAATGGGAGAATGCAACTTATAGAATGCTTTGGTGATGTCTTTCATGACGGTACATTAAACAACTCGTGGAAAATGACAGAATTCGGAAGAAAAGCTATCTTTTCACAACACGGCTATGAAACGCTAATCTTATGGCAATCGGTTATAGACAAAATGTCCGATAATGAAATAGCTGAAGTTGTAAAACAGTTTATGGAAGCAAAGAGTAAAAAACACAAAAAGAGAGTGAGAAAATAACTCTATTCTATCGCCGCTTCAAGTTTCCGCTTTAACACAGCAATAGCGCGTCTGGAGCATGTTAGCCCCTCTGCTGGCTGTACTATTCCCAAATCAATTTCTGCGAGGGTATTATGCCGTTTTATTTCTTCAATTGACACTCCAGTTTGCTCTTTAAGAGCTTCCGCTGTCATGCATTCACCTTTGCTTCCTGCAATATCAAGCAAAGCTAAAATTGTTTTGTGGGTGCCTATGAACCTATCTATTTCTTCATTTGGTGTCATTTTGTTATAGCTCCAGTTTAATTTTCTCTTTTAGTTTTGATAAAGCTTCACGACCACATAAAATGTCCCCGTCTACTTCGGAAATAGCAGAATGTGCCTGAAACACTTCGATGTGTTTGTCAAGGCGTTCACCTTTTATGCCGCTTTCTCTTTCCAGTGCGCTACGCGGTACGCACATGCCTTGCGCACCGTATCTGTCAAGTATATTTTTCAGCTTGCGATGTTCTTCTATGAATGAATCTATAACAGAAGGAGATGGTCCCGGTCCAGGACCTGGTCCCGGTCCACTTTCGACTTCCACAGTTCCTATCACGACCTCGACGATTTTTCTTCCCATTTTCTATCGTTACCTCCTACCGCTATATCCTACAACAACAGCAACATAAGTGCCTGCGGGCAAGCTATCCGGTCCTGGAACGATTCGTGTTGTTTCAAGCTTAACTTTTGTGTTAATTTCAAAATATGAAATTTCTTTCTCAGGCAGAGGTATCGTCCAGCGCGTTGGTCCTAAGTCTGCAGGGTCGTAAGTTGCCATGAAGTTCCCAGGCTCTCTTAGCTCTATATTAGCATAATACCAACCTGCTTCAAAACATCTTATAGTTACGCTAAAATCGTATGGATTATCCCAATATAATCTACTGGGTATATCGAAGTCATCAATTACTAAAAGCGCGATTGGTGGTCCTACATACACTTGTTTCCACAATCTCTTTGGTTTCATGTATGCAGTTACAGTAGTTGTCTCACCCTCTTCAACGGTCACATTTGTAGCTTCGTATGGTTCAAAGCCGGTGCAATAGAACCGTATCCAGTCGTAAGTCTTTGCAGGGACATTCATTGTATGCGGAGTGAGAAATTTCTCCTCTCCACTTAAGCCTTCTATATCAAAGTTTGCATGTATCTCCTCTGTTGTACCCTCTTTATATGCGCGCAACTCTAGCGTACCTACATCTGTTCCAGCTTCAGGCTCCAAGTAAATAGTTACATATGCTTTCTGGTTTTCAACGCAAATAACATACACTGGTTCTGCCGTATAGCCTGTTTTCTTTACTGTAACTTTGTGCTGTATGCCTTCGGGTGTTGCTGTTACTTTTGTACACTTATACGGTGGCTCACTACGCGAAGGCGACAGGTCAGGATTTGGAGTTGTCTCATCATCAATATATACATCAGCGAGGTCTACTGATGTTAATACACACAGCTCACCCTCTCCCGTTGGACCCGGTCCGGGTGCACCTACACAATACTGGGTTTCTCCTGCCGGATAACCATCATTCTTTAAAATCTCGTTAGTAACATCTGATATCGTAACATCATTTCCGCCATTGTTAGCCCTTAAAGTAGCTTTTGATATATTCAGCCCGTTAATTTCTATATGATCAGTTGTAGGGTCAATAATATCCTTTACTGCTTTGCCGGTACCACCTGTTCTATTAACTCTATCGCCAGTTACGCTCTCTGCAACCCATGATAAGCCGCTATAAACCCAACAGTCTCCTACGCCTATGTTCTTCGCTATATATTCACGACCAGCATCAGTGAGTGTCATCTCACTCCACTCCTAAATACTTGATTATTCGTTTTGTATATATAAAGTTTTGCCATCCTACCCCAGCCCAAGATAGTAATCTCCCGCGGTTAAGACATTAGTGTAATTAGGTGTAAATCCTATATCCACGAATCCTAAGTAAGCGTCTCCTATTTCCAGAACATCTGCGTATTCAATGCTATCCTTACCGCCTTTGCTCGCTACCCAGCTATCAAAGTCGGTAACTGCTCCACTTGCTTTTAAATATCCTACTACTGTAAAAGACGATGGAATAAGCACGCTTGGCGGTGTGCTACTATAACACGCACCACCCGGAACATCAACACTAACACAGGAGACGCCTGTATCTGTTACATTTATCGTCGCTATTAAATCGTCATAGCCTGTCTTTGACCACTTCACTGTGTGCTGACCTGTACTCAGTTCGATATCAGTCGCCATCTGTTTATGTTAGTTTATGTGATAATAATATAAAAAACCTATCGTTTGGTGGTTCGTATTTTCGTGCTCACATCGTGCCTTCGCGTATGCCTGCCTTTACAGCAAGCCATCTTATCGCGTCTGAATATGTTATCCCGCTCTTTCCTTCGCTTTTTATACTGTCTCGCACCTCGTTTAGGATGGTCACGGCATGGATGTCCAGTTCCACCTTTTTTTTCTCCACGTTCGTGCTCAGGGTCGCCCTTTCGCTTCTATCTTCCATTTTTATCTTACCCCTTATATAAAGGTTGTAGCAATGTATTATATAAACCTTTGGCGTCGCTACTATCTATCCTATTATCGTTTCAATTATCAATTAGAGCTTTCTGGATGCTTATTTTTATATAATAGAAGAATATAAGTGAAATATAGAAAGCAATAGGGGGTGATTGACGAAAAATGGCATATTTGACTCTGGCGGACTTCACACAGAAGACGGTCGTGAATAGCCGCATGCTGCAGCCTGGCGGTGGCGTTGCTATGGGGAAGTACACAAGGCGAGCAAAGAACATAGTGTCCAGCCCCGGTCTCATAGCGAGGACGAAGTGGACAGCGACGAACATGAGGGCGAACTGCTCACTGCCTGACAAGTGCCTCCCGCGAGGAATGTCCGAAGCTGCGATAGGTATGCCCGTGCCGGGCGCACCTGGTAAGAAATACGTAGCATGTGACGACGCTGAGCGGGAGAGAAGGCTAAATGCGGCACGAGAGTGCGCTATGAGAACATTGGCGACTAAAGGCTCGGCGTATAGCAGGCGTGCGGCTTGAGCGGGTTTAAAACTTTAATTTCTTTCTTCTTTTCTTTTATTTTTTAACGACGGGCGATATTAAAGCGAGAAATCTTCTATGTTCTCTTGGTGGGAGATAAATGGTTGTACAATCTTTCCACCCAAATTGTTTTCGTTTTTTCATGGAGGTGTATGGATGAAATCCAAATTCACGCAAGAATGCGATAGTGATTTTAATTAGGTCAGGATTTGTATTTGTGATATGCAACTTCCTAACATGTTGAATTCCGTTTCCTCTGTGATAGGTATATACTCCGTGGTGCCCTTCACTCTCATAAAACCCGCGTAGAAACATCTCCTTTCCTTTTGGACAACTTCTGACAAACTTTTCAAATTCATCCCAATCACTCTTTAAGGAAAGGAAAAAGCGAACGAATGTCTTACTATTCGCTTCAGTATGCCATAATTTTTGTTCGTTCTCTCTCCCCTTCCTGACATTTTTCTCTTTCCATGTATGAGGATGCAAGCCTATTTTCTTTAGCGCTCTTGCGAAACTTTTAGCGAATTCGTAATCTGCAACCGCTAGCTTCACAGGATACCGCCTCTTTGTTTTGCCACCGCTTTTGATTGTATATTCTCCCACGCATCCGTCTCCTACAATGACCCCTAAGATATACGCGAGCTCCGGTGATGGATTCAAATTGACAGAAAGTCTCAGGTCAGACATCGCTTTGTGGTAACACTCTAACGAGCAAAAATGGTTTTCCCATTTCTCTGCTTTGCTTGGCTTTATGGAAAATAGAGTGCTACAGACAGGACAAAACAGCCACCGCCGCGGATGTGTTCCAAAATAACAAGCACTTGAGCAATACTTCCCTCGCCCCCTCTCTATATCTGAGGGACGGATGTATCGTATTCTTCCACACGCT
>Ga0190336_1000213_pt1 | contig 11343 bp, 10 predicted proteins | sample 487204910_MG_FD_161651 | JGI IMG/M metagenome (GOLD analysis project Ga0190336, IMG submission 161651) | Hydrothermal vent sediment bacterial communities from Southern Trench, Guaymas Basin, Mexico - 4872-04-9-10_MG | ecosystem: Environmental > Aquatic > Marine > Hydrothermal vents > Sediment ...
AGTAAGTAGAGATATAGATGTTGTAAAAATAGATTTCACACTTTCGGGGCTAAAGTTTTCAGAGCACTACTCAACTCAGAAGTATCAGAAATATTTTAACTTACTTGATGAAATCTTAACCAGCATAGGTATAGCATCGCAAGACTACTTTAGTGACTATGTTTGCTATTACGGAAAAAGCCCAATTTTATGCAGAATATACTATGACTTAGAAACAGGCAGAGTGAGATATATTGTAATGGCATCTATTCAGAGCGGAGTACTATCTAAATTGCAGCAAAAGTTAACCGAAATAGGCTGGAGGAAGGTATTTTTCGTCGAAATTATGGCATCTACATCAACTACTAGAGAAAGCTATAGATACTAAATTCGAGGCCAATTTGACTATTTCTGTCTATTCTTTTAAACCTATTAAAGAAGGATTTTGGATATCAAGTCACTTAGTTGAAATGCTGCTAAAAAAGCGACCAAAAAAAGCGAGCTTCGACTTAGGTTTGAACTTTTTATCTATAAAGTGGATAGATAAAACTATTAAGTTGGGCGACATTGACTGTAAAATAAACTTGGAAGAATTAAAAAAGAAGCTGAAGTCTAGCAGTACTATATTTTACTCTGTTGACTTCGAGGAATGGATTCCAATTAAAACGTTTAGTGAAGGGAAATTCTTCAGGCTCGTGTCGATCGCACCTTACGAGGCACCTACATTAGAAATAAGCGGTATCCACATGCATAACATAGCTCATACAACGCCGTGGAGGGACTCGCAGAGAAAAGTTGAGATTCTAGGCGTAAAACCAGGACAAATGGTGCTGGATATCTGTACCGGGCTGGGATACACCGCTATTCATGCTCGCCTAAGAGGTGCATCAAAAGTTGTAACGCTGGAAAAAAGTAGGACAGTGCTGGAAATTGCAGAAGCTAACCCATGGAGTAGACGCCTAGAAGATAGCAATATAGAGATAATCAACATGCCCGCGGAAGAAGTGCTTCCGAGTTTGCCGTCAAAGGTTTACGATAAAGTTTTACATGATCCTCCCAGATTTGCTCTTGCGGGAGAATTGTATTCACAGGATTTTTATGCCGAAATATATAGAGTACTCCGTGTGGGTGGTACACTTTTCCATTATACTGGGGCTCCCAAATCTCGGAGAGGATTAAATATTCAAGCAGGTATAATAAAGAGATTAAGAAATGTGGGATTCGAAATTTTAAGAGTATTTAAAGGATATGGCATTCTAGCAAGAAAGTCTTCTTAAAGAGATTCGAGAGGTTTCCCACAGACACCGCACTTTCCGAATAGTTTTCTATTGCATATTTCGCAATATACTACGTCGCAGTCCGAGCACTTAAAAATTCTATCGTTTTTGTAGAGTTTTTTTCCGCACCTAAGGCATCTTCCTACTACCAAGGGCTTTGGCACATAAGCCATGGAACCACCTCACTTATTGTGACTAAAATATTTTTAAAGTTACTCTTACTGCTAACCCAGTATGCCCTTTAACTGTTTTTTTCTGTATATTTTTTGAACAATCATCTCGCCACCGCATTTTGGGCATGAACCCGCATCTCCGAAGAGGATTTCGCCTCCCTTAGCCTCCGCCTCTGTTTCATAATCGCACTGTGTGCACCTTACAACTTTATGATAAGTGTTTATGGGGATTTTCATACGTAAAAGTTTGGCAAGCGAATAAGCTAAATATGCCGAGAAAAGTCCTGTAAGCATTGAAAGAGTCAAGTATTGTTCCTTCCCCGTATAGAGGTAGTTTAGAATCAAATGTGCTAGGAAAATTATCGAGGCAAGCAAGCCTATTAAGTAGAGCGGGAAGAATTTTCTTCTCATTCGTGCAAGCACTTCTTCGCTCACAAAATCGCCTCCTTAAGGTGTCACACCTATAGTATTTCCTACACCTATTATTGCAACAATCGCGTTTTCAGGAGTGCGTGTTTTCATAAATCTTTCTACATTAGCAACCGCTTTTTCTATACCCTCGTACAGTTTTTCGTCAATTACCGAGAGTGCTTCCTCTTCTGACATCTTAACAAGCATGGCGTATAGCGGTATGTTATGCTTGGTTGCTAGCTCTTCGATGTTGAATTTTTCTACACCTACGCCGCCTATTGCCACTCCAAATCCTTCAGCTATGCTTCCTGTTTCTTCTCCTTCAAGCTTTAGAGCGGCGTCAACTGTTATTATTGCATCAATACGTCCAGCGTTGTTAATAACCCATTCCAGTGCATCATCTAAATGTCCAACAGTACCGCCAGGACCTTTAGCTTTAATAACGTACATTGTACGATTTTCGAAAACCCCCTTTGCGATAATAGTGTCTTCTACTTTTTCTATCATTTCTTCCTGCTTGCAGTATTTCCTTATGAGGCTTGCAGCTACTATTGGGCCGACGGAGTCGCCTACGGGTAACCCTTTCGAAAAAGCATCAATAGCTCCTTCGAGTGCCCGTACTTCTTCAGTAATAAAGGGTAGCTGTGCGTCTAATTGCATCAGAATCCACAGACTCTTAAACTTTCTTCCGATAATATAGATGTGGTTTACGACCTTGTAGATGAAGTTTAAAGCTCTCGTGGCTTCTAGGAGATTGAGGGTATTTTCTATTTCAGCGTCGCTTGCGGATGGAACAAAGCTCTTTAGCTCTTTTTTAAGAGTCTTCTCCGAGGTTAACAGTAGGTGCTTGATTTTCCTTACAATTCCAAAGGGGTCTAAATCGGTTGGCGAGATAAATACGAGTTCGACGAGGTCTTTAATGCGTTTCTCTACAAGCTTGATATCGATGCCTTCAACTCCTTTCTTAGATATGACAGACTTGAAATCGGCGAGCGTCGTAGCGAGAGCTTTGTCTCTAACAGCTTTGTACAGCCGAAGATAGCCTTCTATTTCGCCCACTAAGCGCATTATTTCGATTTCACGGTTTAGGTAGAATAGTATTGTAAGCATTATGAACCATACAATGGCATCAACAAAGCTTCCTTGGTTCACCTAGTACACCACCCTCGAATATAATTTTTAAAGAAATTAATGATACTTGTGTTTTGCGTTTTTCTAAAAGTCTGGCGAATTTGCAAATAAAATCATCATAATACGGGAAGAATACGGGAACATGAATTTCACGAGCCGCATCTAGGCCTAATTATTTTATAAATGGCACTATTTTTAGGAGAATAATTATGGACAAAAGCTTAGCTGAGTATAGAGGCGAAAAATTTTTCAAGCGTCTTCTTCATAGAAGCGTATATTCTCTTGATGGTCATTTATTCGGAAAAATAACTAAGTTAATCCTCAGGAAAAAAGACCAAAAACCACAAGCTGTATTCATAAAAACTCCAGATAATCGAACAATTAAAGTAAGCCCTAAATCATTATTCATAAAGGACGGCTACATTTACGCCTCGCAATCTCTCTTTGAAGATGAAATTGCTGACCTTGCTCGAGAAATAATAAGAAACGCTAGAAACCTTCGATGGATAAGGCTGCAGAGCATAGAGCTTGATAACAAATTTATCCGTGGAGAATTAAGCGAAGAATACTACTTAACGAAGAAAAAGGCGCTGGAGGAAAGAAGGAAGAAAGTAACTGGCACTCTTTTGGAACTTTTCGCCAAAGCGGTCGGAATTTACGAAATAAAGCCTGTGGGCGATTTCGGCTTACTCTACGAAATTGTTAGATCGGAAACAGGTGTTACAATAAGCCTCGAAGATTTCTTAATAGTAATTTCAGGAAGGTAATTTAATACCTAGATTAAGTAGTTCTTCATGAATCAAACTTATCGGTAAACCAACTATATTATAGTAACAGCCTATAATTCCGCGTACGAGTGTTCGCCCAAAGCCTTGGATAGCATAAGCACCTGCCTTTCCTTTCCACTCGCCGGTTTTTAGGTAGTAGGTAATTTCTTCTTCGCCGTATTCTCTCATGAGAACATGCGTCGCTGAGTAATTTAGCCTTACTGCTCTCGGAGTCTTCGACACAATAGCGATGCCAGTTATAACTACATGCCAGCGCCCCCGCAAGATTTTCAAGAATTTTCTAGCTTCTTCCACATTTCGAGGCTTACCAAGTATTTTTTCATCTAGAAAGATTAATGTGTCGGCACCCAGAAAAACTGCGTTTTCTAAAGTGGACCAAAGGTATTCAGTAGCTTCTAATGCCTTTGCTAAAGCGTTTTTCTCGGCTTCTACAATAGCTGCTCTAAAACTCCCATGAGAGGGAGGGCTATCTGAAAATCTGGGAGAATACAATCTAACTTGATTCCCGTAAGTTGCTTGTATAAGTTGCCGCTTTGCTGGCGAGCATGAAGCGAAAACCAATACGGTTCTATTCATGTTTCAAAACCTTGTGAAGGGTATTTTCTCTACAAGTTTTACAGAAAATGTATAGCTGCTTCATTTCATATAGATTAAACCCCACATCTAAGATGTGAATCTCTCCACATTTCTCGCATTTAAGATACCATTTGGTCATTAAAACCCCATGAAACAACCACAACCTAAATTATTAAGGTTGGGCTCAGTGGCTGCTCGCATGCTCACAGTTCACGTCGTTTCTTCCTCCTCATAGCCCGTTTTCACTTTTACCGTTTCAATATTTAAGTTGTGCTTAATCTTTAGAGTATAAACTGCTATTGGACAACTGGTGTTGCAGACTAAACAATGAGAACATTTTGCTGTGTCTATATGCGGGCACTCATCTATTCTTATAGCAGACACTGGGCATTTTAGCGCGCATGCTTCGCACTCGACGCAAAATAAAGCCCTTACTAGCGCCATTAGAAGGTGTATACCCCACTTTTTGTCTTCAAAAATTACTAACTTGCCACTTACTCTGTATTTCACTTTTTCTGGAAAAATTTTGAGTATTTCTCTCAATTTTTTATGAATGTTTTCTCCTTCTTTAAGATTGATTATAAGTTTAGAACCTTCACTTTTTATGGAGAACTCTATACCGCGACTTATAGTTAGCCTATTTAGTTTCTCGGGAAGTATTCTCTTTATATCGCCTGGAATTTTTACCCATCTCCATAATCCGAGCTTAATCCACTCTTTAGGTGCATTTTTAGCGGCACCGTACCTTTTAAGAAAAGCTTCCCAGGAATGCCACAGTTCTGGATAAACTTCTTTCACAGTAAGCATTTCTCCTAACTCGGCTGCTGGGCAAAGCCAGCAGCCGAGCCTATCAAAACCTAAGAAATATAGGGGATTGGGAGTTAACCTGCCCCTCATGATATAAAGCCATACATCGAGCGCTGACCAGTCTTGGATGGGGGCAATCGCAATTACTTTTGGTATCCACTTGTTTATCCAGACGCGTGGTGAGCGTGCACGTGCTATAGATTCATATTTTCTTTGACCAACCACGGATATTGCGCCTTCAGGAAAGACTTTCTCTACAGCTTTAGCTATCGGTGTTAGCTTCACTACCTTACAGCACCATCTGTAGTCCCTAGCGGGTGGCCCCATTATATTGACTGCTCGCCAAAACTTTTCTCCAGCGTCCGCGTATATCAGTCGTGCATTTTCCTTTTCAGCCAACGATTTAACATAGCTAACTGTTTCGGGCAGTTCTATTCCAGTGTCGTTAAAAAGGAGAGGAGGCGCATAGCCTAGCGCCTTCTTTGTCAAGTAATATGTAACTAAACTATCTTTTCCGCCGGAGAAAGATACAAAAATAGGCTTTTTCACCTTTTTGACCATATCTTTAATGAATTTTATTGCTTCAGCCTCCTTCTCTTGTAAATATTTCTCGTTCGCCCTAACTACGTCCAGCCATGTGGGAATACCCGGCAGCTCAAGATAAAACCTAGAATACCATACTTTAAGTAAGCGGATTCTGCCTCTAACGATAACGCCGACTGCCTGTTGATGGCCGTTGGCAAGCCCTACCGAAATGAGGCGGCCGCGCCTCCATTCTCCATTCAACTCAACAATTTCGGTTTTCTTTACTTCAAACCTTCTTGCAACACGTTCAAGCGATATAACAGCGTAGGGAGCCAGCTTTTTTTCTAAAATCCTAGCCACGCCAGCGTAAAGAGGCTTAAAACGCCACTTCCCTTCAAGTACGTCGTAAAAGAGGTGGCCCACTATTTGGCCATCCACTATAACTTCATCTGCCGCATCAGGATAAGGTATCTTATTCAAAAGTATAGGCTTGCGAAAGTCAATGAACTCAAAAACATCTTCAGAATTATCAAAATAGTCTAAAAGGGCAGCTTTTAATCGCTTTAAGTCTCCTGAAAGCGCTGGACGCACATCTCCGGGCGGAGTAACGTGAAGCCTAAGGCCATCTCCCTCGCATTTGTCGCATACACGTCCAAGTAGTGGGACATTACATCTTGGACACCAATAAAGAGGCGCTGAAACCGACATAGGAATCTTTTTGCCAAGCTTTTGTCGAGATGTATTGGTCAGCACAAGAATACCCCTCTTCACCGCTCAAGAGAGCGCGAAACCCTCTTCATCCCTCTTGTTGAAAAGGTTTCAACGCTAATATCTTTTGCTCCTCTGGATTTTCCTGTTCTTATTTAGCTTTACTAACAATGTCATACTTTCATTCTATTTCAAAATATACACTTAATACGGTTGTATTAAATTTCAATGTGGGTGTATTATATGGGTATTATACCTCGTTTAACTTATATAGGCCTAGTAGTTTCGTTGATAATTTTCTTATTTACCGGAAGCAGCAGTTTTGTTGCTGTTGCATGGATGTTTTTTATGCTCGCTCTGGTTGTCAAATTAAGTAAAAAGAAAAGGAAGAGAAGAATAATTGTATTATATAGGAGGATTTTTTAAAACATCTAAATAAATTGGAAAACTACCTTTTTATTGTACCCCCTCCTTCTACTCGAGGTATTAATTATGGCGGCGCGCCTAAGTTCACAGAAAGAAAGGTTCAGAGGGCTTAGCCCAGCTGAGTTTTTCTACAAAAACAGAGAAATAGCCGGCTTCTCTAATCCTGTCAGGGCATTATATCAGACAATTAGAGAACTTGTAGAAAACGCCCTAGACGCAACTGAAACCCACGGTATACTACCCGAAATCAAGGTTAACATAAAACCCCTAGAAAACGACCACGTATTTGTGCGCGTGGAAGATAACGGAATAGGCATACCTCCAACAGAAATTCCCATAGTTTTCGGGAGAGTTTTCTACGGGTCAAAGTACCAGTTACGGCAGACTAGGGGCGTATTCGGTTTAGGAGTCAAAATGGCCGTACTTTATGCTCAAATAACCACGGGAAAGCCTCTTAAAGTAGTAAGTGCTCAAAACCAGTCAAAGTATGAATACGAGTTTGAGATACAGATAGACATAGCGCACAACATGCCGATAATCAAAAATATAGCTGTAAGAGAAAAAACCTTCCCGCATGGTACAATCGTTGAGCTTATTACAGAGGGGAACTGGGCTTTAGCTAGAAGAAAAATAGAAAGCTACCTAGAGAGAACGGCAATGATTGCACCCTATGCGACTATAATTTTAGAGGAGTTGGATAGTAGGAAAGAATACAAACGCGTGTCAAATAAGCTTCCTCCACCTCCAGAAACCGGTAAATATCATCCTAAAGGAGCAGACCTAGAATTAGTAAAAAACATGATAAGAAGGAGTAAAAAATCACTGACACTCACGAAGTTCTTAATGGAAAACTTTGACGGCGTTGGCAAAAAAACGGCGGAAAATTTCCTAACATGGGCCGGTTTTAATCCAGAGACAAAACTGTCAAAATTAACCCTTCATGATATCGAAATCTTAGTCAGAAAAATGAAGGAATACGAAAAATGGAGGCGGCCGAAACCTATAACTCTTTCACCCGTGGGCGAATCCCTTCTAAAACAAGGAGTAAAAAGAATATTAAACCCCAGTTACGTAACAGCTGTTACAAGGCCACCCTCCTCGTTCGGGGGTAACCCATTCATAGTGGAGGTCGCGTTAGCGTATGGCGGTGATGTGCCTCAGACTGACGCTCCCACGCTATACCGCTTCGCTAATAGAATACCTCTTCTATATGATGAGGGAGCAGACGTATCGCGCAAAGTAATTTCAAACATTGACTGGAGCATATATAAAGTAAAATTCCCCGCTCCCTTGGCAATAGTTACACACATTTGCTCAACCAAAATACCATTCAAAGGCGTCGGCAAGGAAGCCATCGCAGAGGTACCAGAGGTCGAAAAAGAATTGGAAATAGCTATTAGAGAAGTGGCCAGGAGACTTAGAAGACATCTTTCAAAGCTAGAAAAAATTTATGAAGTAAAAAGGAGAAAAACCATTATAGGAAAATATATCCCCGAAGTTTCAAGAGCACTAGCATATGTCAGTAATCTTAACGAGAAAGTTCTAGCCAAAAAGCTGCAAGCAATGCTAGAAAAAGATATTAAAACAAGAGGTGTGATAAATGTCCCCGCAGCGTAGAAGAAAATCTCAATCGGTATCTCCAAACGAGGAAGAAGTACTGCGGATTCTCGAGAAATGGGGCCAAAGCCTAACAGAGCAAATACTGAAAAACCGCTACCCCGCTCTTGAAATACCTGTTAGAACGCTATCCAATACTATATGGGATAAAAAGAGAAAAATACTGGTACTGGGATCCAAAAAAGCTCGAAGATCCTTCTTCGATGTCGGAGAAGCAAAGCGCTTCATGCAAACAGTGCTAATGCTTTCAATCATCGTTAGAGCTCGCAGGGAAGGAGACTACCCCACTATAAGAGACCTTTACTACACGGGCAAACACACTATCTACTATGTTGATGAAATGGGAAGGCGAAGAAGCGAGGAAACATGGAACAACCAGAGAGAGTCAAACGCAGTTATCCAAGATATAGAGGTAGCAACAGGATTGTTGCGAGAGCACATGGGAATAATGCACGACGCTAAAGGCAAGATCGTGGGAAATGTGATTATAAGAAGCAAGGGATACGACATCGACCTTTCACGACTAGGCAGTGGTGCATACGCAGTTCCGCCCAACGTAGACAAGATCGAAATAAGGCGCGTAGATGCTGACTACGTCCTAGTGGTGGAGAAAGATGCAATATTCGAACGCCTAAACGAAGAAGAATTCTGGAGAAAACATAACTGTGTACTCATAACTGGCAAGGGACAGCCTGACAGAAGCACTCGGCGAATCACACGTAGACTTTGGGAGGAATTCGGACTTCCCGTTTATGTGTTAACAGACGCTGACAGCTACGGATTCTACATATATAGCGTATATAAGAGTGGATCTATTTCATTGAGCTATGAAAGCGAGCGGCTGGCAACGCCCGAGGCTAGATTTCTAGGAGTCACCGTCACCGATATTACGGAGTACAAGATACCGAGAAACTACATCATAAAAGCCACGGACAGGGACATAAAAAGAGCGCAAGAGCTTCTACGATACCCCTGGTTTAAAGAATCTAAGGCCTGGATAGAGCAGCTAAAACTTTTCATAAAAAAGAAGGAGAAAGTGGAGATAGAAGCGTTGAGCGGACACGGCTTCAAATTCCTTACGCAGACGTATATTCCCGAGAAAATTGAGCAACGTAAGTGGATAGTCTAAACTAGTCCATAAACTTCAGATATTTCATAATACCCTCTTCTACTTTAACGTCCTTGCAGGATTTCGCTTCTTCTATGTATTTCTCAAGCCCGGGGAAAAGGTAGAGCTTCTTTATCCACTTACGCCTATAGTGGGCGCTTCTCTCTTTAGGGTTGCTGGCGTCAATTAGCTCAAAGATTTTTGCTGTCTTGCATGGCGCGTATCCGAGAACCCTACCTATTCTCTGTATCATTTGTCGGGCTTCTCCACTCCCCTCATATATAATAGCCACGTCTGCGTCAGGAACAGTTATGCCCTCATCTAGCACCGTCGTTGTAACCATGACAACAGTCTTCCTTCTCTTAAATTCCTGAAACGCTAATTTCCGCTTAGAGCCCGAAACCTGACCAGTTAAAAGTAGTGGGTTAAATCCCTCAAGCAGAAGTCGGTTATAAACCTTCTTTGCCGTATCTAAAAGCTGCGTAAATACAATAATTTTTGAACCGCTATTTTCTCTGAGAATTTCTACCAGTTTTTCTAGTTTCTCATGCTCACCGTTCACGAATAATGTTTCAAATTTTTCTATGGGCGCCACCAGCTTGAGCTCTAAAAGTTCTTTATAGCCCATATTGAAAACCAAATCGCCACAGAGCGCGTAGAGCAGCTCCTCATTCCCATCCCGCCTTTTAGGCGTAGCAGATAAAGCCATCCTGTATAGAGAATCGATTTTTAGGGCAACATTTTTAAAAGTTACTGCAGGAACGTGGTGGGCTTCATCGAATATGGCCAGCTCAAATCTCCCCCTAAAGTTGTCAATATACTTGACTGCACTGGCATACGTAGCTACGGTAATGCCTTTAATTTCTCTCTTTCCTGCGCCAACGATGCCTATGAATTGGCTAGAGACGCCGAGGAATCTTTCTAAATATTCAATCCAAGTCGATATTAACTCTCTGGTGGTCACGAAAATTACTGTGGGTTTTCTTAGGCTTTCGATCGCCTTTAATGCGATGAAGGATTTTCCTCCTCTCGTGAAGATGGCTACAGTTCCTCTTTTCTTTTCGTTCCATTTTTTAAATGCTTCAAGCTGATGTGGCCTTAAAACAAAGTCTGGCTTTAAGCTTATTTTCAAGTTGGATAGTTCCTTAATATCGAACTCTATATTATAGCCATTATTTCTAAGAGTGCTAGTTACCCTGTCTAGAAGGCCAACAGGGGCTACGAACGCTTTTTCTCGCCATATAACGTTGTATGCCTTAATTTTTCTTTCGATTATCTTCACGCCTTCGAAGTCTCCGCTGGGGCTTAGCACTGGTTTTTCAATTCTATAAACTAGGGTGCAGGCGGTACTAAGTTCCTCTAATACGTCGCGTGGAATAAAGGGAAAACGTGCATATAAGTTGCCGTTTTCTCGTGTTATTTTTACTTTGAAAATTTCATCGAGTGGTGCTGGAAGATGCACTGTTACTTCGAAATTCTCGAGCTCGCGTACTGCATCTTTAAGATGACGTGTGGCGGATATGTAAAGAGCTTTATCTTCTCGTCGTGAAACATAAGGCAGAAGAGCTTGAACTAGGGGTTCGGGGGGATGCGTTGAAAATTGTATTGATAAAGGATTGAAACATATTTTTGCTTCAAGTTCTTTTGTTTTTTTATGCGCTATAAGTGCCTCAATGGCGCGTCTGTTAAACTGTGCGTAGTTCTGAAGCTCGTCTAAAATCTGCTTGAGTGTACCTTGCTCGGCTGCGGATACGATTTTTTTTCTACTAAAAACCCAAACTTTTCGTTCTGGGTCGTAAGTTGCAATGCTTCGTGCT
>Ga0190336_1000218_pt1 | contig 11238 bp, 20 predicted proteins | sample 487204910_MG_FD_161651 | JGI IMG/M metagenome (GOLD analysis project Ga0190336, IMG submission 161651) | Hydrothermal vent sediment bacterial communities from Southern Trench, Guaymas Basin, Mexico - 4872-04-9-10_MG | ecosystem: Environmental > Aquatic > Marine > Hydrothermal vents > Sediment ...
GCGCTATGCTTTCCCCCCCCCCATGTTACTTTCCTCCCGAATAGTGTTACCTCCATTTTCATATCTTCACCTCCCAGAGGTCAGGGAAGGAGATAGTATATATAGGTCTATATAGATACTCCTCTCATACAGCTTCTTATACACATTCATGTATAAGGCTATATATTTACTTATACACATTTATGTATAAGTCTACTTCACTATAAAGACAGGACTGGAGTTAATATTCTTCTCAAACAGTTCGCCTCCACATCCAAATTTATCATCCCACACTCGTTTAACATCCCGATTAATGTCTATTATCTTTCTGAATTCTTGCCATGTGTTAACATCCTCTACCGAGAGTATCTTATGGTGTATAAGACTCTCCTTTATGTGAACAGGTCTTCTTATAACTACTTCATATTGAGTTTTATCAGGATAGGCTTTAATGTACTCAAATATATCATCGAATTTACCATCTGGAGATGATATTTTAGCTTTTCTCTGTATCCCTCTACTTTTTATCTCATTCTTCATTTTATACATACCGGATTGAAAAGCTACACATTCACCACTACTCTGAAGCTCCCACTCACCTAAGCTTTTACCCTCTTTAACCTTATGTTTTTCCTTCATCAAGATACTGTCAGTAGCAAAAGCTATTACATCATCCTCATACTGTGATGCAAACTGATATATCTTACATCGGGTATTTGCAGTTATTATAGCAGCATATACAGGATTAAACAGTTTACCTACATATATACCATCCTCTCTTTTAGTCTTCTCATAAAAGCAGCCATATAACGCATTCATAATAATCTTGGTAAGAGAATACAGGTAAGAATTCTTAGGTGTATTATTCTTAACTTCATATAGCTTTCCTATCTCTTTCCGGAAAGGATACAGTATCTCATCCGGATAAAACTCGTATCCTCTTATAATCTTATATTCTTTATCTTCTTCCAGTAACTCCAGTTCACTTTTCGTTATTATGGTCTTCCATTCACCACCCGGATAGATTAATAGGTGGTCTTTCACTACATAGGCTAAGGGTTCAATATGCCGGTATTTAAGGTTTACATTCACCACATAAAATCCATAATAAGCATCTGGATTATAGTTTCTTACATATCGCCACTTACCATAAGTTATATCTATAAGATTAGCAATCTCATAAGGATAAGCTGATTTAATATCATAAAGTTCAGCATAGGGAAAGTAGCCTTTACGTATAAGTTCAAATCTACCACCTTTGTAAGCATAAAAACTTATCTTCAATATCTCTTTACGTATCTTAGTAATATCCGGTATATCACAGTATAGCCTGAAGTATCTCTTTGAAAGTGAAGCTTTACTTATGTAATCTTTGGGGTTAAACTTCATGTACTTCTTAATAGTCTCCTGTAGTATCAGTCCTAACTTCTGTGTAAGTACAGCATCCTGTATACAGTACTTTATAAGGGTATGCTGGTAGTGACTCCATATTTCTTCATCTGTATTGATAGCATCTCTATCAAAGGGACATGACAGCTTATGTTCATCCAAATACTCAGTAGCTGCTTTTTCTAAGGATACATCATAAAACTGTTCTAAATCATAGCATCTTATTACATGTTTACCTTTGGATATTCTTAGAAGCTTCTTAGGGATATACGTTATAGTACAACCATCATGTTTAACTTTATTATTGCTGTACAGTGTGTATAATTTGCCCATGGGCAAATATTTCAATATAGCTTCAGCATCGAAATGAAGATTATAAAAGAATATATGTTTATCCTGATAACGCTTATTCAGCATAAAGGTAAGTATATCCTCAATACTGTTACATAGCTTAAATCTACCGTTACTGTCACATATCAATCTACAATATCCTTGATAAGTTTCAGTATCCATTCCTATAATAGGATGGTTATGACAGGCTGTTAGTTTCTCGGTTTTATGTTTACGCCACTTCAGGTTTTCAAATTCTATACCTTTGCGGTTAACTTTACACTCCATAAACAGCTTCCTCAAAGATACTCCATACTTCTTCTTCCTCAGGCGTAAACTCCTCAAACTCTTCAGCCTTTTTCTGTATATCTTGCCACACATCAATAGCTTTATCATAGGTTATCTTTCGCTCTTTCCGGAGAAGTTCAATAACATCCTCAAACCATGCCCTTGCTTTCATTCTGGCATCTATAGTCTTGGCATGTTCAATACTCTGTGCCATGCGCCAGTCCCTTAGCATATCCTGTCTTCTATAAGATAGACCTCTTCGCATCATTTCACGTTCAAAGCTTCGCTGCGAGTATCCTAACTTGATATAGCGCTTCAATTGCATCTCATATTCCAATCCTTTCGTTATCCCTAACTTACGCCAGAACAGATAGCCCATACTACTTTTTCTCCAGTAACCACATTATAAATGCTGGTAGTGTTGCAACAGTTATTAGAAAGCCTAATGCCCATAGCCCCGGTCTCATTAAAAACATATCGTGATTTATCAGCATTTCTAACGCATTATAACCTATACTGACTAATGCTATTCCTTCTGCTATAAATGCAGGTATATATCTTTTCTTCATCTTCTAAGCTATCACCTCCTTATTATTTCATTATTTATTCCACTTACCCACACTTCATCATACCTATCTACATACACAGTATTTCTTATCCCACTTACCATTACTTTCTCACACTTACCATTAGAAAAATTATATATTCCTTCCATGCCACTTACCTTTATTGTGGATATTGGTTCAGGTTCTTTGTATTCTATACATCCACACATCATTACTGATATTATCACCACTATTATCCCTATCACCATTATTTTTCTCATTTTATACAGCCTGCCTCCATAAAGGGAAAAAATAAAAGGGAAGAAAAGATAAGTTATTTTATGGTGGTGTAAGATACGCCTGCCGGTTCGATACTTTTACCCGTGCTCTTATCATCTCTGCTTTCGTTAGAAGTATTGCTAAGTCCTCAGTTTGTCCTTGTAGCTTCTGTGAAAAGCTATAATATTCACCTTCCACTGTATCCAGTACTATGTACTTTCCGTATTTCTCACTCGTTTCCTCATGGAAGCCTTTGATATGTATAATGTTACCTGCAATATCCACAAGGTTTTTTCGCTCTACCTCCTCTTCCGGCTTATCCCAGTCTATTATTTTACTTTGCTCGCTCATTTTACTTCTTCACCTCCTTTCTCTCAAGCTTTTCTATACGCATCTCCAGCTCTTCTAATCTCTGTACTATTGTTTCCAGTAAGGTAACCAGACTGGCTCCTGACTTCAGTAGCGAAGTATCTATATCTTTCAATATCCGTTGCTCATCTATCTTACTCATGCGTTATCCCTCCATCTGTACCTTTCGTTTCTTTTCATCTATCTCTTTTTTACGTGCCTCTACCTCACGCTCTATCAGGTCTATTGCTTCCTTAGTCTTCTTCAATTCTATAGCTAACCGTTTACACTTGTGTACCTGAAGATGCCTGTGGTAATCGAGGTAGTTTACTGCTGCGAATGATGGCATTCTCCTGCTTTGGTTTATCAAATTCTGTATGTTACTCATCTATTCCACCTCCTTCTCTATCTCTTCTATCCTTCTATCAATCAGTTTTATTGCTTTTTCCAATCCTTCAGCTATATGTTCGTATCTGGCTCTACTTCCTGCATCATCTTCTATTGCTGCATACTCTTCCCAGCCTGCTTTTTCTCTGTATAGCTCATCCTTCATTTCTTCCAGTACTTCTATCCTTCTATCTGTCACTTACTTCCTTCCCTCCTTCTCTACTTTCGCCAGTACTTCCACTGCTACTTTTAGAGCATCTATTAAGCCACTCCACTTACCTTCCCAGTATTTCCAATCTGGTGCGTTTCTGGATTCAATATATAGGTTGCCTGCGTTGTTCATCAGTTCACTTACTTTCGCTATTATTTCCTCTACTGGCTTTGTGTACTCCATCTTTTACCTCACCAATAACAGGTATATCATAAGGTATGATATACCTTTCGGTTACTATACAAAAAAATAGAAAAGAGGATATATACAGTTATGTATATATCCATGTTCAGCTAAATATTGGATATATTCCACCCGGTGTAGGAGCGAAGGGGCATAGTTTAGAAGGGTCTATTGGTGGTACAGGCTTGCATAGCGTGTTGTTATTCAAATAATTATTTATCCACTGCCAGAATTCAAAATCTACCACTGAGGAAGGTGGCTTTGGTGTCGCTCCCGGTACCGGCGTGGGTGGCGAAGGTATAATAGTAGTCTCATTTATATCCTGTATACCTCGCTCTTCTGGGTCAAGGATATATAGCTTCTGCTTTTCTGGTACTTTGTTAAGCTTGTCCACTACCCACTGTGGCAATGCTGCGCTGGCTGTACCTGTTACCAGTACCAAGATAATAGCTACTGCCAGTAATACTTTATACTTCTCCATCTTTTACACATCACCTCCTAACTACTTCTCCTTTACCTTCTCTTTACGCTCCTTCTCTTTACTTCGCTTCTCTTCAGGTAAAGGGTGAGTAGCTTTATATGTTTTAATTAAATCACGTATATTACTCATTTCTTAGCTTTCACCTCCTTAATGAAGTTATCTATATATTTACTATGCCATTTATTCTTACTCATTTCTTCCTTAAAAGCCTTTTCGTCTATTATCCCCATCTTAAACCATCGCTTCAGGTCATCAGTAGATGGTCTTTTAGTAGTTTTGCGTACCTCACGTTTCGCTTTATTAAGGTATCTGAGTTTTACTCGCTCAGGCATATTTAACTCGCCCAGCTTGTCTATCGTTTCTTCATAACTGATATTGCCTTCACTAAGTTCATAAACTATCGTTTCCGCTTCGGCTTCTATGTCCTCTACATACAGCTTATAATCTTCATACAGTAGTATCCATTCAGCCTCATTCTCATCATAACCTAAGTCTTTAAGCATATTCTTAGCTTCTTCACGTGTACATTGTCCTATCCTATAATTTCGCAGTATTTCGGTCTTTGTTAAGTCCTTATCCTTCTGTGTATATTCTATCTTTGTCCATTCCACCATCAGCTTAGCATCTTCATCAGAATATCCTAACTCCTTATAGCCTTTAAGCAATCTTTCTTCATCAATTACACCTATCTGATATAACCGGCGTAGGTCTACCCTTGTTATAGGACTGTATGAAATATTTATAAGCTTCTCTATCCAGTTAGGTGCATAGTCACTTATCCTGAGTAGTTCACGTATATCATCCTGTGTAATGATACCCCTGTGTAACATCTCAAACGCCATCTGCGGCGATGGAAGTACCCAGTGTGCTCGCCAGTACCATTTCAATACCTCTAAGTCTATACCTGCCTTCTCTACATACTCCTTTATTCCACTCTCTATCTTATCCCATTCGCTATCATACCCATATTTCTCTACTATATCTTCCCTGAATACATCCCGTGTAGCAAACCGAATAAAGTCAGTAGGTGAAGGATAGAATTGTAAAGCTTCTTTAATAGCCTTTATTTCTTCTTCATCATATCCTTCTCTCAATAAAGTATCATCTACCTTTCCTTCATCTATAACGTTACGCCACCATGCTGTTATAAGAGTATGCATGTCCAGTAAACCAGAGTGAGCATTCTTTTCTGTCTCCTGCTCCATTAACCGCCAGTAAGGATTGGCTACACTCATGATAGAAGGATAAAGAGTTACACCCAGCATAAAACTTACCACTGCATTCAGCCCAAACTCTCCACTTCTGGCTAACTCCTTCATAGCATCCAGCTCTTCTTTCCTTAACTTATACCTTTCAGCAAACTTATCCATCCATGCCTCTATCTTTGGTAATGCCTGATTGGTAATCATCCAAACACCATTGGCTAACTGGGTAGCTAACCAGCTTGTAATAGGGTCAAGAGGACTACCTTTGCCTACTAACTCTAACTCTTTGTGTCTACCTTCATAAACTTTACGTACTGATGGATTATTCTTAACAGTATCCGGTAGACTGTCCCAATAAGCTTCTAAGTCCTCAACAGTCACCTGCTTTCCTATATTAAAGTTCCACCACCATGCATTTATTCCATAAATAGCTTCATTAAACTGGTTTATTATATCCTGTAACGGTTTATTCACCTTCTCTTCAAACTGATTCTTTATCTCAGTAAGAGGATTAGTTACTTTATCATCAAGACTATCCTTAAATTCACCTATACTATCTTTAACTTTGGTAATAGGTTCTATTAGTTTCTGTACTGGTACAGCTATCTTCTCCTCAAAACTCTCTTTCAGGTCTTCTATCGATGGTATCTTCTCAATAACACCATCAATAGGCTTCTTTATGTAATTATTCCACAGTTCAGTAAAAAACTCCCTGAAAGCCCCCACTTCTTCTTTTCACCCCCTCTATTTCTCAAATACCTTATCAAGAATATCCTCAAACCTATCCGTTACCCAGTCCACCAGATTCAAAAGAATATTTTCCTCTACAAATTTCCATACAGCATCTTTCGCTTCTTCCCACGTTACTATTAACTCCTCAATCTTAGGTTTTATCCATTCCCACAATTCTTCCTTAGCTTCCATCCATGTAGTTATCAGCTCATCTATCTTAGGCTTTAACCACTCCCACGCTGTATCCTTCAGGTCGTCCCATGTAGGCAAAATAGCTTCCACTCTCGGTTTAATGTAGTCCCAGAGTACACTTTTCTCTTCTTCCCATGTAGTTATAAGTTCATCTATCTTTGGTCTTAGCCAGTCCCACGCAGTATCCTTTATATCATCCCAGTCCTTAATCAGTCCTTCTACTTTTGGTTTTAGCCATTCCCATGCAGTCCACTTTAAATCGTCCCAGTCCTTAACTCTGCTATTTATTTCCTCTATCACATCATACCATGAGTGTTTTAGAATATCGAAGTAATCATCTGCTTTCCTTACCCAGTACCCCGCTATATCATCTACCCAGCTATGCAATTCTCGCTTTATTGCACTGATAGCACCACTTACTTCATCAATATTACTTACCCAGTATTTAGCAATACCATCTACCCAGTCCCATAACTCATTCTTTATCTGCCATAAATTATCCCGGAAGCCATCCCACCAGCTTGTTAAAGCATCCCACCAGCCCATGTTTTATCACCCTTCATGTATCTTTCGCAAACTATACCCAGCAATACCTGCTATTGTAGCTATTACCATGCTCAGTATTGCACCATCTATACCTTTACATAATGCTATTGCCTCCAGTACTACTATACCTACTATTGCCACTTCTCTTATATATTCCATCTACATCACCTTTCTATATGTTATATTGTATATTATATCTATAATATCTTTACTCAATGCTTTTTTGAATATTATTACTAAACTTATTTTACCATAAAACCATAGTCTATTGCTTGTAGTATAATCTTTTCCTATTTTACTTTGATATCCTGATATATGAGCAGGATTATTAGCTTCTTGTGAATCTTCATTACCATCATAATAAATTCTCTGATCCGTTCCATCCCACATGCTACCAACAAAATGCCATTCCTTTCCAATTGAATTATCAGGTGAGTATAAATTATATTCCTGACTTCCATCATATATACAACTTCTTATAGAAGCCGGATGGTTAGCATCATCCTCTTCTATCCATAATAAAGATATTTCATACTGTCCACGTAAATCTACTATTAGTTGTGCATTATAGTTATTATCATTATTCTCACCATAAGGATATATCCATGCCAATATAGTAAATTTATTAGGATTTGGAAGAAGAGTATTTGGTATTGTTATATAATCATTTACACCATCAAAATAAAAAGCATTACTTTTCCATTTTGCACCATGTACTACTCCATCATTTCTATACTTACTTCTGTCCCACCAGTAAGACTCACTAAAATATTTGGAGTCCAGCCACAGTACACAGCTATCCCAGTCTATCATCTCTTAAATACCGCTCCTACTGTAAAGTCACAGTCTGTTATAGTACCACCTAAAACATATTTTACCCTTACTTTCCAACCTAACCCCGCAGTAGCTATTTTTAGCTGTCTTTCCGAAGTAGTAGCTCGGTCAAAGACCACTATATCTTCTTCCAATAGTGTTACTGGGTTATACATGCGTATAATCACGTCAAGAGTAGGGTCTGTACCCGTAAGATTGCTTACATCAAGATGAAACTCTCCCTGTCTCCATATACCTGAAAATATATAATCACCATAGAATGTGCCTGTAGATGTCTGGTCAACAACTTTTATCAATTCTTTATTATATACTGCCAGATTTGCTACCTCTAACCTTTGTAGCGATATACTGTCAAGGTATCCATAGCTACCTGACGAGCCTAACGGCTTAGTATTGAACATTATATAGCTTGCCTCTGATGGTATAAGGAAAAACTCTTCAGCCAGTATCCAGTCAAAAGTACCTGTTTTTAGAAATACTGTTATATCTTCACCTGATATATAATTATAATCACTATCATAAAACCATATCTTTGAAGTAATTGAACTCCATGAAACACTCTTATACCAACCTGTTATCTTATACACCTGATAAGGTGAAACTTCTATAAAGTCCTTAGTACCAAATAGGGCATAGTTACCACTACCTGTTATTACCTTAGCTGAATAACTGCCCCTTTTCTTCACGTCACTGACTACTTCCACTGTACCATAGTCACATGCCCAGAAGTCCAGATTACCTCGTTCAAATCCTCCATTACGGATAAGTTCTTTTGGCATTTCCTTACCACATACCTACTACTTCATAATCACTATCGTTAGCCTCCGCTCGCTTTACTTTGAAAGCTTTTACTGATAAATCAAATACATTCCTTATACCGGTTAAACACCTTATAGCATCGTAAAAAGTCACTCCGTCGGGACTGGGATAAATGTATATATCATAATCTACCACTATAACATCTATCCGTGACACAGTTTGAGTAAAGGTAACTGCTGAACTCAAGGTATCCGTTGCTACTCCAGTCTTTCTTTCAGTCTTCTCCAGTCCTGCACCTACTGAAGCTACCTTTAAAGCCCCGCCATGAGTAGCCTGTAGCTGTATATATTTACCACTGGATAATTTAGCGAGTAGATAGGAAAAAGTCCTCTGAAATATGTTGTTTACACCATAGCGCCTTACATGCTTTGGTATAACATCTATTTCTTCACCTATTTTTTCCTCTACCCGCTGTACTATAACATCTACTTTCGCATCTTCCACCATTTCTTACTCTCTCTATTCTTTGCTTAACCTGCTATCTCATACTCCAGATAACCTACCACACCACCATTACTGCCCGCTGACTGGTTTTTCAGCATTAGAGTAAAGGTTTGCCCTACTGGTATTTCTATATCCACCATGAACCTATAAGATTCATCACCCACAGGTGAAGCTTCTATCCTGACGTTATCTATCATCTTTTCTCGCTCCAGATATGCCACCAGCAATGTATCGTTAGTAAGCCTGTGTGTTATCACTACTGCATTAAGCTTCTTCTTTTCTTCTTCAGTACTCGTTAAAGTCACTACACTCTCTTCATCATCTGTAGAGTTTGTATGTTCAAACCCTTTATAGTATTTTACCATCTTACCTCACCCCTCAAGCTACCCTTAATATCTTCTCTATCATCGCTATTTCACCTTCTGCTACTGTTATGTTAGCGCTACCTGCCGCCACTGAAGTATTCATTACTACCGTTAACTCCTCGCCAGCTCCGAAACTCAAAGGTTCAGTAAATAGTAAAGGTAACCTTTCATCCACATCTGAGTAATTACCCACTATACTCTGACCTTTACCCACGTTGGTTGCATCACTTGTAGGTGCGGTTGCCAGTAACATAAGACCTCGTTTATCCTCATCGAAAAGTACTTCTCGCTCCTTTATAAGCTTTATGTACTGTGTAGCCTGTTTATTGGCAGCGCTGGCTGAAGTCTTACCCACGTCACTTGCCAGTATCCCGAAGATATTTATTGTAGTCTTCGCAGGTACATCCTTCCCAAACGGGAAGTCTGGAAACTCTGACGGTAGCTTCGAATAAGCATATTCATTGTCACCATCTGCTAAATTACCTGATGCAGCTTTCCTACCATAGTTTATAAGCATATACTCCTTAGCCTCGCTGCCATTCTCCATATCTGGCGATATATCACCCGGTTCATGTATATCGTATAGAATACCGATAGCCATTGAGGAGCCCGGATTCACTATGAAAGTTTGCCCTTCAGCTACTGGATAACCTTTGAATATACCTTTATCCATAAGGAAGCCTAAAAGAGTCTTCTTTATACTGTCCTCCAGCCCGAAGTGAAGGTGGTTACCCAAGTTACCTGTATCTGTCCTGAAATATCCTACTGTAGTCTTATCTATAGTTACTGTGGTATAATTACCTGAAGCTCCTTTTACCAGTATATCCTTAATCATGAAGGCTTCACCTGTATCAGCCTCCAGCTCCAGCTTTGTAGCCCCTGAAGTCCACTTTATCTGGTCACGTACTTTTATAGCCATACTACCTTCTCACACTCCTCACTTCTTAAGACCTTTTGCCCTATCCATGCACTCACCCATTACCTCCTGATACTTTGCTGACCTTGCTATCCTCTGAGCCCTTGTGGTAGAGGGCATACCTTCGATAGCCTTTTTAGCCTCCTCTATACACTTTGCCCTGACATCATAGTCCTCCATAGCGTGCTCTACCGCAACATCTACCTTGTCACCATAGTGTGCACCCGCTGTATCTATCGCTTTCTTCCAAGAATCTCTACTCTTAGCTACCTTTACGCCATGCTGCCACTTGCCTTTTCGTATTGCTTCCGCTATACCTTCTGCTAACTTCTTAGCAAAACCTTCGGGGTCTTTCATTAAGACCTCAAGAGGGTCTACTGCCTCAAGCATACCCTCCTTTAAAGCTTCAGATGCTATACGCATCCTCTCCCTCATTCGCCTTTCGGCAACTTCCTTACTCTTTACCATTTTTTCACATCACCCCCAATATTTCGCAAAAAATACCCCTCCACTACCCTACCCGTCAATATATAGACAGGTTATCTATATAAATACTTTGCCTATCCTGAAGATATGTGTATCTATATAGGAGTATGTAGTTTTTCATAAATCTCCCCTCACCTCTACAAACTTCCCTTTCGTTCACACTAACCATCCTATCCGTGTTACCGAAAGCTCCACCAGAAGCTATCCTTCCCTGACCTCTGGGAGGTGAAGATATGAAAATGGAGGTAACACTATTCGGGAGGAAAGTAACATGGGGGG
>Ga0190336_1000220_pt1 | contig 11198 bp, 7 predicted proteins | sample 487204910_MG_FD_161651 | JGI IMG/M metagenome (GOLD analysis project Ga0190336, IMG submission 161651) | Hydrothermal vent sediment bacterial communities from Southern Trench, Guaymas Basin, Mexico - 4872-04-9-10_MG | ecosystem: Environmental > Aquatic > Marine > Hydrothermal vents > Sediment ...
AAAGTCTTTTTAGACTTTTAAATTGCTCATAAGAAATAATTACTGCTACAGGTTCACCTCGCTTGGTGACAATTATTTCCTTACCTCTTTTTTCCAATGATTGAATAATTTTAGTAAAATCCCTTTTCCCTTCAGTAATGTTTACTTTTAACATGACCACTTCCTCTAGTTAGAATAAATGGACAGGAAGAATTTGTCAATAAACGAAGACTTGCATATTATTAGGGAAGAACTTTTTAAAAGTTAGTGATTTTCTTCTTAATCCAAACTTTGGATAAAAAAACCAGATTGGCTAATTCCAATAGACTTGGCTAGTTTTCTTATATGTCAAAATAACAAAAGAAAAGTGTGCTTGTGGAGACTTTTGAACATCAAAGTCGACCATAAAGCTGCTTTATGGTTCTAAACTCAGATTGTTCTATAACATCCTTATGACAATATGGTTTTGTTATGTCGCCATATGTAGCCAACGCCTGAAACCTACATCCACCCAAACATAATGGCAAGTAAGGACATTTTTTACAAATTCTATTGTCCCATATAATTCCTGAGAGTTTATAGGCTGGGGTGTCTACAATATTTTCGGGTAAAACCTGGGAGAGATGTCCTAAGCTAAGCCTTTCTACTCCCGGCATTCCAATGCACTTATAAATTCTCCCTACTGTGTCAAATACAAAATGTGATTTTCTCCAATAGGAACAAGGACCTTTTTCGAATATTGGTAAAGGGTCAGTAGAAAATCCTCTGTTAAAAGTTTGAACATAAAGGTCGCTCCATACATGATATACGTCTGGTTCGGGAAGGGCAAATAAAGTACAATATTGTTTGTTAAAAGGTGTCTTGAAGACAGGGTTGAACGTAAAGAAAAGGCGAGGAGCTAATTCTATCTTCAATAGATATTCTTGGAGTTCTAGCAAATATCCGTAATTCTGTTTATCAAAGTTGCTAAGTATAGTAATCTCTGCGTCTGAGTATTCCAAAATTTTTGTTATATTATTAATAATTGACCTAAATGTGCCCGTTCCGTTTCTGTTAGGTCTGCGCAAATTATGTATTTTCTCGGGGCCATCAAGTGTAATTTGCAAATATTTAATAAATCCTGATTCAATTGCTCTAAGAGTCGGAGATGATAAAATTGAACCATTTGTAAACATATGACCTATAACCAACAGTCCCTTCCGCTCTAATTTTTCTTTCCCTTTTGTAGCAAAATATTCAATTAAACTTGAATTTAACGTCGGTTCTCCCCCATAGAGATAGAGATGTACCACCTTAGATTGGTTTACATCGGCAAATTTGATAACCCAAGAAAGGATTGCATCAGCCACCTCATGGGTTAAATCTTGATATTTATTCTTAGAGAAACCGCTTTGGAAGCAATAAGGACAACAAAAGTTGCACTTAGTGGTAAGAAAAATTACTATTTTTATTTCATTACAATCTTGTACAATCTGGTTAAACCAAGTTGTGAAAGACATTGTGTGATTTTGAACATGATGACCTTTCAACAGTTTGTCCTTAGATAAGTTGCTACAAAGCAAAATAGACCTATTAAGACAGTTAACAAAAAGGAATTTATCCCCCTCTAAAGGTAAAGTGACACAGAAATTAGTGAAATTGCTCATCCTTATTGCTTCCGGTGAGTCATACAGTCTGCTTTAAAAGCAAATGTGTCATTTAGTTTCTTAGGCTTCCTTAAAATTATAACTTTAGGCAGCTTTTTCTTTTTTATTTTTTTCTTCTTGTTCATTTTCTATTCCTTTAGTTGCTTTTCTGACGTTCTTCAAAAAATATTTACTCCACTTATATTCTGGATGCTGCTGATAAAATTTCAATATATTTGGCCGATGATTCTTGTCAATAATTTCGTTATATAGAATTGCACCATTTGCCTTAGGCATAGCTTCTTTTCTCAGCTCTGTTAATTCCCATGGTGTAAGAACACCGTTAAACATGTTTCCTCGTTCAAAAGTGTATAACTCCCATTTCTCAGGCATATATAACCAGTTACGAGCTAATGCCTCCTGATATAACTGAGTGCCAGGGTAAGGGGTAACAATAAAAAACAAGGCTACGCCTAATCCGCACTCCTCACGTAAGAATCTGGCATAGTCAATCGTTGCCATGATTTGTTCCCTTGTCTCGTACGGAAAACCAATCATGAATCCACCAAATGTTTCAACCCCCAATTCTGTGAATTTCTTTACAAACTGAGGTGTTGGTTCCAACATGTTACGATAATTCCTCCAAAACTTTTTGTGTTCCTTAATTACTGAATAATTTATAGTTTCTACTGGATAATATACACGATTACAACCTAATTCGGCAATTTTTTCAATAAGTTCCATGGATAATAGGACACGATTTAAGCCATTCAAAATACTCCAATAAAAGCCTAATTTATGAAGTATTTGAAATACTTTAATTGAAAACTCTGCGTCAGCGAGTACATCGTCGTCTTCTATAAGCACTTCATCATAACCGAGTTCTTTAATATAGTGCAATTGGTTGTATATCCTCTCCACTGAAAAACTACGACGCATGACCCCATTAACCTTGGATGCCATGCAGAAAGTACAATTATTAGGACAACCACGGGAATATATGTAGTCAACTAAATACCGACCTCGTATAACTCCCGTATGAAAACGTGGATTTGCGTAAAGTTCTTTTTTAAATATCCCGTAATCAGGATCAGGCAAAAGATCCAAGTTAAAGACATGATTTTGGCGAGTTACACATACTTTTCCATCATTTAAAAAAACAATGCCGGGTATTTCTTCTAGCCTTCTTCTTCCCTGAAGATGTTCTAGAAGTTTCATTATGGCGATTTCCCCCTCTCCACGGATGACATAATCTACACCTAAATGGCGGAACACATACTCATATAAGCCCGTAATATGAACACCTCCGACTGCAATTTTAATGTGTTTGTCGAGACAGCGGATAATTTTTACCAATCTTTCTACTGAATAGTATTGTGGAGTCCGCTGGCAGGAAATGCAGATTAAATCTGGCTTAAAGTCTATTATCCTCTTTTCAATCTCATCCTGAGATAAACCCACCATATACAAGTTAGGACTAATTTCCTCTTCATGTGTTAGATTCTCAGCGGCACAATCCACAAATCCTACTTCGTGTCGTAGTTGCTTTACCACAGATGAAAGATAGGCTATACCTAGATTGTTCCCGATCCGAAAGTAATCATACTCTCGGTGGTAAATTTCGTGCGGATTAATGAATAAAACCTTCATTCTATTGCTTCTTTCTTTTAATAATAAGGAGAAGGCGGCTACACTTAAGTTCCATATTTACCCATCCACCGTTCACCGGATGATACTCAGTAATATTTTTTAAAACAGCTAGGCCAACTTCTAAACAACTGTGGTTATTTGCAAACTTCTTTGTAATCTCGTTTTTATATTTCTCTTTGGATATACCCTCTGCTGTTTTCCCCCAAATCTTTGCTGGGTCATCATAAACAAAGGCATGAATAGAGACCACATTTGGGTTTAAATTCTTATGTAAATCAAGGAATTTCCTAAGTTCCTCTGTACTTAGCGTACTTACATAATCCTGACTTATAATATATTGATAATTCCCCGCCCTTATAGCACTTTTTACTTCATTTAACAAGCAATTAGTTTTGCGAATATGAATATTATTAGCAATATTTGAGATTGACCCATCGTATTTTTCCAATTCTTCAATCCACTTTTCATAAGCCTTAATTGATTCTGAATCAGATTCAAAACCATGTATTTTCTTTTTATTAAACAGATAGTAATTTATCAGGTCAACGCCGGTACCACATCCAATAAGTAGGATTTTATCATCATTTATCACTTTGTTTTGATTGTCTTTAAACTTATGAGATTGTATTATTTCTTCTTTATAATCTATTTCAAGTAGTTCTTTTTGTATATGTTGTATACGGATATTTTCTAAAAGTTTTTCAATATTGCAGTTCAAAACAGTGTAAATACAGCTCGGATGAAGGCGGCGACGGTGCCACGGAGGATTATCTTTTGAAGATATTTTAAAAACATAACCATCAGTTTTTTCTAGCCCAGTTTTCAAACGTATCTCCACTTCTTGAAGACTATTGCTATCCGGCAGTAGCTTGTATAACTCAAAAAATTCATAAAGGTCATCAATCTTTTTAATAATTCTCCCAATTGTATTAGCGAAGCTTAAAAACTTATTTTTAATATTCTCTTTTAATAACGTATGTAACTTTTCCACACTTTTCTCAGGTTGTTCATTTATTTTCGACAAAGATATGTTATTTTTATTCTTTGATACTTGGTAAGTCCTCTTATCAAGTTCGTATGTGTCAATTTTCTTTAGAAATTCTTTTAACTTTGCCATATTATTGTCGTTCTTCGCTAAGCACTGTTTTACTTCCTTGTTAATTTTTTCACTCTCTTCCATTTCAGTAAAGCCAAACTTGCCATTAGCCCTATAATAGAATACCTTCCTTGGTCCCTTAATATCTTTAATATGGGATAATCCTGCCTCCCGTAAAAATTCTTTTAGACAATTTAATTTTATTTGTGAATTGTCAAATATAAAGACATGATCTCCATCTTTGTCTTTTTCACAACTTATTTTTATTTCTGATTTTAAATTCCCAAATAAATTAAAAAAATAAGAAATATCAGGCTCGTCTTTCAAGTTCTCAGAAAGCAATCTAAAAAGTCGGATTTCTTCTTTTAATTCCCTTTCTAAGTCGCCAAGACCATAATTTATGGTGGCTACTATTTTCTTCTCGTTGTTGTTAACACTGATTTCTGTCATACCAAATGCCTTTCTGGACTCAATCTTATCACCAGCCGGCCTGCCAGTTTCTTGGACCAAGTCACAAAATGCAAGAAAGAAAGCCAATGGGAACTTATCAAACTCTACTTTCAAATTTGCTTTGCGCACCCCTGGCCACTTAGACATATGATGGGATAGGATAGCAAACGAAATAGGAGGCAAAAAACATTTCCATAAAGTCTTTTCTCTATCTTCAACATGACTGAAGATGTCTTCGAAAGCTCCGAGCGATTCCTTTACTTTTAGCCATGGGGAAATACCTTCTTTTTTTTGACTTTGCAATAGCATAATTGTAGAGAAAATGGGATGAGATTTTCTTACAATTAAAGATTCCCAAAGATTTCTCTTAAATTCTTTTTTTCGGTCTAAATCTTGTATTTCAATCTTATTTAGATAGTATTCAATGGCCATATCAATATACTTGTTAGCCTGAGCTTGAAGCATTATATATGCAACGTTTAGCTCAACAGGAATTTTTTCTCCTTCCGATTCTGCTTTTGCGACAAGTTGGAATAGCTCTTTTGACCATTCACTAAACTTCTCAATGGTGTAGCCTATATCATGGCTAAATACGGTATATGTCCACAAAAACTTAGCCATATCAGCAATAGTCTTATCGTCCAATGCAACACGGGCATTTTCTTGCTTTTTATCCTTAGAGATTAAGCTTTCAACAAGAGTCTTTTTTAAACAAAATTTTTCCTTATTAAGTATTTCTATACCATAGAGGCATTCTTTATAACTATGGCAAAGATGGGCACGATATCCTCTAAGCTGCATTAACAAATGCTCATGCTGTCTAAATATATCAATATATGACCCCAAGGGAGTAAATTCCTTAATTAATTCATTTATAAACTGATAAACGCTTTTTTGAGCTACACTTCTCGGCAGGTTTTGAATATAGCTAAATAATTTTTCTTCTATTTTTTCTTCGTTGTTATTTTTTAAGGGCTTTGATTCACTGTCATGGCAATTCCTTTTCTTCTCTCTCCAGTACTTTAACTCACACCTACTGAAATTCTGAAAAAAATCCTCAAGACTATCTTGAATCATTTCTATTTCAGGAGATATCATTTTCCCAATGTTTTCGGCAATTTTTCCTTGTATAATCTTTTTTATCCCACTTATAATTTCTCTTATTTTGTTAGAATTGTCCGATTTTTTAAATCCTTTATATATCTGGGTAAGCATCTCATATTCTGCATAAACTTCATCAACTTCAACAATTTGCTCGTTTTTCTCCTCTAACACCTTTTTCAATAGTCTTCCAATTTTGTCATCCAACTCTTTTATACACCTTAGCTCACAAGAAGATATTTGTTTTTCAATTTCATTTCGGACAGCCAAACCATCCTCTATTACATCAAAAATGAATCCCACCCCTAGAGGAAAATCAGAGTTAACGGTATTGGGGATTTGAAAATAAAAGCATGAAGCTATTTTTATAAGTTGATCTACACTTGCATTGTGATATAGATTAGGAGTACACTTCTTTTTTTCTCTAAGCTTTTCTTTATAATTTCCCCAAGATTTGCTCTTTACTATTTCGCCTTTATGTTGTCTTAAAAAGTCCCTAAAATGCTTACAGATATTTTCCTCATAATCAACTTTCTTATTTTTCTCATGCCACTTCTGGATAGCTTTACTCTCTTTATCAAATATAATGTGTAAGGATTGGTAAGATTTTATTTCTTCAATCTCGCCAGTTTTTTTATTTTTATATTTAATTTCCATCGGAATTTGCTCTTGGCAAAGTGTAACACCATCAAAGGTAAAATATGTCTTTCTCAAATAAGACCTATTTTTGTTCTGCTTTACAGTCTCTGCTTTAAGTCGGATCTTCACTAACTTATCTGCCCCACAATAGTGAAGTCGATGAGTGAGGCGTGAATAGACAAAGAAAAGCATCATCAATGCTCCAGGTACTTGATCCCGGACAAATGTGCGGATAATGTCATCAGTAAGTGGTTCTGTTATCTGCTCTATTGCTTCTTCTAAATACCTGTATTCTTCTTCAAAGTGCAAAAGTAATTTTGGCTCCATGGCCACTGTCACAATCGCTTCCTTTTTCAATTAAAAAATAATCCATGTAGCTGTAATTATCCATAATTTTTGTAAAATCCTTAAGTAAAATTATGTTCTTAAATCCTGCAGAAAGTAACGACGTTTTTACAATTTGAATACAGTTGATATATACCACTGCCTGACAGTAAAAATTAATCTTTTTAGCTTTAGCATTCCAACAGATGACTTCCTGTATTCGTCGTTTACCTTTTGGTCTTCTGAACCCAAAAATCATCAGCTCTGAATTTACTCTCTGGACCAAAGTATATTTAACACCCAGTCTTTTATTTAGAAAAGGCTTTAATTCTTTTTCCCAATTTCTCATATTTAATATTAAAACTCCTTTAGGGTGTAAAATTTTCTCTATGTTCTTAAAGACTGATTTCAGCTTTTTTGAAGGCACATGAACTAGAGGATCACCTATCATAATGACTGCGTCAAATTCATTTTCAAAATTAGCTGCAAGACCTTCCCAAGGAATCTGTTGAATTGGGAAAAATGTTCCTGCTTGCTTTTGGTTCCATCTACAACGTTCTAGCATACCTTCACTCTGATCAGTACCCCATACATCAAATCCCTGCTGTTTTAACGGAATTGTTTGCCTCCCTGTTCCACAACATATATCAATAACCTTTCTTACCCCTCTAGATTTCAATAACCGGATAAGTTTTCTACAGAATGCTATATTTTTTTGATCACTATGGGGATAAAAACGATCATAAGTAGGAGACAAAAGGTTATAAAGATAATTACAATCTTCAATAGGCGCACTATCTAGTCTTATTTCAGAAATTATTTGCTCAAGTAGGGAGAAACTATTTTTTCTTAGCCAACAATATGCAATCATCTCGATTTACTTCCAGAGGAGCTCTTTTCTTCAGTTCAGCTCTTAATTTATCTTCAAAAGTTTTTATAATATTACCCCAATACTTGCTAACTTCATAAGACATACCTTCCACAATGACTTTCTTTTTATTATTAATGTAATTTACGGCCTTGCAAATATGTTCGTTATTATTTTGAATAATAAATTTAGCCTCAATACGCTTGAACGTTACTGTGTTGAAATATTCTTGAAGCTGCATTATTCCATTTTCGCAAGAAAATCTTTGAATTAATCTTTCTAGTCCTGTAAGGTCTGTTATCGGATTAAAACAACGAACCTTTTCTTTAATGGCCCTTTTTAATAATTGAATCAATTCACCAAGATTTTTCACTGAATTAGTAATGATAGCGAAAATGCCATCAAATTTTAGCATTTTAGGAATATATTGCAAAACATGTGGAAACTCGTATATTGCATCAGAACACAATACCAAGTCAAACTCCTCCTCAGAGATTGAACAAATAGCATCAAAAACATCTTTGTTGCAAAACCCTCCCGTTATATCATGTTTCTCACAATTTTCGTAAAATCGCCTTTCAAGTTCAGGGTCGCTTGAATTTTCAATATTAATATAAGTAATCTCTCCACAAGGAATGCGACTTCGTATCGCTTCTAAGAATAATCCTCCTTTGAAATAGCCGCCACCTTCACCACCTCCAAGGTCGTGTAGTGACCCCACATAAAGTGGACACATTTTATCCCATTTTTTTAAAGTAGAAGTCACTAAGTTACCTCGATAATAATTTTGATAAAATTTCTTCTCAAATTCAAGTGGGCTTAAATAGCCCAAAGCCGAATGCACATATTCACGGTAATACTTCTCAATCCAATTCCCTATTACCTCCTTTGCTTCTGTTAAGCTTGTAAACTCATGCAGCCAAATAACTTCTTCCTTTATCGTCCGTATCATCCGCTCTGTATCTGCATTTCCCTTAGGATTATCATAAGAAGTAAATATCTGCTCAATCCCTAAATGAACCATATCCTTTCATAAACGCACGTAAAGTTGGTTGCGACCCATTATCACTGATAAGCTTCAAACCCCTACCTCTTATCCCACCTGGAAATTCTCGGTTTACTCACATATGCAACACCCTAAGCCAGTCTGATGTTTTACTAGTTAAAGAAATATCCTAGCCGACTACCTTCTTCGTAAACCAATCCAGCACAATTACTAAATAAACTCAGCCTAAACAGTAACTATAAATTTACTCATATCTATGCCCCAAAACCGAAGTGGGCTCTCTGCTTTTGGCTTTCCCTTTTGAAATTCCCCTTTGGCCTTATAAATCATTCGTTTCACCTAAAAGACCATTTTCTTTCATCAACCGCTATATCCGTTTATCGTTAATTTCCAGTTTTTCCCTATGTTTAAGCCCAGCCCTCACTCGCCTGTAACTCCAAAAGGGATGTTCAGTCTTTATTCATTTTAACCTACATAAAATCTGTCGATTTTCTTCTGTCTCATCTTTAGCTCTAACATCCTGAGACTTTTTCTTTCCCCCTTTGTTGTTTTAATAACAACTCATAATACCTGCTTCTGCTGATCCCTAAATACAAACATACATCTTTTGCAGTGTAGCTTGCCTTATCATAATCTGCACTGCTTCTAGCTTGTCTCAAATAACTTTCCCGTTTTTTAATATCTCAATCTGTATAGCTTGCTTGCCAATTATCTTTTGCAGTCTTTCAATTTCTGCTTTTAACATAGTCTCCTTTTGGGAAGGCGCTCCATAAACTGGGACATTCTTGCCACCTTTAAGAAATTTATCCTGCCATTTGTAGTACTGAATCTGACTGATCTAATAGTGTCTGCAAATTTCAGCAACAGATTCCTCACCTTTTAAGCTAAAAGTTAAAACAATTGCCATTTTTTCTTCTGCAGAAAAAGTTTTTCTTCTCATCCCTAACTCTCCATTAACAGAGTAACCTAATTATGCCTCTACCTTCGGGGCCTGTCCCGCAATTTAGGGGAGCAGTATAATTCATCTCTTTAACTTTATAAACTGCCCATTTCTTACTTGAAAGATATCATATCGGCCTGAAACCTCGCCCCACTTGTCGAATGTTATGGTTCCAGTCACTCCTTGAAAGTCCTTTATTTTATAGAGTGCATTTTTTATTCCTTCGCTCGTATAACCACCCATTTCAATTGCCTTTGCTACTACACAAAGACAATCATAGCCAGCAGCAGCATATACTTCTGGTTCTTGATGAAAAGTATCTTTGAAAGACTTGACGAAGTTTGCTATTATTGGTTTTTTACTACTCGGGTCCCAATGCAGATTACTTACGTACATTCCCTCTGCTGCCCCTCCAGAAAGTTTTATCAAGTCAGGAGCAAAGTTTCCATCTCCACCAATAAATATAGAATTAAATTCAACTTCCTTGGCTTGTTTAAGAAATAATGCTGATTCTCTGTAATGAGAGGCCAAAAATACTACAGGTGGACGAATTTTTTTCAACTTATTAATAATGGTATGAAAATCAGTGCTACCAGGGTCAAAAACTTCAGTTTGTAGAACTTTGCCATTAATCTTCATGAATCTGTCTATAAATGCATCCTTTAGGCCAATTCCATAATCATTGTTGATGGCGGCCACTGCTACTTTTGTGTTTTTTAAACTTTTTTTAACAAAATCAGCTAAAACTTTTCCTTGGTAGGCATCAGATGGCCATATTCGAAAAACATAATCCCCCGCTTCCTTAATTTTATAATTTGAAACAGTAGGAGATATAAGTACAACTTTATTCTTCTCTGCTATAGGTGCTTCAGCTAACATAACGGACGAACCAGCTGCCTGGATTACGACAGGAACTTTATCAACATTGATCAGCTTTTTTAAAGCAGAAACCCCTAGTCTAGGCGTTAATTGGTCATCTTCATAAATAACTTTGATCTTTCGCCCCTTTATTCCTCCCTTACGATTTATCTCCTCTACTGCAAGCATAGTTCCCTTCTGAACCATCATCCCATAATAAGCAGCATCACCAGACAAAACTCCAATCCACCCGATTTTTATTTCTTCCTTCTGCTTCGCACATTCCAAATTAAATAAAGTGATAAAGAAAACAGCCAAAATAGTCAGTGATAAAATCTTTTTCATAATGTTTTCCCTTTCAAAATTTTCTAAAACTCTATTTCTGGCAAAGCCAGAACATTTATCCGCATTTTAACTAATTTTATATCCAAATTATTTTATATGTCAAATAAAATATCACCTATACCAGTCCTGAAGAATGAATTTTTTTCGCACCTTGAAGTCCAAAATGTGCTGAAAATTCATGCTAAAATCCTGCCCCTTAATATTTTTTAAACTCTAACTCCGCAAAGTTTTAGGGAATAAGTTTAATCCCAAAATCCTTTCTATCTTCTCAGCTTTTGCAGGAATCTCGCTCAATCTTTTCTCTCCATCACTATAAT
>Ga0190336_1000221_pt1 | contig 11181 bp, 4 predicted proteins | sample 487204910_MG_FD_161651 | JGI IMG/M metagenome (GOLD analysis project Ga0190336, IMG submission 161651) | Hydrothermal vent sediment bacterial communities from Southern Trench, Guaymas Basin, Mexico - 4872-04-9-10_MG | ecosystem: Environmental > Aquatic > Marine > Hydrothermal vents > Sediment ...
ATGGAGTAGCAATATTTTTGGGAGCTACTCAACCTGTAGGAGATACACAGTTCTATCAGAATAATGCTCTTATGTATTTTTGTGGGGTTGAAATTCCCGGTTCGATCCTGGTAATTGATGGACGAACTAAGAAGAGCACCCTTTTTTTTACAATTGACGAAAGAGAAGCCGAAAGTGAAGGAATCTCTCTCGAATTAGTCCGAAATCCTAAAGAGGTTACCGGTGTCGAGCATGTTCTCCCTCGTGATCAATTTGGTAATTTTCTGGTCCGATTTAATAATCAGGCTCGTCAAGTCTATACCATGTTTTACCCAGAAGAGCTGATGAGAGAAAATACCCGGGAAAAATACAATGCTTGGCAACGATCAATGGTTCTAGAGCTTTTTGATCAGCGATTAACACGCGAGCTCCAGTTTGTTGGTCAGATTACTAGAAAATTTCCCCGAGTTGAGGTCAAAGATATCTCCCCGATTTTCTGGGACCTGCGGAAGTATAAATCTCCTTTAGAGATTGAAGTACTTAAAAAAGCAGGCGAAATTGGGGTTAAAGCACATCGAGCAGTTATCCAATCATGTGCACCGGGGATAAAAGAGAAAGAATTAGCGGCTCTTTTCCAATACGTATGTTTGAAAGAAGGTGCTCAGGATTTAGCTTTTTATACTATCATCATGTCAGGGAAAAATCATGCCTTTGGCCATTACCATCGTTATGACCGGACACTTAAGGATGGCGATTTTGTTATTTTAGATGCGGGCCCTGATTATAAGTATTACAACGTGGATTTATCCACTTCATTTCCTGTAAATGGGCATTTCTCAGCACGACAGCGAGAGCTCTACCAGAAAGCATTTATCGTGCGCCAGGCCTGTCTTGACTCTTATCGGCCCGGGATTACTTTAAAGCAAGTCGGCGAGAATATTAAAGCTTATCTTAAAGCTCGTGGGCTTTCTCCTGATGATCCCCAGGTGAAAGGCGAGATTCGTTATGGCGGATATAATCATTCGGTTGGACTGGCTACTCATGATGTTATGGCTACTTTTTCTGGTCCTGATGAGGTATTGAAACCAGGTTTTGTCTTCGCTTGCGATATTCAGGTTATCCATCCTGAAGAAGAAATTGGTATCCGTTTAGAAGATACGATCGTTATCACTAAAGACGGCTATATCAACCTTGGTCAGGGACTCCCTCGAACTATCGACGAAATTGAGGAACTAATGAGAGAGGACGGAATCATCCAAGTCCTTAAGAAAAATAATTTATATTGAAAAAATTAAAAAAGAGCTTCTTTACTTCAAAGCATTTGATGGATAATAGGTTGGAACAGATAGAAAAAGAGAGCGGCCATTTTTACCTGTCAAATATTTAAATAAACATGATGTATGTAATTGGAGCTTATCATAGGGATGGTTAAAACGCAGAGAGAAGCTTGGCAATTAATCAATAGATAACCAGGAGGGAAAGAATTTAGCTTTAGTCATTTTGTTTTATTTTGTTTATTTTTTAAATTCATGGTAATACTTGATACATAAAAAATGGAGGTTTTAGAATATAAGGTTAGAAAATATTGGGTCAGGGTGTCACATTTCGACTTTGATGTAAACTTCCCAGGGAGAAATGTTATTCACTCGATAACTTTTTTCCCTTTCCTTTCACCCAAATGTAAAAAGTGAAGACCTGACTCTAGTATTTTGACTAAAAGTTAACTTTTTTAAGGAGGCGTCGGTGCTTATCTTTAAGAGAAAAAAATATTTGATTTTCCCATGGGTAGTTGTTTTTAGTCTGGCAGGGCTCTTAAGCTTTGCCTCTCATCTTTATAGCCAGAAGGTAGACTATTCTCAAAAGCCTGTCCAGAGCGAACGAAGCCGAACATTTGATGCTCTTCACTACTTAATCCAGCTTTATCTGGATATCGAAGAGAAATACTTTGAAGGCCAAACAACCATTACTTTGTCATCTCTCCGAGAAAGTTTACAAACAATCGTCCTTGATGCTGAAGATTTCAAAGTAACGAAAATCTTAAATGAATGGGGTGAATCTCTTTCATTTACCCAGGAAAACAGAAAATTAATAGTTAATCTCTTGCGTCCTTATAAATTTGGAGAAGTTATCTCAATTACTGTTTTCTACCGCAGTTTAGATGAGTGCCATCTAAGTTCCGAACCTAAAAAAGGTCTTCGATTTTATGAGGCTACCGATGAGCACCCCGCTTTAGTTGCTTCTGATTCTTGGCCTGACGGAGTCCATCACTGGTTTCCCTGTTATGATTATCCTAACGATAAAGTAACCAATGAAGTTATAGCCACCGTTAAGGAGCCCAATAAAGTTGCTTCCAATGGTCGATTAGTCCGAGTTGTTCACCATAAAGAAAAGGGGACAGTAACTTATCATTGGCTTCAAGACAAACCCCACTCAACTTACCTCATCTTCCTAGCAGCCGGGCCTTATGAAGTGCTTAGAGATAGCTATCAAAATATTCCCATCAATTACTGGGTATTTCCTCAACACGTAAAAGACGCCTGGCGTTCATACCAAAAAACCCCTAAGATGATGGAGTTTTTTATCAAAACATTCGATACTCCTTACCCCTGGGACAAATACGATCAAATATCAGTTCCTTTTGGAGGTGGTGCCGAAAGCACCTCAGCTACAGCCATGACGTACCGCATCATTCATGATGAAAAAGCCGACCAGGACTGGCCGAGCATTGGAATTGTTTCCCATGAATTAGCCCACCAGTGGTGGGGAGATTTAATTACCCTTCGGAGTTGGGCTCATGCCTGGCTGAATGAGAGCTTTGGAACTTATTCTGATTACCTTTATTACGAGTACGACCGCGGACCGGAAGAGGGCGCCATTAACCTTTTAAATAAAAAAAATGCCTATTTGCGTGAGGCTCACACGGAATACATCCGGCCTATTGTTACCAACCATTATGAGCGGCCTCAGGATTTATTCGACGCCCATTCTTACCCTAAAGGGGCCTGTGTGCTTCATATGTTACGTTTTGTGCTGGGCGATAACTCTTTCTTCCGGGTTCTGAAGGAATTTCTCCATCGCTACTCCTTCCAGCCGGTAGAGACGCATGATTTCATCAAAACAGTGAAAGATGTTACCGGTCGAAACCTTGATTGGTTTTTCAGGGAGTGGCTTTTTAAACCTGGACATCCAGTATTTAAGGTGAATTACAGGTGGGAGGAGAAGCAAGGGATTCTTAATTTGGTGATTGAACAAATACAAGATACTTCACTGGGTATTCCAATTTTTAAAATGCCAGTCCTTGTAGGGATAAGAGTTAAAAAGGACGGAGCCAAAAATCAGTCAGAAATTAATTTATACGACCAGACAAGGGAAGCTCATAGAATCGAACTGGTAAAGGTTGAGAAAGTTCACGGGCAAATTGAATATATCTTTAAATTATGGATAAATGAGGCTAAAGAAATTTACGAAATCCCCCTCAAGAATCAACCTCTGATGGTCCGTTTTGATCGGGGCAATTATCTACTTAAAGAATGGGAATTTCCCAAGTCCCGAAAGGAGCTTCTCTACCAGGCTCAATTTGATGATGTTATCGGTCGGATGTGGGCAGTTAAACAGTTGGAACAATTTAAAGAGGAACCCGAGGTAGAAAAGGCAGTTCTCAGGATTGCCAGGAATGATTCATTCTGGGCAGTAAGAAAAGCAGCTGTAGAAGTTATCGGTTCGTGGAAAAAAAGTCGTTTTATTCCTTTTCTTAAAGAAAAATGCCTGGATGTTCATTCTCAAGTAAGGGCTGCGGCTTTTAAATCTTTAAGTGAATTCAGGCAGCCAGAATTGGTTTCTTTTGTGAAAGAGCGGTTCCAGAAAGAAACCAGTTATCTAGCTCAGGCAGAAGCATTACGAGCTTTAGGAAAAATTGCGGGTTCTGGCCAGGTTGAATTTCTAAAAGAAGCCGCCAAGATGCCTTCTTATCGCGACGTGATTAGAAGAGCTGCTTTAGAGGCCCTTGAAGCCATCACCAAAAAAAATAAGTGATAATTCGGAAAAATCGGGGAAAACTAAAAAAACCGAAAAAAACGGGGATGAAATACGTATTTACCTGTTTTTGCTAGCCATTCTTTCCATGTTGATCTGGACACCCTTCGCTGTTTGCTTAATTATGTTTGCCGCTAATTAGGGAGAGAGCCTTATCTTTAGTTGACCATTTCTTGTCTATTTTCAGAACATGAAGTTCAGGCTTTAAATATTAATAGAAAAAAAGATAAAAAAAATTTATCCTAATAAGCAAAATATGCTGATTCTCAAGAATAGATAATAAAATAAGATTGAAATAAATAAAATATGTTAAAAACTTATAACTCTTTACTTGATCAAGAAAGTAAAAATCACCAAGGCCAAGTTGAGCCAGATTTAGTGCGCAAGCTTAGCCTTTTTTCAACCACTAACATCGTTATCGCCAACATGATTGGAGCTGGTATTTTTACAACTTCAGGCCTCCTGATCAAAGAGATTGGCCATCCTATTTTACTCATGGTTTTGTGGGTTGCTGGAGGCTTAATCGCTCTCTGCGGCGCTTTATGTTATGGAGTTTTAGCTTCGGCAATGCCCCGAGCTGGCGGTGAATATGTGTTTCTTTCTAGACTATTTCATCCTATTTTTGGTTTTTTAAGTGGGTGGGTATCTTTTCTGGTAGGATTTTCTGCCCCGATTGCGGCCTCAGCCATCGGGGTTAGTGAATATCTGGCGCGATCTTTTCCCCAGATTGTAGATACGGGCCACAGTAGTTTATCTGTATGGATGGTAAAAAAATCAATCGCCATTGCCATTGTGATTACCTTTACTCTTCTTCATTCATTGGGAATTGAATTGAGTGCCAAAGTTCAAAATGGATTGACTATTCTTAAAGTGGGTATTATCTTATCTTTGCTCATCCTTGGTTTTACGCTGGGGAGTGGTGATTTTGGTCGTTTTTCCTCTGGAAAGACATTCGAGTTTGATTTTGCAGGTTGGAAAACAATCTGCTTATCATTGATGTGGATCATGTTTGCTTATAGTGGCTGGAATGCAGCCGCCTACATCGGTTCAGAAGTAAAAAAACCTCAGAGGAATCTCCCTTTGTCATTAATTCTTGGTACAGGCCTGGTCACTTTGCTTTACCTAGCCTTAAATGCTCTTTTCATCTTTTCCATCCCCCTTCAGGAAATGAGCGGAGTGATATCAGTTGGAGGTTTAGCTGCCGGCAAATTATTTGGATTGGTCGCTGAAAAAGTAGTTTCTCTCATCATTGCGTTTGCTCTTTTTTCTTCCCTGAGTGCTTTTATTATTCTAGGACCCCGTGTTTATTATGCCATGGCTCGCGATGGGTATTTCCTGCGCTGGGCGGCCGAGGTTCACCCCCGATTTCTGGCGCCGGTAAAATCAATATTCATCCAGGGCTTAATGGCGATTATTTTTATTCTTTCTGGAACCTTCGATCAAATTTTAACTTATATGGGTTTTGCACTCGGTATTTTTCCTCTCCTGGCAGTTGGAGGAGTGTTTAAACTTTATCACCAGCCCCAGCTGAAAATACATTTAAAAAGGATAGGCTTTCCAGTAATTCCCCTTTGTTATATGATAGCCGGTCTCATGATATTAATTTTAGGTTTCATGCAACGTCCAGTACCTTCCAGTACAGCCATCCTCACTGTTATAGCTGGGGTTCCTGTCTATCTAATTTTAGCCCGAAAGCGTGGTAGGAGTCAGGTAAAATAATAATTAAGCTGATTTATTAACAAATTGAAAAAAACAGGAAAAACTAATTCGAAAATGGCCAAAAACCATAGCCTGTCATTGTCCCCATCTTTTCTGGCTATTTCTCTTTTCATTCTGTTTAATAATTATCAGTCAATACATTATGAGAAGATTATCATCAATAACCTTATTAGTCTTAAATAGCCCAACAATAATTAAGAGGAGGAGATAAGAATGGTTTCTTTGAGTAGATTAAGTTTTATCTCTGTCCTGGTTATTACAGGAGTATCTTTTTGGTTATTTGCCGGGTTAATTCCCCAGGAGACAAGAAAAACAGAACTTGATCGGCGAGTTGAAGCTTTTTTAGAAAGTCACCGTTATTCCTGGAGAGATATGAATATTCCTCAAGTTGATGGCCGGATACTTTATAACCTGGTTCTCGAGCATAAATATACCCGAGCCCTTGAGCTAGGGACCTCAACAGGGCATTCAGCCATCTGGATTGCTTGGGCACTAAGCAAAACAGGAGGGAAGCTAATCACCATTGAAATAAACGAACGCCGTTACCGGGAAGCGCTGGCCAATTTTAAAGAAGCAGGCCTGGATGAATATATTGAGGCACGACTGGAAGATGCCCATCAATTGGTGCATGAGCTTAAAGGTCCCTTTGACTTTATTTTTATCGATGCCGATAAGAATTGGTATGTTCGGTATGCTCAAGCCCTCATCCCCAAATTAGTCCCTGGAGGCTGTATGACAGCTCATAACGTTTACGCCCCATGGCGAGGTGGTTACCGCCGTTACGGGTGGGGTACAGCTGAGTATTACGAATTTATGAAAAATCACCCTGATTTTGAAACTTATATTCATCCCGAAAGCCAGAGAGGCTTAGCAGTAAGTTTTAAGAAAAAAAATAACTTCTAAGTCCGGAGGAATTTAATTTTGAGGAAAATAAAATATTACTGCCAGTCTACAATTTTGTTCGCAATTTGATTGAGGGAAGGAGCCATCGTCAACTCTTTTCGAATAACAAAGAAAAAAGATTCGAAAGGAGGAGTTGGCGATGGCTAAATGGCCAACTTTTATTGACATGACCCCTCCCCTTTAATTTGAAAAATAAATTACAAATTTATTTTACTTGATCTATTCATAAATTAAAAAATTTGATTCAAGAACAGCCAAAAATCTTAGCGGGTGATTGGTCCAATCTTTTTTGGTTGTTCCCTCTCTCTGCTTTTTCTAACGTCTTATATATCAATACGTTATGAAAGTAAACAGCTTTTTTATGAATTATTCAGGTTAGTATAAAAAAACAAAAATTTAGAAAAAATTGACAATACATATTTGATGATTTCGAATTCTATTTCCTTTCTAGAAAAAATATTCTCATGCCTCTTTTTGCCTCCTTATAAAGTTGCCTGGACCTTGGGCATGTAGTGGGCAATTTTTTAGGCGTAGTCCTTATTTACCTGACTTATTCAGCAAGTAACATGATCAATGTTTTCTGGCTCTTTTAAAGATGTCTTTATAGCTCTATTAACGAATGTAGCCCAAGGCTCGCAATTTTTCTTTTTCCCTTTTATCTATCCGGCGAGAGTGGCTCTTAAAACCCTTTTTTTGGGCCTCGGTAACTATGCTCTCTAAACGACTTAATAATTCTTCTTTTTTTTGATGGAAGAAGGGGGCAAGGTCGTTCTTTTCTTCGGGGTCTTGGTTTAAATCATAAAAGAAAACGTATTCCCGGCCTTCAAAGATTGTTTTGATTAGTTTCCAATGGCCCTCGATTAGAGCATAAGCTTTATGATTTCCCTGGGTAAGTTCAGCATAAATTGGTTTCTCTCTAGGTGAAAGTTGAGTTTGAGTTATGAGACCTTTTATATCAACTCCATCGAGAGGATAAGGCAGTTTGAGCCTTGATTTTAGATTAAGAAGCGATAAAAGAGTTGGCATCCAGTCCAGTAACGAAACCGGTGTTTTTACTCTCTTACCGCGGGGTAAGAACCCCAGGTCACTCATGACTAATGGAACATGAATTACTTCCTGGAACAAGGAGTGACCATGGCCCCAGCCTTGATGATCGTAAAATTCTTCCCCATGGTCAGCGGTGACTATTACCAATGTGTTCTCCCACAGTCCCTTGGTCTTTAAGAAATTAATCAGCTGGCCTAGGTAGAAGTCGTGTTCGTTGATTTTGGCATCATAAAGAGCTACCATTTTTTCCAAATCGGCTTCACCTAGAGGAGAGCCTGTCTGAAAAGGTAAGAATAACCCGGGACTTTCAGGCACCATAGTGGTTAGCTCTTTGTCTGCTTCATGGAAAGGCCCGTCTGGCCAGAATTTCTTAATGAAAGGGGGAGAAGCTAGATAAGGCGCATGTCCGCCTTCATAATGAGCAAATACGAAAAAAGGTCTTTGGTAGTGGTGCTCAATCCAGGAGATAAGGTGGTGAGTAAGATGGGCAGGATCGGTTGAATGAAGGGAAGTCTCCCCGAGATTAATCGTGGTTAGCTTCTTACTCAACATAAATAAAGGTCTAGTTAATACAAATAGCCAAGGAACCCGACTTGACCGCTCCAAAAGGTGACCGAAGACAGTTTTATGTGTTTTGATGAATAATTCACTGGGGGCAAAAAAGCGGTTAAATCCTTTTTTATAACCATATGAAGGAGAGACGTAAGGATTAAAAGAAAAAGCAGCTGTTTGATAACCAAGAGCTTTAAAGATCTGAGGGAGAAGAACTAACTCAGAGGAAAGACAGGCCGTGATGTCATTGACTTGATGCGAAGTAGGCAAAATTGAAGAAAGAATGGAAGGAATTGATTCCAACGTATGCGAAGAAGGAGCAAAAGCTTTTTCAAAAAGAATCCCTTCTGAGGCCAATTTATCAAGATGAGGAGTAGTTTTTTTTGAATAACCATAACAGCTTAAATGGTCAGCTCTAACTGCATCCCAAATGACAAGGACCACATTTTGTCGGGAGATAATAGACTTCGGTGATGATAGAATATGGAGAGCTGGAGTTTTTCTTTTCCCTGGAAGAAAAAAGAAGATTAGCGCAAGGAAAAACAGAAAGCCATGAAGAGCAAAATAAGCTATCCATAGCTTGCTGAAAGTCAGAGGAGTGGAGGCTAATCTTTTTATGGTGATGATAAGTAGACTAAGACCAAGGGTAAAGATTAAGATGTTAACTAAAATTGATTTAGCATCAAATATACCCGCGAAAATATAAATATTCAGATAACCCTGAATCAAAAGCCAGGCAGCAAAGAAACTAAAGATTAAAAGGGAAGCCAGCAAATTATGCTTCCAAGAAAAAGTTTTGTTAGGTCGAAGCAAAGACCAGATAACTCCGACCAAGACACCAATAACCCCCCAAATTAGCCCATGCCAGAGAGAAATTTGAAGAAGATCATTATAAGTAAATATAGATTTACCTCGAATTGCCTCAATAGTTATGTTCCATTCCCCGAGAATAAAGCCACTCAAAAAACCAGTAAGAGGGGCAACCAGTAATGGATATAAACGCCGGCTTCTGCAGTAAGATGCCTGCATGTTTTTTAAAAATATCAAATTGTTTTCTTAGATACAACTGTTTTGGTGTTTTACTCAAGCAAGAATGGCTGATAGAGCAATTGGCAGCATTTCCAAAACCCGCGATAATTCCGATTGAGATAAAGGATTTTATGAAGGGATTCTCGAACATTAAGGTAGACAATGTGAATCTCTTATCTCCTTTATCAAAGCTCACCACTTATGTTCTTAGCTTTAAGCTCCAGTCTTACTTGACCCTCTTATTTTTTGGTCACGACCTTTCAAGTCATTTAAAAATCTTCTTTGATTATTTGATTCGAGTGCAATATTTTCAGATAACAGTTCTGGTTACTATTTTATTTCTTTTATTTTTGGAGATATCTTCAAATTCGATGTTAATGGAAAATTAGTCTTAATAAAAAAATTTCCGGAATTAAAAGGAAGAGAAAAGAATGAAACTTTAATTTACCCGGATAATTCATAAAAAAAGCTGTTTCCTTTCATAACGTATTGATATATAATATGTTAGAAAAAGCAGAGAGAGGGAACAACCAAAAAAGATTGGACCAATCACTCGCTAAGATTTTTGGCTGTTCTTGAATCAATCTTTTTTCGCTTTTTCAATTTATGAATAGATCAGGTAATTTAATTAAGACCAAGCTAACAATTATTCTTGCTGTTATTCCTAATCCAAAATAAAAGGTAAATCCCTGCCCTCAAATTGAAATTCCTCTGAAATAAAAATTTAATATTTCTTATCGAATTGGTATAATAAAGAAAATTTTTTTAAAGGAGAAGGTATGAATAAAAATTCCCGGACAGTTGGTCGCCGAACTTTTCTCAAAATCGGGGCAGCTGGCCTGACCAGTCTGGCCCTGCCGCTTTCCTCCCAAACTCCTTCCCCAGTGCCAGCTCCAAAGAAAAAAGGCAAATTCATCTACCGCACTCTGGGAAAAACCGGCCTGAGAGTACCGATTGTCAGTATGGGAGTGATGAATGCCGATAATCCCAATCTGGTTCAAGCCGCTCTCGACTCAGGTATTCTTCTCCTCGACACTGCTCATACCTACCAGCGCGGCCGCAATGAAGTCATGATCGGCCAGGTGATAAAAGGCCGCCCCCGTGATTCTTTTTATATTGCCACCAAAGTTCCCGGCCCTTCCCGGGATAAATCATTGGCCGAGCTGCCGCCCCAAGAAATGAAAAAAGCTTTTCTGGCGAAATTCGAGACCAGCTTAAAGCGCCTCGGCCTGGATTACGTGGATATCTTTTATCTCCACAACATCACCGCCGCCAAAGACGCTCTCTTCGAACCTATACTCGAGGCTCTCCAGACAGCTAAAAAACAAGGTAAGGCCCGGTTTATTGGCGTCTCCACCCACAGAAATGAACCTGAAGTCATTCGGGCGGCTATTCAAAGTCAGATTTACGAAGTGGTCCTGACTTCCTTCAATTTCCGGCAGGACCACCGGGAAGAAGTGCGCCGGGCCATTCGCGAAGCCTCTCAGGCGGGGCTAGGGGTGTGTATCATGAAAACCCAAGCAGGAGTTTACTGGGACAAAGAAAAGACCAGGCCTATTAATATGAAAGCTGCTTTAAAGTGGGCCCTTAATGAACCTCACGCCCATACCGCCATTCCCGGCATGACGACTTTTGACCAGCTGGAACTTGACTTGTCCGTCATGGAGGACTTAACGCTGACTCCAGAAGAGCTCAACGACCTGAAACTGGCCGCCCAGTCACCAGGATTTTTCTGTCAACAATGCGGCCAATGTCAGCCCACCTGCCCCCAATCTCTACCAATACCCACTTTAATGAGAAGTTACATGTACGCAGTAGCTTACAACAACTTAAGTCTGGCTTACGATGTGGTCTCATCGCTTCAGTTGCCTGAAAATCCCTGTGCCTCTTGTTCAACCTGTACCGCCCGGTGTGTCAAAG
>Ga0190336_1000224_pt1 | contig 11102 bp, 8 predicted proteins | sample 487204910_MG_FD_161651 | JGI IMG/M metagenome (GOLD analysis project Ga0190336, IMG submission 161651) | Hydrothermal vent sediment bacterial communities from Southern Trench, Guaymas Basin, Mexico - 4872-04-9-10_MG | ecosystem: Environmental > Aquatic > Marine > Hydrothermal vents > Sediment ...
TGGCGGCAAAAAAATTTCCCCTTTCTCCCCTTCCCCAAGAAAAACACCGGCCCGACCCAAAGTTATAATTACTGCCTTTACCCCCAAAGAAGCAGCCTTTTGAGAAAAAAATAGCATTTCATTAAAGGCCGGCTGCTTGGTGGGGTGCCCCAGCAAACAGGCCAGTTCCTGCCGATTGGCTTGAAGCCAGGTGACTCCCTTGGCCCAATCTGACCAGTCAGGGAGCGATCGATAACTCCGAGGCTCTCCAAGGACAGGTTCCAAGGCCAAAGAATGAATATCCAACCAGATAGAACAATTGACTCTCTCCACCAACCTCCGCCAATCCTCTCTCCGAAAATCAAAACCCGAATTAATGACTGCCATTAAAAAATCACGAGAAGAAAGTCGTTTGATCAAGCTCTTTAACTCCAATGGAGGCACAATATTTTCGAGAATTTCTTCCCTCTCTCCCTCCAGAGGGTAACGAAGATGGACCCGGTTACCTGGTTGAGGAACTACTTTTACCCCAGTTATATCTAGAGAAAACCAATTTTTGGTCAGCTTTTGAAATTCCTCAGCCAGATTCTCACCTAGATGAGCCCAAAGCTCAATCCGTCTACCTAAAGCACAAAAGACGCTCGCTTGATAGAGAACTCCGCCCAAACTTCGAAAAATCTTACCACCAGGCTGAGTGATAATATCTTCTGTGATACTTCCAAGAAGAACAACTCGAGAAGGCACCTCTTTTTGGCTCATTGTCATTGACTTCTTTTTTAATTAAAAAAGAAGAGAGGCCCAAAAAGCAAACAGTATTTTATTTTATTCCAATCCATCTCTTCACTAAGGTATTGCCCCCGCCCTTTCTCGATTATAATTTTTTATTTATTGTCCAGAGTTCAAAAAATTCAAAACCAGGCTTCTCTGCTCAAAAAACATAAAACATCTTTGTTTAAAATCAAGGAGGTAGATGGTAGAATAATTTTTTAAATTCTATTTTATTAAGGAAAAGAGAAAACGAAACCTAATCCATAGTTAGAAAGAAGACTCAAAAAATAAATAAATATAAAGAGCAACAACAAAGAATTATTGGAACTCTTAAAATTTTCATCTAAAACAAAAAAATGCTTAAAAAACCGAAAAAACAAGAAGAATAAGCAAAAAGAAAAGGAAAAAAGGAGAAAACAGTGAAAAAAACTCTCTTTTTAGATGGTCAACATCTGACTATCGAAGACGTCTATCAAATTGCCTTTGCTCAGCCAGAAGAAATAGAGGTTCGGCTGGCTCCTGAAGCTTTATCGGCTATCACCAGAGCAGCTCAGGCTGTGGCCAGATTCGTCCAAGAAGGCCAGGTGGTTTACGGTATTACCACTGGATTTGGAGCCTTTAAAGATAAAATTATCCCCCAAGAAGATGTCCGGCAACTCCAGAAAAATATCCTCATGAGTCATGCCGTAGGTGTGGGTCAACCACTCGACCCGCCGACCGTCCGAGCCATGATTCTCATCAGGGCTAATACTTTAAGTCAGGGCCATTCAGGAGTCCGTATCGAAACACTGGAAGCCCTTCTTTCTCTCCTCAATCGGGGGATAACTCCTCTAGTTCCGGCCCAGGGATCATTGGGTGCCAGCGGCGACTTGGCTCCTCTGGCTCACATCGGTCTAGTTATTATTGGAGAAGGAGAAGCCTGGTACAAAGGAAAGCTGCTTCCAGGCGGGGAAGCCCTTCATGAGGCTGGCCTGCAACCGATTACTCTCGAGGCTAAGGAAGGCCTGGCTCTAACTAATGGGACAACCATGATGACCGCTTTAGGGGCTTTGATTGTTAAAGAAGCCGAAAGAATCTCCCAAGTCGCTGATATCGCCGGCGCTTTAAGTATGGAAGCTCTCCACGGCACACCCCGAGCCCTTGATCCTCGCATTCATGCTGCTCGACCCCATCCTCGCCAGATAGAATGTGCCGCCTACCTGCGCCGTCTCCTGGAAGGCAGCACTTTTTTGCGAACTAATGACCCTACTTACGTTCAGGACGCCTATACCCTCCGGTGTTTGCCTCAGGTTCATGGAGCAGTCCGAGAAGCTATCGCTTACGCCCGGTGGGTCATTGAAATCGAATTGAATTCAGCCACTGATAATCCTCTTATTTTTTTGGATGAGCAGGGTCAAACCGAAGTCATTTCCGGAGGCAACTTCCATGGCGAACCTCTGGCTATCGCCATGGACTATCTAGCTCTGGCTCTAACTGATCTGGGGAATATCTCCGAACGTCGTCTCACCCGTCTAACTGATGAAGCCAGTAACCAGGAAACTCTACCGGCTTTCCTTATCAAACACGGCGGTCTCAACTCCGGATTTATGCTCACTCAATACACAGCCGCAGCTCTGGCAGCGGAAAATAAAGTTCTCGCTCATCCAGCCAGCGCCGATACTATCCCTTCCTCGGCCAATACCGAAGACCATGTCAGCTTAGGACCCATTTCTGCCCGCCAGGCTCGCCAGATACTCCGCAACATTGAATGGATTCTGGCTCTTGAACTTCTGGCCGCTGCCCAAGGAATAGATTTCCGTCGGGAAGTCATGCCTCAGGCTCGGCTGGGCCGAGGGACCCGTCCCGCTTATGAACTCATCCGCCAAGAAGTTCCCTTTCTCGAACACGATGCCGTAATGTATCCTTACATCCGGGCTGTTCATCGACTTATTACTTCAGGACAACTGGTGGAGGCGGTTAACCGGGAGGTGGAAGATTGAAAGACTTCGATTCTCTCAGGCAAAAAGCAACAGACATTCTCTCGGCTTTTCCTTGGACAAAATATATCTTTGGCTGGAATATTTTTGGCAGAATAACTGAATTTCTGAGTAATACCTTGAACGAAAAAATAGGCCATTTGGCCCTAATTACCAATCTACATCTCCGGGACAAGGCAACTTATGACCGGCTTTTCCATTTTTTAAAGAAAATAGCCCCTACCATCAGTGGTCCCTTGACCGCACCCCGACCTAACACTCCGGTAGAGGATGTCATTCAATTAGCAGCCACTCTCAAGAGTCTCAATCCTGAGGCAGTAGTTGTAGTTTCTGGCGGCTCAGGTATAGACGGAGCCAAGGCGGCTGTAGTCCTGGCCACTCTCGGAGGTGAAGTGGAGGATTATTTCGGCCAGGGGGTAGTCAGTCAAGTTCTTTCGCATCAGGAACGATCTCTGCCTCCGCTATATGCTTTCCAAACCGCGGCTGGTTCAGCGGCTCATCTGACTAAATATGCTAATATCACCAATTGGTCCATCAGGCAGAAAAAACTTATCATCGATGAAGCCATTATTCCTCGGGGAGCTTGGTTCGATTACTCCCTAACCATGACGGCGCCTCTATCTTTAACTCTCGATGGAGCTATAGACGGATTATCCCATTGCTTGGAAGTTTATGTAGGTGGCAGCAAAAATCCATATTTTTCCCAGATAGAAGAAATATCTCTCTTAGGAATTGAGTTAATTCTTTTCGCTTTACCCCAAGTTATTAAAAATCCACGTGATGAGAAAGCCCGTTATTTACTGGGGTTGGCTACTGACTTGGGAGGTTATGCCATCATGTTGGGCGGCACCAATGCCGGCCATTTAAGTAGCTTCGCTTTAGTCGACATCTTATCCCACGGCCGGGCCTGTGGTCTACTCAATCCATACTTTCTGGTGGCTTTCGGTGCGGCTATTCCTCGACAATTGACCAAACTGGCCGAATTACTTCGGCGACACCAACTAATAGCTGTTCTGCCCAGAAAAAGCCATTCTTCTCTGGCTTATGAGGTGGCCCAGGGGCTGCAGAACTTTTACCGACAGGTAGGTTTTCCCTGCAACTTGAAAGAAATTCCAGGCTACAGCGCCTCTCATCTGGAGCGTCTCCTGGCGATGGTCACCAATCCTCAGCTCCAATCAAAACTCCAGAATATGCCTCGACCGCTTACTTCCGAAGAAGCCCAAAATCTATTTTCCGAGGTTTTGCAGGCAGCTGAAAAGGGAGACCTTTCCACTCTGCGCCCGCTTGAGCCAGCTGAATTTTAGGAAGGACCACGGCCAGGATTAGTTCTTCCTAGCGAAACGGAATAAACATTCATCACCGGAATAGGCAATAGCTCGGCTCCAGCCCGTCTGCTGGGCTCTGCCCTCCCAAAGAGCTTTGTGTCTTTCTTTCAATTTACCATTTCCCTTATATCCAGACAAAAAACTTTTTATTATCAGTAAAATAAAACTTATCTGGTCTATTCATAAATTTTAAAAATCAATAAACCGACTGTAAAACAGCCAAAAATCTTAACCGGCAAATAGGCCCATCTTTTATAGCTGTTCCCCCTCTCTTTTTCTTCTAACATATTAGATATCGATATGTTATGAAGGGAAATGTCTCTTTTTATAAATTATCCAGGCTAAAGATTAATAATAATTTTAAATTAAAAACAAATATTAACAACGCTGATGAATCATAATCTATTAATTATTAAACACATTTTGGTAACCGGCTTAAATTAAGACCGAGATCATGATTTATTCTTTATAACATCCAGGATACCCGCTATTTCCACCTGGATAACCCCCTCGCTCTTTCCTCATGCCATTAACCTCAGCTTTCTTCACTCTGTTGCCGGCAACTCCACCTTATTTCATCTTCTTTTTGAAAGATCCTCTAGGGGAAAACTTTAACTGCCCGGTTTAGACCTTATTTCTTTAGCGACTTCGAATTATGAATAATTCAAGTTGAAAAAAAATATAGTTCATCGCAATAATGGATACCTGAGCTTAGAAAGAGAAACTTTATCCAGAGTGACTTAAGTTAAAAGCAAAGATATAAGTGATGTACCTCGTAATCTTGTCTCATGCGTTTGCCCTGGAGCAATGGTGTCATTTAAAGCCGGATATGGAGTCAAACGAAGGATCTATGGATATGGTGAGCTGAACTATTTCTTAATAAATATTTTAAACTATGAGGTATTCATTTTTGCGATGAGCCAAAAATATATATCTGTGATTTATTTTAATTTAAGATAAAATCAATCCATGTTAAAATAGATTTGTGCAAGTTCAGGAAAAACTGAAGCATCTTAAGCATCTCGTAAGACTTATTGTGGAGAACGAAATTCTTCCCCAGGATAGTTATCTGGCCGGGGGAACAGCTCTCTATTTCTATTTCTCTCATAGAGTCTCTATCGATCTTGACTTCTTCACTCAGAAACAATTTAGAAGTGAATCTCTTTTATTTAAGATCAGAGAAACCATAAAAGACACAATGACCGAACTTATCGAAAAGGACACCTTAATCATTTATTTATCCCCCGAAAAAATAAGATTTTCTCTCTTTTTTCTCCCTTATAAACTTCTCTCTCCTCTTAATCCCTACCAATTGGCGCCTGGCAGGTTCATCAATCTCGCTTCTCTAGAGGACATGGAAGCAATGAAAGCTATTGCTTTAGTTCAAAGAGGCTCAGCCAAGGATTTCGTTGATCTATATTTTCTATTAAAAAAAACCGGCCATTCGTTTCCAGAGTTATTCGCCAAAACCAAAGAGAAATATGGACTCACCAAAGAATATGAATATCACTTAAAAAAAGCTTTGGTTTATTTTGATGATGCCGAGCGAGAACTGGAAGCTATTTGGTTAATAAAAAAAAAGGGGCAAATAAAGAAAATATCTAAGGCCGATTGGCAAAAAATTAAAAATTTCTTTCTTCAGTTATGCCTATGAGAAAAGAGCTTTTCTGGGATAGAGACCTTAAGCATCTTGATCCTGAAACAGAAATTGAACGCGCCATAAACTTTGGCGGTTTTGACTATATAACTGAAGTTCAGGCAAAATATGGGAGAGACAAATTCATCAAAGTCTTAACCACCAATAAAAACTTAAGCAAAAGGGCAGTTAATTACTGGTGCCTAGTCCTTGGACTGGATCGAGAAAAAACAGCTGTCTTCAAAGATAAATCAAGAGTTTGGTTCCCTTTTAAATGAGAACCCGGGGCAATAAGGCTGATGAGGAGGTGGAAAAGTGTAACTTACGAGTTTCCTTTAAATGAGAACCCGAGGCAACCAAGAAAATCGAGAGTCAAGGGGAACGACCATGCTGGAAAGTATTAGAAAGTCAATTAATTGGAATTTCATATACCTGCCTTATACGAAATTAAGAGGCAACCAATAAATGGGTATCTCTGGATATCTTTTTTGCCTACATTCTTAAGCCTAACCAGCTAGGCTACTAATTAAAGTTTATTGTTGTTCAAACCTAAGCCTATTTTGAAAAGACAACTATTTTTGTAAGTTCACACTTCAGGTCACTCTCCCATTAACCTAAAAGCAGAAAAAAGCGCTGAATTTCGACCAAAACAGCTTAACTCATCTCTATTCCTGGCTCTAAAACACCATCAGGTCTCGGCCGGAGACAACCCGGCCGCTAAAGTAACGTCTTACTTCCTGAAGCAACTCTTCATCCGAGGCTCCCCAGTAGAGTTGATGGACCAGCACCAGCAGACCCGGCTTCACCTCCCGGGCGATTTTACCCAACTCCTCGCCTGAAGTATGGCTGGCCCGATGATAGCGCTGCCACTCCGGCGGCTTCTCCTTGAGTTTGGCCGCACTATAAACCTCGTGGACAAGGATATCACAACCCCGCGCCGAAGCAATAAGTTCCTCGCAGGGGCGGGTATCTCCAGAAATAACAATAACCTTATCCCGGCTCTCAAAACGATAACCAAAGGCATAGGGCCAGGACCCATGCTTCACGGGAAAAGCCTCCACCTTGACTCTTTCATCCTGAAAGACAAGACCCGGCTTAATTTCCTGGACATGCACCTGGTAGCCCTCCCGATTGGCCGGCTGTAAACCTAGGAGCCGTACCGAGATATCTTCCTGATAAGCTTTCAACAGATGGCGGGTCATCTTTTTCAATCCCGGTGGACCATAAACCTCCAAAGGCTTGGCCCGGCCCAGCACCCAGGGTGAGAGGATCAGGTCAGGATAACCTAGGGTGTGGTCGGAATGAAGATGGGTGATAAAAAGGTAAAGCAGGTTGGCCGGTTTCAAGGCTTCTAGTCCCTTTTTCTTAGAGGCGGCCACCGCTCGCCGGACCACTCCCGGGCCGCAGTCGACCAAATAAGCCACGTCGTCGACGATAACGGCCAGGGCTGGTCCAGCCCGATCGGGCTCACAATTGGGAGTGCCGGTGCCCAGCAAAACCAGTCTAGTGCCGACCGTTGCTGCCGCTTGGGCTTCACTGGCCTTAAGGCCAGGCCCGGCCAAAAGGCTTGCCCCAATTACCAGACAAAGCCACCAGAAGCCAATTTTGGTCAAGACTTTTTTCTCGTTCAGCGCTGACCCTTTTTTCTTTTGATTTTCTCTGTTTCTGGTCCTTGGCCCGATTAATTTCTTTGCTTTCATCGTTGCCTCTCGCTTATTTTTATCATTTTCATTTTTTTCTCGTCTATAACCTTTTTATTTTTCTTTCATGCCTTCTAATTCTAAGGTTAATTTATAGGGAATTTAAAGTTCATCTTCACAATGACATTTTGGGGTTAGGCCGGCCCCTTTCATTTAAAGGAAAGATAATCGGCTGCTTTCTAGGAGGCTGAAAGAGCCTTTAAGGCTGCGTTCTTCAGAAAGATTAAGGGACCAAGACCTGATATTACAATATGTGCACACTTAACTTAGAGGATCAAGGGCATGGATAAAAGAATAGTCCACAATACCTAAAAAGATAAAAAAATGAGGCATAAATAAATGGCTTGCATCAAATCATCATAAAGCCTCTTGAGGGAAGAAATCATTGGTTAGCTGGTTTAAATTGTCCCCCCCTTCCTATTACCTAAATTGACACTCTCTTTTGATCTGGCTGAGGAACGACTACGGGAAGGAGGTTGAAGAGCGAACTGACTAAGAAATGACAAAAAATTGAATTATTTAAAGAGGAAATGATAAACTCTCGTCCGATAAAAACCCTAACATGACCCAGCTTCTGACACCAAGCACCCTAATCACTCTAAAACTTGCCAGGGGAAGAGTCGAGCCCAATTTCAATTTAATAAATCGGCCTCTTTTCGATATTGAATATGACCCAGTGTCAGACACCCTGTGTATGATAACCCTCAAATGTGTTAGGTGAAGAGCTGACTACGATTCTAATTTAATAATTGGCCTTTATTCGACCGTTGAAGACAAAAATTTCCCACCAAGGCTCGAAGCATAAAAACAGAGACAGGTGAAGGCGGTGGACCCAGCGATGGGCAGGTTGAAATCTATCCTGGCTAAACCATCGACCCTTTTTTACAACAGTGACCAGATTTGACTATTCTCAACCTCTCTTGGCGGCGATGGACTTCCTCAGACCAGTCAGGCCCAACCCTACTCCAATGACCACCAGACTGCCAATGAGAATATAAAGAGTCCAGGCCAGGCTCCAGCCTTCGCCGGGAAGAATGTCCTGGACCGGTCCTTTGACCAAAAAGAGAAGGACGACTAACCCCGCTCCAAAGCCGATTGCGGCTTCCCTCTGGCCAACTTTTTTAAAGAGTAGTCCAAGAAGAAAAACACCCAGCAAACCGCCATAGGTGTAGGAGGCAATGCCCAGACCAAGTTCAACCACCGCCGGCCTCTGGCTGCCGGCGCCAACCTGAAGCAGAGCAAAGACCAGGGCTGCTCCGGCCAGAATAACCCCCCAGGCAAAAGTTATCCAGCGGGAAAGAGTTAATTCCCGCCGGGGAGAGAGAGTCTCTTGCCGCCAGGGTTTATAGAGATCAAGCATAGTGGCTGAAGCCAGCGAATTAATGGAAGAAGACAAAGTACTCATGGCCGCCGCCAGGATGGCGGCCACAATCAAACCAGTCAGCCCGGCGGGAATCTGCTCGACAATAAACCGGGCAAAGACCTCATCAGCGGTGGCCAGGCCCAAAGCGGCCGGTGATTGACCACGGTAAAAGCCGAAAAGCAGCAGGCCGATACCCAGAAAAAGGGCGTATTGAAAACAAACCAGAAAACCACTGGCGATGAGCGCTTTCTGGCTGGAACGGAGATTACGGGTGGCCAGTAAACGCTGGACAATCAATTGATCTGTCCCATGAGAAGCCACCGAAAAAATAGCCCCGCCGATCACCGCGGTAATCAGAGTGTAAGGCTCGGCCAGAAAATCAGCCCAGTTAAGATTAAAACCGGTATAAATCAACCTCAACTTGCCGCTCGACCGCAAGAGCTCCCCGAAAGAATTCCAGCCGCCCGGCAGACGGCTGAGAATAATTCCCACGGCCACCAGAGCCCCATTAATATAAATCAGCCATTGAACAACATCCATCCAGACGACGGCTTTAATCCCCCCTTTATAGGTATAAACCAGGGTCACGGCGGTGATAATAATTATGGCTAAAAAATAAACCCGAAGCGGCGGCCACTCGAAACCAGCCAATCTCAGGATAATAACCAGGGGAATAGCCGAAGCAAAAAGCCGCACGCCGTCCGCCAGAACCCGGGTGACCATAAATGTGGAAGACGTTATGCGGCGGAGATTCAAGCCGAATCTCCCACCGAGAAACTCATAGGCGGTGGCCATCTTTCCCTTAAAGAAGCGGGGCAAGAAAATAAAGCTGACCACCAGCCGGCCGAGGATATAACCAAAAGTAATCTGGAGAAAAGTCAAATTCCCCCGGTAAGACACGGCCGGAATACTGATGAAAGTCAAAGTGCTGGTTTCAGTGGCCACCACCGAGAGCAGCACGGCCCACCAGGGAATCTGGCGACTTCCCAGGAAATAATCAGTCGTATGGCGTTGACGACCCGCGGCTTTCAATCCAAAATAGGTGACCCCGGCGAGATAAACCACCAAGACAAAAATATCCAGTCCGCCAAATCCCATCTTAATTTTTTCCTCTTTTCATTTGGCTTTATTGGCGTAGAACTTTCTCTTCCCTAACCTCTTCTCTTCAGCATTCATAAACTGATTATCCTGAATTATTCATAAATTTAAGCCGGAATCAATATTTACTTTCGGCAATAATTTGACCGAAGCCCGATTTTTAATCCGGCTTAGTCGGCAAATTTTTTCCTTGAAAACGGCACGTCAAATCTCTCCCAGGGGAAATCTGGCTGACCCTATTGGCCTTGCTTTCCTGGAGTTTGTTCCTGAGAAAAGGACTCCTTGGGAATAATCCTGGTCTAATTTATGATTAATCCAGATCATTAAACCTGCCTTTCTTCGGCGGACTAAGGGGAGTTTTCACTGATCTTTTCCTGTCTTCTGGCTTAAATCTCCCGGGTAGGTTCTTCTTTTGGATTTCTGGGAGTTGGCTGTATGTTCCCGGGGAAGAATCTTTGAACTTGCTTTCCCCCCGGCCCTGAGGTCGGCTGCGCCCAGAACCAGGAGAGAGTTCACCCAAAGAAGGTTTATGCTGGAGTAAATAATTTTCCAGCCCTTTCTTTTTGAGGATAGCCTGGGCTTCTTCCCAGCTGACCTTTTGCCCTCTTTTCCAAGCCTCCAGCACCCGGACAATAACCAGGGCTACCTCGCTGCTTTCCTCCCGGTCGGATCGGACATAGTCCATGGCCTCCCAGAGGAGGGCATTGGCTTCAGCATAAGTTAAAAGTGGCCGAGAACCATAGCGCGCCTGCCATTCATCTGCCTGGAGGATATCATTAACATGACTTTGGATCAGATAAGTAGCCCGGCCGATTAATTTCAAATTGCTGGGATTGACATAGGTCATGGTGTTGCCGACGACGCGGCCGAGCCGGGCCATGACGGCCGTGGAATGAGCGTTAAGAAACATTTTCAAGAGAACATGCTGGCGCAGCCCCAAGAGGTCGGGATATGAATCAACTACCAGGGGCACAATCACGTCCTCTCGAGGGTCAAGCCTTAGAGTGGCGACCAGCCTCCGGGGGGAAAATTTATCTTTCTGCCCTGGATTCAAGACCAGGATTAATCCCAGACGAGCCCCTTGACTCTGACAGAGATGAAGGAAACGCCTAAAAGCCGAATCTTCTTCCCCAAGTCGGGCCATTTCTTCCGGCAGGCAAACCACAATCCCCAAGTCACCGGGTTGTGGACCACGGCGAGAGATATTGGCCGGAGAAAACGAAAAATCATATTTATCTTTTTCGGCTGTGCCGGCCT
>Ga0190336_1000225_pt1 | contig 11087 bp, 8 predicted proteins | sample 487204910_MG_FD_161651 | JGI IMG/M metagenome (GOLD analysis project Ga0190336, IMG submission 161651) | Hydrothermal vent sediment bacterial communities from Southern Trench, Guaymas Basin, Mexico - 4872-04-9-10_MG | ecosystem: Environmental > Aquatic > Marine > Hydrothermal vents > Sediment ...
TACCTTAAGCCTTTGAAAAACAACTTATAACTTTCTAACTTGCAACTTGTAAACTTGTAACTGAAACGTGTTAACTTGCAAACTTTCCAACTTGCAACTTTGTAATGCCACAATCAAAATGACTAAGCACCAAGGACTAAGCACTAGCACTTTACTCTTTACGGCTTTTTCTTTTAAAGTTATTGCTGTTTTGAAGAACTTACCTTTCTTTTTAGAAAGCTTTTAAAAATTCTGGGGAGCAGGACATTTTACCTTTTAATGGGTGACCTCTTTTTCCTCTCATCTTATACCCCTTTTAGGGGTTAACTTGATCTGAAACCCTGGGGTAAGGGCCTTCGGTTCAGGTGTTTTAACACTTTCCCGCACGGTTACTTTTAAAATTTGAATCCTCTGGTTAAATGTATCTGCTACTAAAACTCTTTGTTGCTGGTCAATATAAATATAGCTAGGATATTGAAACCAGCCAGGACTCCATCCTTTTCCTCCGAATTCAAATAGATATCGCCCATCTTCATATTTATAAACACTGATGGTATGGCGCATATAATCTATTATGTATATCCAATGTTTTGCTTCATCTACTCCTAATCCCCGGGGACGACTCAACTTGCCCGTGCTTCCACCTTTTTGCCCGAATTTAAAAAGAAAGTTTTCTTTTTTATCATAGACAAAACAACGTCCATATCCTTCACTTAAAAGATAAATCCTATTGTTTTTATCTATATATACCACACAAATGTCTGTCTTATCCTTTATCCCTAATAGTTCATCTTCAGGAGAAATGATGTGGGAAAATGCTCCATTTTTATCTAAAACAAGCACTCCTTTAAACCCATCTCCACTTACATAAATTTTTCCATCTTTACTCACAGCCACTGTCCTTGGGCTGAATTTATCTGCCCCCTCAAAGCCCTTAAAAAATATATCCCTTATCCATTTTAAGCATGGGTCAAAAACAGAGATTCTGCCTCTATCTTCACCTTTTGTCTTTACTTGACATAGATAAATATAGCCATCTTCGTTTATCCATAAGCCAGTAGGAGCTTCTACGCCATTGTCTTTATCCAAAACATATAAAGGGTAGCCGTCTTGGGTATAGATAATAATACGAGCATGTCCTGAATCTACTACATATATTTCTCTATTGGATTCATCCACCGTTACATAAGATGGGAAAGAAATACGGTCAGTTCTTTCCATCCCATTCCGTAAATCAAATAGATGCAACACATGTGGAACTAACTTGACTTTTGCTTTTGGAGGAGATTTCTGAGCATAAGAAATATTTAAAAAAATGCAAAATATAAAAAAACATAGGAAGTAGCGTTTCGCCGGTAACCGCAGAAAATTCTTCTTATTTTTAAAATGTTGATAATCTGCGTTCATCTGTGTCCAAATTGTTCATTTTATCTTAAATACTTCTACTCTGTTATTTCCTGTGTCTACTACATAGAGGATGTTTTTATTGTCTATAAAAATATAACCAGGGCAATAAAGTTTGCCTTCTTTCCAACCTCTTTTCCCTATTTCTCCCATAGGTTTTCCTTGTTTATCAAAAATAAAAACTTTTCCTTTATGTTTATCTAAAATATATAAGTGTTCTCTTCTATTTACAGCTAAACTTATGGGGAAAGCTACATCTTTAAGAAGAATAGAACGAATAAAATTACCTTTTTGGTCATAAATGAAGACCTTTCTAAAAATGGGGTCTAAGGCATAGACTGAATTATTATTTACTTTTATATCACTAAATCCACTAGAGTCTTTTTCCTCAATTATTTTTTGAAGCTTATATGTTTCAGGAGAAAAAATAAGGATACGCTTGTATGCCCTATCTATTAAGTAAAGGCATCCACTGGAATCCATGGCTAGGGAATGGGGAACAACCGGGGGAGAAATACCACTAAGATTAAGTGTTTCTATCCTCTTTTCTTTTATGTTTATAATGAAGACCGAGTTATCACCTTTATTGATAACAATAATACGCCCTTTTCTGTCCCTTACCATGGCATAAGGAAGCTTGAGTTTTCCCTCAGCATTAAAAGCAGACAGGAACTTATATTGGTTGTCAAAAGAAAGAAGGCGGTCATTTAAGGTATCTACCAGATATAGCCTTTTGCGTTGAGGGTCAAAATACACTGCTTGGGGTTGATTAAAGGCTCCTATTTTTTCTTCACCATAAATTACTGCTATTATCTTTCCCTTAAGACCTGCCCAGGATAGTCGGGGAGAAAGACCACAAAATACAAACACAAATAATAATCCATAAATCCTTAGGTGCTTATCTTGTGACATTGGATACAAAGCTCCTCTCGGTGGTCAAAGATAGTGTTATAAATATCCTTTGCCCCCATGGGATGGTGGCAGGTGACACAGTCCATTTTAGTCTTGCACCTTGGGTCAATAGCTTTTTCCCCAATGGGATGTGTGAATCTAGCATGTCTTTTGTGACAAGATGTGCAAGTGTTTATACCACCTTCTTTCAACAAAAATAAGTTATTACTTCCATGACCTTGATGACAGACTAAGCAATTGCCCTTTTTTGCCTCTGGATGTTTATACTTAAATTCTGCTAAGTTGCTAAGAAGCCTGTTTTTTGTATCTCTGTGGCAGGAAAAGCAAATCTGTTTGGGACTTCCTTTTAAAGAAGGCTTTATATCAGAGAGATGAGGACTATGGCAATCAAGGCATACATTTGAACCAGGAGTAAGCTGGATATGTGAATAAATAAATTGGTCTGCATTTTCTACCTGGGGATGACAGGTAAGACAGAGTGAACGATTATCTGATTTTACCTTACCCACCTTTTTACCTTGCATGAGATGGCAACTTTGACACTGTCCTTTAGCATAAGGAGAATGAGCATAAGTTCTTAATAAATGAGCTTTTTTTGAAGAATGAGCATTATGGCAAGATAGGCAGAAGTTTCCTTTTAAGGCAGAGCCCTTATGTTGAACTGTTATTTTTGTTTTTTGATGACAGTTAAAACAAAGCTTTTGAAGGGGTTTATTCAGCAGACCAGGATGATTACTACCATGAGCCTTATGGCAGGATAGACATTTTTTAACTGGGCTATGAAGGTTTTTACCTAAGATGATTTTTTCCTTTTGATGGCAGTCAAAACAAATTTCCCCTTCTGGTTTTTTTAGTAAAGCAGTGTAGCGAGATGCATGGGGAGCATGACATTTATCACAATTTCCTTCCATCACTGGTAGGTGAGGGTATTTAACCTTAAACGCCTTTTTATGACAAGAAAGACATAATTCTTTTGTAGGTTTAATTAAAAGATGGGGTTGGTCTGAGGCATGTGTACTGTGACAGATGGTGCAATTTCTTTTCTTTAACGGCTTATGAACATTACCCAGAGTTAATTGATTTCTCACCTGAGGATGACACTTAAGGCAATTTACTCTGGCCTCAGAAGAGCTAGAAATGAAGCAAAATATACAAATAGATAACAAGATAGAGGATAGAAAATGCCTGCCTATTGTCCATAATCTAATTTTCATTTTACCTCTCAACATCTAACTTTCATGGCAATCCTTGCACCGGCCTTCTTTAAATGGTTTATGTAAAAACTGCCGAAATAATGGTTTTGAAGTAGCACTATGAGGCGTATGACAGTTTGTGCAATCCATATTGGTTAATGAACGATTTAAGTGTTTTTCTTTAAGAGTCTTATTGCTAAGTGAGTGGCAGTCTTTACAAAGTGCAGCACCTGAAGTCAAAAGCAGGTGATTAAGCTTACCATAATGAGGAGTATGACATTTATCACAATTTCCTTCTTCTATAGGCTTATGGACAAATACTTGCGTTTTAGCAGTCTTGATTATATCTGAATGACAGGAGAGACAGAGGCCTTTTAGAGGTCTATAAAGTTGCCCTTTAATCTTACTTTCGTGAGGATTGTGACAGGCTGTGCAGTTTCCCTTTACTAGAGGTTCATGAACATATTTTTCAGTAGCTAGTCTTTTTTCTATAAAAGGATGACAGGAATAGCATCCCTCCGCCCCTGGATGGATAATTTGATAAGAGTTATCAGAAGCATGATGGTCATGACATTTTTCACAATCGCCTTTTTCAAAAGGTGGATGAAGAAAAGTTAACCCCTTTTTCATTTTTTTATGGCAGTAAAAGCAAAGTTTTTTTCTGCTAACAGGGAAAAGGAATTTATAAGAGCTAGAGTGGGGAGAATGGCAATTATAACATTCTCCCCTTTGGGCTGGGGTATGGACATTTACCTTTTGAAATTCCTTTTTAATCTTTTTGTGACATCCATAACAAAGTTTAGGCAAGGCTTGGCTTAAATTCCATTTTTGTGAAGATGCATGAGGATCATGACAAGTAAGGCATTTTTCCTTTTCAGTGGGAGAATGTCTATAGAGTTTACTAAACTCTTCCTTTTTATGACAATTATAGCAAAGCCCGGCCATAGGCTTAAGAAGGAGGTTTTTTTCTGGAGCTGAGTGAGGATTGTGGCACACATTGCATTCTCCTTGAGCAACAGGCTTATGGATATGTGGGGCAGTAAATTTTTCCTGCATTTTCTGATGACAACTAAGGCATAGGTCTTTTTCTGCACTTACAGTGATGCTTTTAAAATTACTAGCATGGGGTGCATGACAAGTAGTACAAGTTTTATTCTTTAAAGGAGAATGGACATGAGCAGCATTGAATGGTGGTTTGTTTTTATCATGACAGCTATAACATAAATCATTGCCTTTCTTTTTCGCAGAAAAGGGGCGCTCTGCCTTAGACCCGGGATGGCAATTATCACAATCTTTTATAGATGGATGAGCATAAAGTCTAAAAAGACTTTTTTGTTTACCACTATGAGGACTATGGCAAGAAAGACAATGATTGCCTGCTACAGGATAGTTATTATGGGCGTTAACAAAGGTAGTTTCTTTTATTTTATGGCAGTCAAGACAAATTTTATCTGGTGATTTTTTTAGTAAATAAGGCAATTTTCCCACATGAGGGGTATGACAAGTCTGACAATTTTCGGCTGGTGAATGGAGAAATTTTTGGTTAAAGTTTTCTGACTTGTGGCAGACCAAGCAAGTGAGTTTAGGACCTTTATTTAAAAGGAAGTCATAATCTGCACTATGGGGATTATGGCATTTGATGCAATTACCTTTTTCAAATGGTGGATGTTTATTTTCCGCTTTAAGTTTCTTTAATTCCTGATGGCAAGAAAAACAGAGTTGAGGAAGTCCTTGTTTCAAACACACACCACCAATAAGTCCATGCGGACGGTGACAGGCCTCACAATTTTTCTCTTTGATAGGAGAGTGGACATTTTTTAAGGCTAGAAATTTCTGGAGCTCTTTCTGATGACACTCCACACAGGACTTTCTGGCTAGAGGCCTTCTTTCAGGCCCAGCACAGGTAAACAAAACAGCCAGACTTACCAAACATGAGATGATAAAAAATAGCCTTTTCACTTTATCCCAAACTCTTCTTCTAACTTGTTTAAGGCCTTTTTGTCAAGTTTTATATCAGAAACTTTTCTCAGTTGTTTCAGATATTTGTTTAACAATGTATTGAATTTCTGTGTCCACAGTTGCCTTTTTACCTTTTCTTTCACTTTCTCAAAGGGAATGGGTTTTCCTTCTTTTTTTTCTTCAAGAAACACAATAGAATAATACCCTCCATCTTCTACAATAGGGCTAAATTCTCCGGGTTTTAATTCCTTAACTGCCTCTCTGATTTTTGTTGGTAAACGATTTTCTGAATGCCAGCCGATGGCTCCTCCTTTTTTGGCTGACTCTGCAATTGATTTCTTTTTGGCCAGAAAGGCAAAATCCCCTCCTGCCTTTAATTCTTCCAGGATTTCCTGAGCCTCTTTTTTAGATTTCACCCTGATTAATCTTAAATTGTATTGGTTTGGGCTGAGATACGCCTGTTTATGCTCTTTATAATAATCTTTTAGTCCCTTTTCACTCAATACAATTTGGGGAGCAATAATTTTACGTTTGAATTCTTTTATGAGAAGCATCCTTTTGTGATTGTCCAATTGTTTTTTAATTTCTTGATTTTTGCTAAAATAATCTCTTTTTATTGCCTCTTGCTCAATAACTTTTTGATTAATCAATCCATCTAGTATTTCTTTTTTTACCTTATTTAAATCTATTTTTATATTCCACCTCTCTTTCATAGCATTATATCCCCATAACTTTCTTTTAAAGATAGAGAGGAATTCCTTTAAATAAATAGGTGCTCCATTTACCCCGGCAATGATTTCCTCATCTTTGCCTTTAAAGTCTTGTTTTATTTGTTTGAACAATTCTTGATTTATTTTTATGTTTGCCTTTGCCCTTAATGAATCTTCCCATTGTTTTTCAATAATTTTTCTTCTTTTCTTTGTTAGTTCCCTTCTAATACTTTTTTTTCTCTGTTCAAAGGTTTTCATATCAGGCAATTTTATTTCCTCCAATTTAACAATATGAAAACCTTGAGAAGTCTTTATAATGTTACTAAATTCTCCTGGTTCAAGAGAAAAGGCCACCTTTTCCCATTCTTTGACCATTTGTCCTTTACGTATAAAGCCTAAATCTCCTCCCCTTGAGGCATAAGGGCTTTCTGAAAGTTCTCTGGCTACCTTGGGAAATGGTTCTCCTGCCCGAAGTCGTTTTAAGGCCTCTTGGGCTCTTTTTTTATTTTTGGTAAAGATTTGAGAAAAGTGCCATTTTGTGTTTTTTTCTTGATAATAAGACTTGAGTTCTTCATCGGTTATCTTAATTTTTTTAAATTCTTCTTGCCAAAAGGCCCTGGTAGCCAAGTCTTTTTTATAATAATCTAAATTTTTAAGATAATCAGGTTCTTTATCTAGATTAAGCCTTTGGGCTTCTTGGGCCAGTAGATAGTGATCAATCATATTATCCAGGGTTTCTTTTATTATCTTTTTGCTTAATTTCCCGGCCTTATCCTTCCTTAAAGGAGTATACATATGGGCACTAGAAAGGGCCTTTTTAAAATCCTCAACTGTGATTACTTCATTATTTACTTTAGCTAAATAGGCTAAACCCCTCGATGGTAAGGTTAAAGAAAACAGTATAGTAAAGATAATAAAAATTTTGCAAAATTTACAATCCAATTTACACTCCTTACTATCCCATACTATTTATTAATTCCTTTACTACTATAGTCGTAAGCTGATTTAATGACCTTATCTTTCCTATATTTAAAATCTTAATATAATCATCTCCATTTTTTTCAATGAATGCCTTCCATATGATTTTACCTGTGTCAGTGGTTACCATCCTGGCTGTCAAATTTATATAAGGTACACTCTCTCTTTCACGGAATGCTAGTATGTTGCCTAAAATTACAGCGTCAATCTTATATCTCTTCCTCAAAAGTCGCAACCTGGCTCTATCAGGGTTGGTGCCTATTCCAAGTCTCTGTTCTACCATAAAATCAACAATGTTACCCAATTCTTCTACTTCAAAACGCCCGCTTTTAGCTAATTCTGCCAAAAATATTTGGGTTACTATTTCTCGGGCATGAGGATTTTTGGTAAGATTTCTAAAAGGAAAAATAGCCACCTTTTTAACTCTAGCCATCTCCTTTTTATCGAAGTAGAAAGGCAAATGGGCACAGCCAAGGATTAATAAATTAAAAATTATAATCCCATACAGTAGGTGCTTTTTTCTTTTCTTTAGGTTTCTCACCCGCAACCACCTTTTTAGAAATTAATGAAGTTTTGTATTCTGTTTTATTTCCAGCCATATCAAATGCCTCTATAAGGAAAAAAAGTTCTTTCTTTTTAGGCAAAGGTATTTCTATTTTGGAAGGAATTTCTCCATTTTCTTTTCTTAAATTATAATAAATGTTTTCATCTTTATCTGTAATACTCAGCTCCCATTGATTTATAGGCAAGAGGTCTTCATAATCTATATTAAATTTTGCTTTGTTTTCCTTTAGATCTATCACCACCTCCAATTTCGGAGGGGTTTTATCTAAGGTAATCTTTTTCCTTGAGGTAATCCCAATGTTTCCTGCTTTATCTTGGCATTTACATTCAATATAATAAATGTCGTCTTTCACTGGGCTAAATTCATCCGTTTCTCCATGCCAGGCCAGACCAAGTGGTAAATCGCCACTTCCCTCAAATTTTCTCACTATTTCTCCTTTTTTATTATAAACATAAAAACTCCATAATCCTATATTTTCTGGATTTAAAAGCTTCGGAAACACTATTAAAGCGTCTTTTCTTCCATCTCTGTTAGGAGAAAAAATAGGATTTTCGTATGATAAACACAACTTTGGTGGTGTATTATCTACGGTTAAATAGCTTGCTGTATCAAGAAAATATATACTTCTATTTTTAGTAACGATTTTTATTCTAGCAAAGTAATGGCCTTCTTCTTGCGGTGATTGTATTTCTCCTTCCCACCATCCATTTTGTTTTCTTTTAAATGGCCATTTTTTGCCTCCCAATAAAAGAAATACCTTTTCAGGAGGTTCCCTAAGGGAGACAATATGCACAGAAGTATGCACCATAGCCCCACCATGAACAGCTAAGGGAAATAAAGAAAATCTTTCTAGGGCAAATAATGCCTTTTCTGTTGGATCCTTTTTAAAAAAAGGAGGAAAGTTATCAACTAGTTTTTTTAAGGCCTTAGACATTAGGTCATCAACAGAGTTAATTTTACCTAATCCTAACCAACCAGTAAAATCCTCACCAGTAAATGAGGTGTAATCACCCCAAACAACCATAGCTGTTTCTGTTTCTACCACTCTTATACCCACTCCTATTTTAGGATTATTACCTTTCTCATAAAGGTCAAGCCAGGTGATAACCACCGCATCTGCTTTAAATTCCCTTTTTAATCCCTTCACTTGGGCTTCGGTAACTGAGCCCAATCTTCTAATTCGATTTCTGAAGAGAAAACTCTTTAAGTCGGCAGGTAAAATTACTTCAAAATCATACTTTTTATGAAGACCTTCTGCAATACGATTGGGGATGCCTTCTGGGATTTCGCTTGATCCACTTATATTTTCTAAAGGAAAGAAAGCAATTCTTTTAAATTCTTCAGAAAGGCATATTTTGCTCAAATTCAATATTATGATAAATATTACAATTTTTTTAAACATTTTCTTATCAAAATATGACTTACTTCAATAAGGCTTTTTTCTCCTACTCCAAATAGCCTGGTTAAAGCACCACCTCCTTTTTCGCTGGCAGTTATCTGCCAGATAACCTTTGCCGATTTGCCATCTATTAATTTTAATGAAACAGCCACAAAGGGTAAAGAAATCCCTCCTGATTGCTCTGTTTTATATTCATCTACTGCCCCAGTCAAAAAGGCTTGAACATGTAATCTTTGAGAAATCTTTTTAAGCATTGCTGGTGATATATCTGAGGGAGACCTGAGTCTTAATTCCCTGAGAACCGCGTCTACTTCTCCTCTATCAACTACCTCAAACTCCCCAAGTTTTAATAGTTCTGTTTCTAGAATGTCTCTTATCTTTTCATGAGCTAGATTATCTCTACTGAAGTTGTATAAGGGCAAAATAGCCACCCGTTTTATATAAGAAAGGTCGGCTCCAGGATTTACATAATAACGCAAACCACCACAGGCTAAAACAAATAACCACATAAATAAAATTGCTATTTTTCTCATAAGCCACTCCTTAAAAATTTACTGAAAGACGAGAATAAATATTATGGGTTTTTTGCGTAATATCATTATTACTATGTGAATAACTATAGCCCATTCGAAAGCTGCCCCACCTGGCTATATTCCAGTTAATATCAATACTGTGGGTCATCTGGTCTATGTCTGCCTCTGTAAAACTGCTGATGGCATTTATCTGCACCTTAGGAGTAATAAAACATCCTATACTATATTCATGCAACAATCTTTCTTCCTCTTCTGCATCGGAGTATTGTATAAAAATCCTGCCATAAAGGCGAGAAGAAGGGGTATAGACCAAGGTGCTATAAATGCTAGTATAAGTAGTTTTGATTGTTTCTTCATTAGTAGTCCGCTGCCAGCTTTGGTCATAACCTATATCCCAGGAAAGGGTTTTAGTCAATAAAGCCCTGAGGTAAAGGTCAGAATAAACAGAAAAAGATTTGGTATCATCCCGCACATTATTGGCATGTGATAAATTAAAGTTCCAATTTACATCTATACCTTTCCATAACATAAAAATAGAGTTAAAAACCAGAGTGTTGACCTTAGAAATCAATTCTTCATCTTCGTTTGTTTCTGTATGACTAAAGGTAAGGGTGGTGTCTAAGGTTTCTAAGGGATTAGAACGCCAGTTAAATGTATAAGTATTTACTTTAGTAATAGTTTCTAGAGTGCGAGAGCGTGTTCTTTGATAGCTCAAAGTAAGTAAAAAATACTTGGAGAGGTCACCGATGATACTTACCCCATGGCTTAAGGTATAATTCAGGTTAGCTTCAGGAAAGATGTCAGTCCGATAATAAGATAGATAATAGGCAGCAGTCCATTTTTCCAAAGGACGTATAGATAGATTACAATTGCCTGTATAGGTCTTGGAGACAGATTTGGATTTTTGCTCTATGTGTTCAAGCCCATAGGTTTCTATCTCTGTTATTTGAAAGGAAGGACTGGTAGTGCCTGGATAATAAACTACTTTAAAATATCTTGCCTGTTGAGCAGCAAAACTGATTTCAAAACGATGATAAGTTTCATTATAGGAAAAAGAGGCATTGTTAGTAATAATTGTCCATGTTCTAGGCTGTTCCTCTTCATCACTATAGTAAACTGCCCATTCTATTACTTCTGAAGGAATAGAAGGGTCATAAACATAATCTTTATTAGTATAAATATAAATAGTATCTACTGTCTGGGGATAAAAGAGATCCACTCCCACATTCATATATTCTTGCACAGTTAACACAGAAACATCTTGATTTCCATCAACAAGGCTAGTAGCAGGGGATAAACTACTGTGTTCAGGAGAGCTATCCACACCATAAAGGCCATCTTTGGCTAAGCGTTTTTGTTCTATTTCCCCTGCTTCTGGTACAGTGGTAGTTGAATCGTAATAATTATAACCCCCCTCGGCAGAAAAGGAAATCCGATTATGCCAAAAGTTTTTAT
>Ga0190336_1000226_pt1 | contig 11006 bp, 8 predicted proteins | sample 487204910_MG_FD_161651 | JGI IMG/M metagenome (GOLD analysis project Ga0190336, IMG submission 161651) | Hydrothermal vent sediment bacterial communities from Southern Trench, Guaymas Basin, Mexico - 4872-04-9-10_MG | ecosystem: Environmental > Aquatic > Marine > Hydrothermal vents > Sediment ...
CAAACAGCAAAATCACATTCAGGATATTTATTGCAAGCATAAAAAACCTTTCCTTTTTTGGTTCTTTTTTCAACAATTTCACCCTTTTTACATTTTGGGCATTGTATTTTCAGGCGATTTTCTTCTAAAGGAGCGGTATATTTGCATTTTGGAAAGTTAGAGCAGGCATAGAATCTTCCAAACTTTCCTAATTTTATAATCACAGGTGCTCCACACAAGGGACAGGTCTTATCTGTTTTCTCTTCGGCAATTTCTTTTTTGGAAAGTTCTTCCTCCTTTTTCTTTAAATTTACCTCAAAAGGTTCATAAAACTCTCTGATGACTTCTGTCCATTGTTTTTTGCCCTTTGCAATTTCATCAAGCTCTTCTTCCATTTTTGCGGTAAATTGTATATCAACAATTTCAGGAAAATGTTTTACCAGAAGATCATTTACTACAATTCCAATTTCGGTAGGTCTAAACTTTTTTTGCTCATCTTTTTCAACATAATTTCTTTCCTGAATGGTTGAAATAATCGGAGCATAAGTTGAGGGCCGTCCAATGCCATATCTCTCAAGGGTTTTGATTAAAGTTGCCTCAGTATAACGAGGAGGAGGTTGGGTGAAGTGTTGAATTGGGGCAATTTTTTTTGCTTCTAAAATTTCGTTAACTTCTAAAGCCGGCAATTGAGTTTCTTTAATTGAGAGAGGATAAATTTTTAAAAACCCGTCGAATTTTAAAATCTGCCCCTCTGCTCTAAAGGTATATTTTGAGATTTGGGATTTTGAATTTGAGATTTGTTTAGAATTTCGGATTTCGGATTTAGGATTTGCTTCGACCTCAACAATAGTTGAGTCGAAGATTGCCTCCCTCATCTGAGTTGCCAAAAACCTTCTCCAAATCAGATCATAGAGCTTAAGTTGATCTTTTTCTAATTTTTTCTCTAAATTCTCAGGTGTATTTTGAATGTATGTTGGTCTAATTGCTTCATGAGCCTCTTGGGCAACCTTCGATTTGGTTTTAAATGTTCTAAATTTCCAATATTCCTTTCCAAGATTTGCTTCAATAAATTTTCTCGCAGAAGATAGAGCTAATTTTGAAAGATTAAGAGAATCCGTTCGATGATAAGTGATGAGCCCTTTTTCATACAAATTTTGCGCCAGAAGCATTGTTTTTTTGGCAGAAAACCTAAGTTTTTGCCAAGCTTCCTGTTGAAGGGTGCTTGTGATAAAGGGCGATGGAGGATTTTTCTTTATTTCTTTTTTCTCAATATTTTTAACTATAAACTCCGCAGCTTTAAGTTCGTTTACAATTTTCTCCGCCTCTTCTTTCGATTTAATTCCTAATTTTGGTATTGTTTTCCCATCTTTCTTTATAAGCGAAGCGAGAAAATTGGCTTTAAATTTTGAGTTGTGGTTTTGAGTTTTGAGTTTTGAGTTTTGAGCTTTGCAAAGTAACGCTTGGATTGTCCAATATTCCTGCGGTACAAACTTCTCAATTTCTCTTTCCCTTTCAACTATCAGGCGCACTGCCACAGACTGAACTCTTCCTGCAGAAAGACCCCTTGCAACTTTTCTCCATAAAAACGGAGAGAGCATATAGCCAACGATTCTATCCAAAACTCTCCTTCCAAATTGAGAATAAACTAAGTTCATATCAATTTTTCTTGGTCTTTTTAGGGCCTCCTCAATTGCCCTTTTTGTAATCTCATGAAAAACAATTCTTTGATAATCTTTTAAACCCAAAACCTCTTTTAAATGATAAGCTATTGCCTCTCCTTCTCTATCTTCATCAGTTGCCAGAATTATATTTTCTGCTTTTTGTGTTTCTTTTTTTAAGAAACTTACAACTTTCCTTGATTTTGGAAGAATGATAAATTTAGGCTTGAAATTGTTTTTGATATCAACTCCAAAACTTTTTTCAGGAAGGTCCCTTATGTGTCCAAAAGAAGAGCGTACCAAAAACTCTTTTGACAAAAATCGCCCAATAGTGTTTGCCTTGGTTGGAGACTCAACTATAACAAGATTTTTTTTCATGATATTGCTGTAAATATATTTCCTCCTAAATTTTTAATTTTGCCCTCCAGCTCCATTTTAGAAATAGTTTGCAGTACCTTTGAGGCCTCTAGTTTGCTCAATTGAATAATTTCATCAACATGAAGAGTTTTGTCAAGCAGGAGTTGAAAAATTAATTTTTCTTCATCTGTCCCTTCAATTACCCTCTTTCTTTGTTTAAAAGAAATTCCAAAAAATTGTAGAATTTCTTTTGGCGAGCTTGCAAGCTTCGCTCCTTTTTTAATAAGAATATGGCAACCTTTTGATGTTTCGTTATAAATTGAGCCGGGAATAGCAAAGACAGGTTTTTTCTGTAAGAATGCCCAATCTGCTGTAATTAAGGCTCCTGATTTTTCTCTTGCTTCAATTACCAAAACTCCCTGCGATAAACCAGCAATAATTCTGTTTCTTTCTGGAAAATGAAAATGGCATGGAGAAGTTGAAGGAGGATATTCTGAAACTAATGCCCCTTGTTTTTGAATTATTTCTTTTGCAAGTCTCAGGTTCTCTTTCGGGTAAACTTTATCCAAGCCTGAACCCAAAACGGCTATGGTTTTACCTCCATAATCTAAGCAAGTTTTATGGGCTAAAGCGTCAATTCCTTTTGCCAAACCGCTTACAATCACAAAACCTGCCTCTGTTAAAGTTTTTACAAAATCAATAACCACTTTTTTGCCATAATCTGAGGGAGTTCTTGTGCCAACAACAGCAAACAAAAATTTATTTTTAAGTTCTAAATTTCCAATAAAGTATAAAACTTTTGGTGGTGATTTTATCTTTTTTAAACTTTCTGGAAAAAGAGGATCATCAGGGGCTAAGGTTTGAATTTGATTTGACAAGTTATTCATTTTTATTTGAGGTTTATAAACACTCCTTTTTGTTAAACTCACTCATTGCTTTTTCAATTCTATCTTTTAAAAGAACCTCGACTGCCCTTGTGTCGATTTTAAAAACCTCCTTTAAAATCTCTTTTTCTTTTTTGGAAAACTTTTCCAAGACAAATTTTTCTAATCCCTTTTCTTTTACTTTTAACTTTTCATTTTCTGATAAAGGCGCTATCCCAATTCTAAACCGAACAAAATTTTTGCTACCTAAGTTTTGCATAATTGACTCAATCCCCTTATGTCCACCAGAACTTTTACCTTTGGAGATTTTCGTTCTTCCAATTTCAATATCTGCATCATCATGAACGACCCAGATATTTCCTTTTGGAATCTTATAATGTCTTGCAATCTTTACAACTGCTCTGCCAGATGCGTTCATAAAAGTCTGGGGTTTTACCAAGAAAACAGTTTTTCCAAAAAGTTTTCCTTTTGTGATTTTCGCCTCAAGCTTTTTTGATTCTTTAAAAGGCTCAAACTTGCCGAGTTTTTTTAAATGATCAATAAATAAAAACCCAACATTATGTCTTGTTGAGATAAACCTTCTTCCGGGATTGCCCAACCCTACAATTAAAATCATATTTTTTTAATATAATACACAGGTCTTGAAAATTCAAAGCATTTTTATATATAATTTAGAATATGAACAAAGTCTTATCATTTTTCTGGGAAATAGCCAAAATTTTTCTCATTGCTCTATTGATAGTAATCCCCATCAGAGAGTTTGTTTTTCAACCTTTTTTTGTAAGAGGGCAAAGCATGGAGCCCAATTTTCATGATTTTGACTATTTGATTATTGACGAAATCAGTTATCGATTTCACGAACCCCAGAGGGGTGATGTAATAGTTTTTAGAAATCCCAACAATTTAAATCAAAGGTTTATAAAAAGGGTGATCGGTCTCCCTAATGAAACAGTCACAATTAAAAACGAGCAAGTAATTATACAAAAAAATGGCCACTCCTTTATATTAGAGGAGCCTTATTTACCAAAAGGAACAAAGACATCTGGCAATTTAGAGATTCACTTGAAAAACAATCAGTATTTTGTTTTAGGAGACAACCGCACCTCTTCGTTAGATTCTAGATTTTTTGGGCCTATCTCTCGCAATTTAATTATAGGAAAAGTTGCTTTTCGAGTCTGGCCGTTATCTGTTTTTGCAGATAAACCTTCCTTTTATCCCAATTAATTTTTATGAAAAAACCTAGATTAAAATTTCAAACGCCTACCGGAATGAAAGATGTTTTACCTGAAGAAGAAGTTTATTATGAAAGGATATATTCGATTACCGATCAATATGCTGATTTCTATGGTTTTAAAAAAATAGAAACGCCTATTTTGGAAAACTATGAATTGTTTGTAAAATCCACAGGCCCAACTACTGATATTGTAGAAAAACAGATGTATCTTTTAAAAACAAGAGGAGGAGAATATTTAGCCTTACGTCCTGAGTTTACACCATCGTTGGCTCGTTCCTATTTTGAGAATGGAATGGTTGCCTGGCCTCATCCTGTTAAGCTGTACACGCGCGGTCCTCTTTTTAGGTATGAGCGGCCACAAGCTGGACGATATCGTCAGTTTCATCAAATAAATTTTGAAATTTTTGGCTCCAAAAAACCAATAGCTGATGTAGAGATTATATGGCTTTTTGTGAAAATCCTTGAGGCTTTAGGTGTCAAGGAGGTTATAGTTGAGCTAAATAGTATTGGAGACTCCCAATGTAGACCTTATTATAAAAAAGTTTTGACGAGATATTTAAAACGCAATGAAGCCTCTCTTTGCGCAACTTGCAAAAAAAGATTAAAAAGAAATCCTTTAAGAGTTTTAGATTGTAAAGAAATTCGGTGTCAAAAAATTGTAAAACAAGGCCCTCAGATTATAGATTATTTATGTGAGGAATGCCATGACCATTTTGAAAAAGTTCTGGAGTATCTGGAGGCTTTGGGAATTCCTTACATTTTAAATCCTTATTTGGTGAGAGGGTTAGATTATTATACAAAGACAGTATTTGAGATAATTCCACAAAAAGATCAAGAGATAAGACAAAATGCATTGGTTGGTGGTGGGAGGTATGATGGGCTACTTAAACTTATAGGAAAGCAAGATATCCCAGCCTGTGGAGGAGCAGGAGGGGTGGAAAGAATCATTGAGTTTTTAAAAGAGAACAATGTTTCTGTTGAGAAAAAAGAGATTGCCCCAGAAATTTTTATTGCTCAACTTGGTGATGAAGCTAAAATTGAGAGCTTAAAACTTATAGAAGAATTCCAAAAAGCTAAAATTCCTGTTACTTTTCAGCTTTCCAGAGATTCATTGACTAACCAATTAAAAATTGCTAATAGAAAGAAGGTAAAATATGTAATCATTATTGGCAAAGAAGAAGTTTTACAAGGGGCCCCAATTCTGCGCGATATGGAAACAGGGGATCAAAAAAGTATTCCAAGGAATAGGTTAATAAAGGAAGTTAAAAATGCTTTAAAGAAAGAAAAGAAAAAGAGACTAAAACAAAAATAATATAATAACAAAATATGGTTGCAGCAAAGAAAACAAAATCAGGCATGGCGATTGAAAAAAAAGATGGGGAAGATCCAAGACAAGTAGTAAACCGCTTTTTAAGACATTTAAAACAAAGCGGTATTTTAACTCAGGCAAGAGAATCAATATACAGAAAGAGACCCTTGAGCAGAAAATTAAAAATAAGAAGCGCTTTAAGAAAAGAAGAGCTCAAGAGGTACTATCAAAAACTAGAAAAATTAGGGAAAGTTTAAAAATTTTACTGAAATCTCCTTTGGGCAAGAGGGCTTTTTTATTTGCTCGAGTTTTTAAGTTTTGGTAGGATAAAGTAAAGCATGTTAGAAATAAATAATCTTACCAATCACCAAATAGATGAGGAATTTCTAAATGAGATTACAAAGAGGGTTTTAGAAGAAGAGAAAAAAAATGGTATAGTTTCTTTGGTATTTGTGGGACCGGGAAGGATGAGAAAAATAAATTATAAATATAGAAAGAAAAATAGAGTGACGGACGTTCTTTCGTTTCCTGAGCCTCAAAAAGAGGGTTTTATTGTTCCCCCAGAGGCGCAGAAACAATTGGGAGAGATTCTTATCTGTCTGAGAGAGGTTAAAAAAAAGACCAAAAGAGAGCAATCAGAGTTTAAAAAAGAATTAGCAAGAACTTTCATTCATGGACTTTTGCACCTTTTGGGTTATGACCATAAAAAACCAAAGGAGGCAGAGATTATGTTTCAAAAAGAAAATAAATATTTAGATTATTTTTTCTAAAAACATGGCAAAAACAACCTATGTTGGAGCAATAGATGTAGGTTCAAGCGCAATCAAAGGAACCATTGCCCAAAAACAAAACGGAAGTCAAGCAATAGAAGTTTTAAGTTTCCAATCCCTACCTTCGTTTGGTGTAAGAAAAGGCATGGTTATAGACTCCAATAAAGTCCGCCAAAAAATCATTGAGCTCAAAAAATTACTCGAGAGCGAATCACAAAGAAAACTCAAAGAAGTTTTTGTTAACATTGGGGGATATCACATTTTTGTTAAAAATACTCATGGGGCGGTTGCAATTTCAAGAGCAGATCAAAAAGTTTCCCAAGAAGATATAGAAAGAGTGATAGAAAGCTCGCGTTCAATTACTTTGCCTTTTAATAAAGAAGTCATAGAGATTATACCAAAGGAATTTATCATTGATGGAGAGAGGGGGATTAAAGACCCTCTTAATTTAAAAGGAATAAAGCTTGAGGTAGAATCTTTGGCAATATGTGCTTTTTCCCCATATGTTAAAAACCTTATAGATGCAATTTTAGGAGCAGACCTAGAAATTGTTGAGATGATTCCTTCTCCTTTGGCAGCTTCTTTAGCAGTTTTAACTCCTCAACAAAAAGAGCTGGGAGTAGCTTTAGTAGATATTGGAGCAGGCAGTACCTCGATTGCTGTGTTTGAAGAAGGATCTTTGCTGCACCTTGCAATCTTACCGGTTGGGTCTGCTCATATTTCAAATGATATTGCGATTGCTCTTCAAACAGAAATAGAGATTGCCGAGAAAATTAAATTAAAGTTCGGTGAATATATTTTTAAAAAATCAAGAAAAAAAGAAAAAATAGAAATAGGGCCAAATAAAACTTTTGTTTTTCCGCTTAATAAAATGGCAAAGGCAGGAAAAGCACGCGTCTCAGAGATTTTTACACTAATTAAAAAAGAACTAAAGAAAATTTCTAAAGCCGATTCCTTACCCGCCGGCGTAGTATTAGTTGGAGGCGGGGCAAACTTGCCTGGGATTGTTGATTTTGCAAAAAAGGAATTGGCATTACCTGTCAAAAAAGCATTTCCTAAAGGGTTTGTAAACCTTAAGACCGATCCTTCTCTTGCTGTTTTATGTGGTTTGGTTCTTAAAGGGTTCACGGAAGAGTTTCAATCAGAAAGAAGTCAATTTCTTCAGGGTTTGAAAAAGATTTTTAGAATATTTTTGCCATGAAAAATCATATTAAGATAAAAGTCATTGGGATTGGTGGAGCAGGAGGTAATATTCTCACAAGAATACCAAGACCTTATTCTAAATCTGTTGAGTTGATCGCTATTAATTCTGATCTTCAGGATTTAAAGACAACTAAAGCAGACAAGAAGATTCAAATCGGCAGAAAGAAAACATTAGGGCTGGGTTCAGGCATGAATCCCAAGGTTGGCAGAGAGGCAGCGGAGGAATCAAAAGAAGAGATAAGGAATATTATTGCAGGCGGAGACATTGTTTTTATCATTTGTGGTTTGGGCGGAGGAACAGGATCTGGTGCCTCCCCTGTTGTAGCGGAGATAGCAAAAGAAACTGACGCTTTAGTTATTGGAATCGCAACTTTCCCTTTTTATTTTGAAGGTGCCCAAAGAAAAAAAATTGCTCATCAGGCTTTGTCAATATTAGAAAAAAATTTGGATACATTTGTTGTAATCTTTAATGACAAGGTTTTAGATAAAGTTCAAAACTCTACCAACATTGATTCCGCTTTCTACCTAGTAGATGAAATAATTCATAATATTATTTTTGACATTTTGCACCTTCTAATAACCCCAGGCTTAATCAATATAGATTTAGCAGATTTAAGCTCAATTATGAAAAATGCCGGCAGAGCCTTTTTTGGTATTGGTAAGGGCCATGGAGAGAAGAAAATTGAGCAAGCAACTGAAGAGGCGCTTACCTCTCCATTCCTAGGAACCTCTATTGATGGAGCTAAAGGAATTTTATTTAATATTGCTGGGGGCAAAAATCTTACCTTATTTGATGTGCAACAAACAGCTAATATTATAAATAAAAAAAGTTCTCCGCAGGCAAAAATTATTTTCGGCGCATTTCAAAATAATAAACAATTTCGACCAGACGAAGTACGGATTACGCTTATTGCCACAGGCATTTAAAAAGTTTTCCACAATTTGACTGATTTTTTGATTGACAAGTATAATAAGAAAATATACTTTTTAACTTTTTTACTAACATGACTAAAATTACTCAAGTGAAAAAGAGAAATGGTGAGATTGTTTCTTTTGATGAATTAAAAATCAAGGAGGCTCTTTTTAAAGCTTTAACAGCCTCAGGAGAGGGCGATGGCAAGTTAGCAGAGAGACTTACTAAAAAGGTTGTTGATTTGCTTCAAAGAAGATTTAAAGAAGGAGAAATTCCTCATGTAGAACAAATTCAAGATATAGTTGAGGAAGTTTTAATCCTAGAGAATTTAGTGAAAGCAGCTAAAGCTTATATTTTATACCGGGAACAGAGAAGACGCATTAGAGAAGCGGTAGCAGTTTCTGAGGAGGCAGTTGAAAGAGTAGATCAATATCTTGGTAATTTAGATTGGGAAGTGCAAGAGAATGCAAATATGGCCTTTTCCTTGCAAGGGCTTAATCATTATGTGACCTCTTATGTTATTAAAAAATATTGGCTAAATAAAATTTATCCAAAAGAAATAAGAGAAGCAAATCAATCTGGAGATTTCCACATTCATAATTTAGATACTTTGGGAGCTTATTGTGTTGGCTGGGATCTTTACGATCTTTTGCTCAAAGGATTCGGAGGAGTTCAAACAAAAATTGAATCAAGACCTCCAAAGCATTTTAGAGTGGCTTTAGGTCAAGTTGTGAATTTTATGTATACTTTGCAGGGAGAGGCCGCAGGCGCAATTGCTTTCTCAAATTTTGATACCCTCCTTGCTCCATTTATTCGATATGACAATTTAAATTATAAACAGGTAAAACAGGCTTTTCAGGAATTTCTTTTTAATATGGCTGTTCCCACAAGGGTCGGTTTTCAATGTTTATCAGAAGACACTCAAATTTTGACGCCCAAAGGTTGGAAATCATGGTATGAGGTTAATGAAGGAGACATAATTTACACTTTTAATTTAAAAACCCATGAGTTAGAACAGAAATCGGTGAAGAAAGTTTTTAGGTGGTTTTATAAAGGCAAAATGTATAATTTGAAAAACAGAAATCAGGATCAGCTTATTTCTCCGAACCATAGAATTGTTAGACAAGTTTTCAATACAGAAACATATGTTCTTGAGCCAATCGAAAAAGTGTTGAAATATAAATCTCCGATTCCTGTTCCTACACCCGGTATTTTGGCTAATAAAAATCCTGATTTAGAAATTAGCGATAGAAAATTAAAAATTCTGGCCTGGGTTCTTTCTGAAGGATCAATAGAAAATAAAGGGAGCTATAGAGTGAGTATTTATCAATCTTCTTCTGTTCATCCTGAGAATTATAAGGAAATTAAGAATTTGTTAGAAGAGGAGGGATTAGAATTTGATGTAAGAGAGCAGACTTCTTTAGGAACATGTCAGCATATTCGACTTTTACCTTCTTCTAGTAAGAAAATCCACCAATTATTTGGCCAGAGAAAGAAAGTCTTTCCTTCTTTTCTTTTTAAGTTAAGCCAGAGGCAAGCAAGATTATTTTTAGAAACTTATATAAAAGGAGATGGTTGGCATGAAAAATATAGAAAGCGCATTGTAGTCACCAGCAAAGAAAACGCCCAGGCACTTTTAGCTATAGCCGCTTTAGCAGGGTATAATGCAAATATTCGTATAAGAAAAACAAGCGGCATTTCTAAAAAAACACAATATCTTTTAACCCTCACTCAATCAAAGCATGATTACATTCAGCAAATAAAAGAAATAGATTATCAAGGAGTCATCTGGTCAGTGAATACTGATAATGAGACAGTGATTGCTCAAAGAAAGGGGCAGGTTTTTATCACCGGTAACTCTCCTTTCACAAACATTACTTTAGATTTAAGACCTTCTTCTGTATTTGCAAAACAGCCGGTAATTATTGGGGGAAAGCCACAAAAAGAGACTTATCAGGAATTTGAGGAGGAGATGAAGATTTTCAATAAAGCCTTGTATGAGGTGTATCTGGAGGGAGATAAAAATGGAAGACCGTTTCATTTCCCAATTCCAACCATTAATATTACCAAAGATTTTCCATGGCAAGAGCCTGCCTTTGATGGCATATTTGAGGCCTCGGCAAAATACGGAATTAATTATTTTGCAAACTATATAAACTCTGAGATGAAACCCGAAGATGTACGCAGTATGTGTTGCCGACTTCGTTTAAACTTAACAGAACTTTACAACCGCGGAGGGGGAGGACTGTTTGGTTCAGGGGCCAAAACCGGCTCAATTGGAGTTGTGACTATAAACTTACCAAGAATTGGATACCTTTCAAAAACTAAAAAAGAATTCTTTCAAAGGTTGGGTGAAATAATGGATCTTGCGCGGGAAGCATTAGAAATTAAACGCAAAGCAATAGAAAATCTCACAGAGAAAGGATTATATCCTTATTCAAAATATTGGCTTGGAGATATCAAAAAGACAAGAGGTGGTTATTGGGCTAATCACTTCTCAACAATTGGCCTTGTTGGAATGAACGAGGCTCTTTTGAACTTTTTAGGAGAGGATATTGCTTCAAAGAGAGGAAGAAAATTCGCCTTAGAAATTTTAGACTTTATGAGAGAAAGACTTGTGAAATATCAAAAAGAAACAGGACATATTTATAATCTTGAGGCAACGCCTGCTGAATCTACCGCCTACCGCCTAGCCCAAA
>Ga0190336_1000231_pt1 | contig 10921 bp, 13 predicted proteins | sample 487204910_MG_FD_161651 | JGI IMG/M metagenome (GOLD analysis project Ga0190336, IMG submission 161651) | Hydrothermal vent sediment bacterial communities from Southern Trench, Guaymas Basin, Mexico - 4872-04-9-10_MG | ecosystem: Environmental > Aquatic > Marine > Hydrothermal vents > Sediment ...
TTTGAACCAGACAGATTAACCAAAAGGCTTTACTAAAGAAGGTGTTTAGTTTAAAAAGACAATATAAAAACTGGTATGGGAGGTTAAAATGCAGGCAGTAAACCAAAAATATCTTGACCTTGAAATATTGCCTGAAGAAGCAAGAATAGAATTACTGGATTTTTATAGGTCACTTATCCAAAAATATGGAATAAAAAAACGGGTATTACCCCAAGGTTTTTACCAGCCTTTAAAGGTTAAATCTTACTCAAAGATTGCAAAAAGAGAAGAAATCTATGAAAGATAAGGTTTTTATAGATACAAATATCTGGATTTATGGTTTAACAGAAAGTAAATTAAAAGTTGACAAAGGCAAAAGGGAAATATCTATAAAGCTGTTTGAAAATCTAGTCGAGAAAGGAAGTAGTATTTATATATCAATGCAGGTAGTAAATGAATGTCATTGGAACTTTGTTAGAAGATTTGATATAGAAGATATACTTGCTATAAGATTAATCCAGGAAAATATAATTTCCATTTCAGAAGTAAAGGATATCACATTGAGCGTTTATGAACTTTCTAATCAAATAAGACATAAATATAATTTATCCTTTTGGGATAGTTTAATTGTAGCCTCGGCCCTAGAAAACGACTGCTCAATTTTATACACAGAAGACTTACAGCACGAGCAACTGATTGAAGGTAAATTAAAAATCATAAATCCGTTTGAAAAACAAGGGTAAAGGGGAAATAAATGAACTTTTCCTACCTCACTTCTCACGCCTTAGAGACCGTAGAGAGTAAAGTCTTAAAAATAACACCTTACTTTTCACGCCTAACTCCTAACGCCTCACGCCTCTTTACCTTATACAGACCCTTCTTACTTCCTTTATGTCAGTATAGCCTTGAAAGACCTTTTGAATACCATCTTGCTTTAAGGTAGTCATTCCAGCTCGAATAGCAGCCTTTCTTATTTCTTGAGTAGGGGCTTTTTTCTTAATGAGGGCTTTAATTTCATCATTATTTACAAGTAACTCATGAATTCCCATCCGTCCTTTGTAACCCGTGCCTCCACAAGCGTCACAACCTTTAGCCCGATAAAGGGTCAATTTTTTATTATATTTTATGCCTGTGCGGTCAAAATATGCTTTACCATATTCCTCAACTATTTCCTCAAATTCTTCTTTACTGGGATGATAAGCTTCTTTACAATTTGCACACAGGGTTCGCACCAGTCTTTGAGCCAGAATGCCCAAAAGAGAGTCTGAAAAATTGTGAGGGTCTAATTTCATTTCCAGTAATCTAGTTATGGTTTCAGGGGCACTGTTGGTATGAAGGGTAGAAAACACCAAGTGGCCAGTAAGAGAGGCCTCTATTCCAGTGACGGCTGTTTCTTCGTCTCTCATTTCCCCAATCATGATTACATCCGGGTCTGCTCTTAAAAATGACCTCATGAGGCGAGCAAAGGTAAGCCCTATTTTAGGGTGGACTTCTACCTGTCTAAGACCAGGCTGGGTAATCTCCACCGGATCTTCTGCGGTCCAAATTTTCCTCTCAGGTGTATTTATGTAATATAAGGCAGAATGCAAAGTAGTGGTTTTACCAGAACCCGTAGGTCCTACCACCAATACCAGACCATAAGGTTGAGAGACAATCTCTTTAAACTTCTTAAGATTTTCTTCAGACATACCTATTTCATTTAATTTTAGTGGAATTCCAGTGTGAAGCAATCTTAATACTACATCTTCATTGCCACCTACCGTGGGTATAGTGGCTACACGGAGTTCTAAAAGTATCTTTCCTCTCTGCCTAAATTTTATTTTTCCATCCTGAGGAAGCCTTTTTTCAGCAATATCTAAATTAGACATAATTTTAACTCTAGAAACCACGGCTCTAGTGAAGCTGTTTGGTATTTGAATATATGGCCGGCAAACCCCATCTATCCTGAACCTGACCTGGGTAATCTTATTTGAAGGCGATGGCTCTATATGGATATCTGATGCTTTTTTACGCCAAGCATCCATAATCATTTGATTTACAAATTGCACTACACGACTATCTGTCTCATCAATCTCCTCTGTTTCTAAAGCTGCCTCTTCTTCTGTTATTGCCTCTTCTTCTACATCTGCTACTAAGTCTTGAATAGAAGTGTTTGTTTGTTGTCCCCAAAAATAGTCCACAAAACTTTCTATATCTTCTTTGATACTCACTACCAATTCAATATTTGATGTCTGTAATAAATTTTTGATTATATCTACACGGGATAGGTCATGGGGGTTATCAATAGCTACTATTACTTTATCTTTTTCTCTTTTTAAAGGGACCCAGTGATTATATTTTAAATATTGATACTTTAAATCCTTTATCAAATCTAAAGGGATAGGAATATTGGGGTCAAAAGAAACAAAAGGACAGTCAAAAAACAGGGAAAGAGATTCTCCTAGGTCTTTTTTAGGAACTTTGTATTTTTGCAAAAGGATAAACTCAATGCTTTTCTTTTCTTTTTCAGCTTCAGCTCGGGCCTTTTCTAAATCCTGTTTTTTAATAACACCTTTTTGAAGGAGATAATCAAATTTAGTGCCACTTTTTACCTTGGTAGATAAAGATTCTATTTTCTGTTTTAGGTCCGGGAATTGCGCCTTATTTTTAATTTGTTCTAGATAAGATAGTGCTTTGCCATAGATATTTATTTCCTCATATAACCTGGCTAATTTATATTTAATCTCATCCTTTTTTTCAAGAGAAAGAGTGTCTTTGGTGGTTAAAACCTGTTCTAAAAATTTAATAGCACTTAGCTTTAATCCCTGTTTTTCATAGCAATAAACGATATTTGAGATACAATCTTCTATTTTATAATCCGCATTTAGTGCCTTTTTAAATTCCTCCACTGCTTCTTTAAACAGCTTTATATCTTTTAAAACTATAGCCTTTTGGTATATTTCTGAAGGATTTTCTGTTTCTAAAAGAGGGAAGGGAACTACATTATCTTGGTCTTTAATATTATTTTTAATGTCTTCAATTTTTTCTTTTAATAATTTCTTTTGGGCATCTACTTCAGGAGTAACGGGCATTTGTTCTAGGTTTTTTAGCAAGTTTATATAAATCCTCTTTGCATCAGTATATAGACCTTGCTCATAACAAACTTCAGCTTCTTTCAAAAGAGTGGCAAATTCAGTTTGGTCTAAAACATCCTTTTTTCTTTGTATAGACATTATTTACCCCTCTTATAAAAGATAAGCAGGGTTGATCAAATAAGCCATACCTTTTGGAGTCTCAATTTTTGCTTCTATTTCTTTTTCCCCTATTTTATTACCTGTTTCAGAAAGATAAGGTTTTTTAAAAATCATTTTATTTAAAAATAAGATACCATATTTTCCATTATATTGCAATAAGACTGCTGTATTGTATACAGTGTCTTCTGTTTGCTTCCATGAGAGTTTTAAAACAGGAACTTCTAAATTTTTTAAATCATTTTCCTTCAAATTTTTAAGCTCACCCTTCATATTCTTACTTAGTTTTCGCCAAAATGACTTAAATTCCTTAAGCAAGATAGATTTCTTTTGAATGAGACTTTTGGCTTTCTTAGGAGAAACAGGATAGATGTTAGCTATATTATCTAGAGGTAAGGCTATTAGTTTTTCTTCTAAGGTAAAAACTAAAACATAAGGCCATGTTTCTGAAACAGGAAGTTCTTTGGTTTCTGCTTTTTCTGGGACTTCTGTTTTTAATTCAGATTCTAGTGGGGCTTCTTTAATTTGAGGCCGCTCTTCTATTGGTTCTGGTTCAACTTTTCTCTCTAAGGCTGCTTCTTTTTGTTGAATAAAAATGTTTTCTAACTCTGTAATTTTCTTTTTTAGTAAATCAAATTCTGACTTGAATGTTTCCATAACTACAAATCGAGCATTTATTTCTTCTATTTGTTTCAAAAAATCAGAAATTTGAGCATTAAGATGCTGAATCTGGCTGGTAGTTTGTTCTGCTTTGTTTTCTAAAGTGTCATTTAGAGATTGAATAAGTCTTTCTAACATGGAAAAACCTGTTTCTATTTTATTTGTTAATTCTTCAGGCACAGTTACTGAAGGAGGCAACGGTGCGGTAGCTTGAGGAGGTTGTGGTTGAATCCCTGGCGTTTCTGTCAGAGGACGTTCTTCAACTGGGCCTTTTGGTTTAATTTCACGAGTTTCTGATTTTACACCCTTTTTCATACGGGGTATTTTATCCCGTAACTGAATAAATAAAGTGTAAACCTCCTTTACCTTTTGTTTTTTCTCCCTTTCAGGCAAAGTAGTGGTGTTTATTTCTTTAAATGTTTTAGCTATTTTACCTAATACATTAAGGGTATCTGGTGGTGCTAACTCTTTTGAGATAGTAAGAAACTTAGTAATACTTCCCATCATAGCAAGTAAAATGTTATTAAATTTATCTTCATAAACATTTTTTAACTCTTCAATAGTTTTCCTAAGATTACTCAAATCCTTATCACTAAATTCCCAATCCAGACTTAAAATAGACTCTTCAAGGCGTAAAATCCGAGGGTCTGTTTCTGAGGGTGCCTCTGAAAAGAGTTCATCTATAACTGAAAATGCTTCCTCTTCTATTTTCTTCAGGTCTAATTGTTTTTTTTCTTCCATTTTTAACCTCTTTTATTTAATTTACCTATAAAACCCTTTTATTTTAAGGTGTTTAATAATCTCTCCTACTTTTCTTTGTTTATTTTTAAGTTTTTGTCTAATTCTCCTTTCCTCCTTTGTTAAATTTACACTTTTTATATGACATCTATCACATTCCACAGTAGGTACATCGGCTGGGAAATACATTTCCTTTATCCTTTTGTGGCAACCCCAACATTTCATATGATAGGCAATAGTAAGTTCTTGTTTAGATTTACCATGACAATTTGAGCATTCTTGTACTTCTCTTTCAGAGGTCCAGATATTTTGGCCATTTTTATATAAGTGATGACAAGAATTACATGTTACCTGGTATTCTCCAGTATGGAGTTCGTGAGAAAACCACACAGGAGGATATCTGTATGGACCAAATTGTCCAAATTTGGAATCTCTTATCTCTAATAACTCAACTGGGGGCCTTCGTTGGGCATATACTTGTAACACAATCAAGACAATTGCAGATATAAGCAATATGAAACAATACCTTTTCATTTCTTCTCCTTTTATAAATTTCTCCTCCTTTGCAATCTTTGAATGGCCTTTCTCAGACTTGCCTGCATTCTCCTTAAGGCATCAGCTAAGTCCCCAATTTCGTCAGTAGAAGTGATCTCAATAGGAACATTCAATTCCCCCAAGCTAATTCTATTTGCTACATCAGTTAAGTGCAAAATAGGTTTAGCCATTCGCATAGCAAAGACAATAGCTAAAAAGATTACCAGTGCTACAGTAACAATTCCACCCAAAAGGAATTGCCATAAAAACCTTTTTTGAGTTGAAACAAGGCTAGATTCTAATTCTTTTAAGGGAGATTCTACCTCTTTAGTATAAATAGTAGTGGCTACCATTAAAGGTGTATTAGGGATAGGCATAACTACTATGAATTTTCTTTCTATTCGCCCATCTGGTTCTTTCCAGAAATAGTAACCTCTACTAAAACGTTCTCCTGATTTTGGTCCTTGAACAATCTGCCAAAAATCAGGGTTTTTCTTGGCCATAGATGTTAATTCTGTCCCCACCAATTTGGGATTGGGATGTAAAAAATAAGTAATTTTCCCTGCTTTTTTCATAAGCAAGAATGAATAACCAGTCTTTCCCACTGTTTGGATGCCATTTTGAAGAAGCACAGGGTCGTATTGTAACTTATTCCAATTAAGTTTCCTTCTGGTTTGTCTTGCAATTTGTGTTTGGAGATAGAGTTGAATCATCTTCGTGATATCTTCAGCCTTTTGTTCTACCAAGGCTTCGGCTGAATCTCTCAAACTTTGTTCTGTTTTGGTGCATGCAAATTGATTTATTTTAGTAATGTGATAATAACCTGCACCAGTGGCCAGAAGTAAAGGAATAATGGAAATGCCTAAAAAGACTAAGATGAACCTTGCTTTAAGACTCATGCTCTCCTCCCATTTATATGCGCTTTAATATTTCCAGCATTTTTTTTTGAAAAATTATTTTTTTATTTGGGTCATCAATTTCTTCTGAAATACGTTCAATAAGAATGGAAATTTTATCATAAGGAAATCTTTCTTTTATCTCTCCTAAGCTTTCTATTTCATCCTCAATCACGGCTTCAGCAATAGGTCCAATAAGGCTAGCCAGTTCGGCTTTTAAAGTTTTCCAGAAGAGGAGGGGAATATACTTTTGCTGTTTTTCTGGTGGCCTTATTTCTTCTTTGTCTTGAAGTTTAGCCAATCCCTGTTTTTGTAATTTATTAGCTATTTTAACCACCTCGTTGATATCCATCTTGATTTGGGTAGCAATTTTAGACAGACTTAGTTGCTTTTGACTTAAAGCAATCACCATCCATTCTTGGGGTTGTAAACTTACCTCTTCCTTCCTATCTCGCCAGTAGGCAGGCTTAGGAATCAAAGAAAGGACCTTATTTTGCAATGCTCTTGCCGAAATAGCAGATTGCAATTGGGTATTAATTTTTTCCAAAATGCTTTCTGTAGTCTCATCAAAGTGGCGTTCAGATGTAGTTAGCTCATCTTGAAAGCTAAAATTGCCTTGAGTTAAGGCTGTCAATTTTAAAAGGGCCTCATAACCCTTTTTTTCTCCAAAGTTGGCTGCATATATTTCTCCTCGCTTAAAAAAAACAGCTCCCTCTTCTTTGTCTGTTTTAAGAAATAATCTTCCAGAATGCTTGGCTTTACTTAATAAAGACAATAAGTTTATCAAATTTATTTGACTGAGGTTTCCTTTTAATACCTCTACCACTTTTTTACCAAAACTTCAATTTTTTTAACCCTTTTTTTCTCGATGCCCATTCATTTAATGTAACTGTTATTTCCATACGCAATAAGGCTAAAGGAATATCTCTTTTGGCCCAGATCGCTATCCAATCTTTATTTACTTTTTTAAAAAGAAAAAAATCAGATTCAAATACACAACCAACTTCATCTTTAAACTCTCTATCCTCAAAAAGTTTTGTTAATTTAGGTAAAATATCTTTTAATTGTCTGGTGGTATTTGTATCCAGAGGGATATTAAAAAATTCTCTAATTTTTTTGTTATTCCACCACCAAACCCCTTTTACTTTATCCATACTGGCCATTTTTCTCAAAGCTTCTTCCATTTCAAGTTCCCAAGAGAAAAGACAAACCTGTATTTTCTATAAAGATGCTATATTTTTGTTTCAAATAACTTGCTTCTTGAATTATCCTTTTCTTTAAATCCTTTTTTTGGTCTATTATTTCTGCACACACTTCTTTCAAGGCTTCTAATAATTCTCTTTCTGAAACATCTCCGTAAAAAACAATTTTCCCTTCTTTATATTCAAATTCATTAGCAAAGGGATCTAAAAAAGGATACTTTTCAGCCTTTTCTATACCCTTTTGACGCCATAAGAAGAAAAAAAATTTTTTACCTATAATTTTTTCCAGTATAGCCAGATATTCTTGAAAAAAATTGGTAATGTCCTCTAAGTTTATGTTTGCCGCGGTCTGCTCTAGAGGTATTTTATAAACATTAAAAACGGCCTTTGAAGCTCGTCTTGCAATTTCAGGAAGATTGTTTTCTTTCTCTTCAAATATCCATTTTTTCCAGGAGCAACATGTACCTATTATTATGCCATTTTGAAAATAAATAAAACTTTTTTCACCTTGAAGGTGATTAATCTCAGCCCAACCGGTTATTTCCTCTTTTTTCAACTTATATATAAGTTTGACTAAATCTGTGAAATCGGTGCTTAAATTAGAATAAAGAATTTCTGCAGTTACTAAATTAGCCCAAAAGGAAGCTGTCTCTTCAGGAAGGTAATAAACATTAACAATTCCCTCGTTAATATTACTTAATATCTCTCCTAAAGATAAAAATTTATACTCGTTATTAAGTATTTCAAGGCTATTAAGAACCTGGCCCTGGTCTAAAAAAATCAAGTATTCTTTTTCTGAAGTCTTAATTTGAATATAGCCTGTAAATAAATCATTTTTTAGAAAATTGATAAAATTACTTAAATTCAAATAAAAAGTGTGGAGATTTTCATGGTAACCTTCAAATTGGGGTAAAAACAAACTTAACTCTCCTTAACAATTTCTTTGATTTGAAAAATAAGCTCTTCTAATACTGCATGGGGGAGTAAGCTTATCTTGATTATTCCCCTATTTGTTTCTAAAAATAAAGAGAAATAATCATTATCTTTGGCCCATAAACACTCCACTTTCCCTCCTTCTAAAAGTTGACCTATCTTAGAGAAAAGCAGATAAATTTCTTCGAAAAAAAATTCCTCTTCAACCTTAGATGCCTTCCCCGCAAGTTTTTTCTCAATACTTTCCAAATAATTTTTTGTCTCATCTTGCTGTCTAACTGCTTCTAAAAATAGATACTCATAAGGAAGATTAATCTCTTGTTCAGGAAAGGAAACATTGTTTTCAAATAAAAATTCTCCTTTTTTTAAACTTATCAATTTATAAAAGGCCTTTTCTCCTTTTACATTGCCCATGTGAGCGGCCATTATTTGTCCATTTTTCAAAAAAATCTCTCCTATTTTAGTTTTACCATTGTATAATGATAAACACCCGCTCTTTTTCTCTTGAGAACAAATTTGAATTACAGTGGCTACTGAGATAATATCTATATCGCCTTTTAACATAATTTTATACTAAGCCAAAATCCACTTGTTTTTTGAGCCAGATAGACTTTACATCTAAAACTGCAAAATTTCCCTCTGATGTTTCTACTTTATCTTCTATCCTCCTCCCCTTGATTATTTCCTTTAAGGGCTGATTTACAAATATAACTCCATAATTTTCCATATCTGGAATTTTCACTACCACAGCAGCATTATATTCTCCTGTGGTATCCGTTTCAGGTTGCAACACATTAAGAAACATATTTTCTAATTCGGCCTTTTTCTTCTCTTTCAACTCTCCGGTGAGTCCCTTAGTAATAGGATTTAAAAAACTCCCAATCTGACCAAATTTAATTAAAGGTTTTTGCACTAATTTTTTTGCTTTTTTTGAAGAAATTTTATACCCATTTATTACTACTTCAGCGGGAATAGCAAATCTTTCTTCACCTATACTTATAAGGTAAAAAGGAACTTGTTCTATTTCTTCAGTTTCTGAGGTTTCTGGTAATGTAATAGGGGTTTCTTCTGTAGATGGAATGTTTTCAGACCTGGCTATTAATCTCTGTAAGATTCTTTGATTTTCTTCAATTTTAATGTTTATTTCGTGCAACTTAGCTTCTACTATTTCTCTTATTTTTTCTGTCAAGACTTCTGTTTCTTTAGGCTTTTCACCAATAGTTTCTGAAAAAGTAGGGGAGGGATGTGGGGCCTTTAAAGCCCGATATTGGTCATAAAAATCTCGAATTAAGTTTTCCTTTTCCACAGGTTCTGTTGTGGAAGAAATAATTAAAGGCAGCTTGTTTGTCATAGTGATAAATAATTCAGAGACATTTTTAAATTTCAATAGAGCCCTGGTCAGGTTTTCAAGCATTTTTAAATAAGTCTGGGTGTGTTTATCCACTCTAGAAAACAAGTTTTTGCAATCAGATATAATTTCTTCACCTAAAGTTTTATTTTTAGACTGAACAAAACTTTCTAATTTCTCCTGAAATGAAGAAAGAAAATCTTCTTTAATATCTTTAAAGGAAGCAACTTCTTCATTTAATCCTTTTTCCCAGTTTTCTAAAGAAGTATCTGAAAAGCCTCCTTTTTTATCCATTTCAACCTCCTGCAACTTTTACCATTTCTTCGGAAAAGGTGAGTTTTTTAATTACTGATTTAATGGTGAGTTTTGCTGCGGTTTTAAATGTTTCAAATACATTATAACCCGTCAGGGCACTAGCAAGAAAAGATGGTGCTTTAAGTGTTGCATTTAAGTCCTTTTCTAAAGTATCCACATTTAATAAAGGTATACCATTCTCAGCCAAGTCTCTTTTATTCCACTGAAATACTAGAGGCATATCCTCCAACCTTAAATTATGATAAGCTAAATTTTTTTTGAGATTTTCTAGGCTTTCTATGTTCGCCTCCCTCCTTGCCAAAAGAGAATCCGCAGTAAAAATAAGCCCATCTACGCCCTTTAACACTAATTTCCTGGTCGCATCATAGATTACTTGGCCCGGGGTAGTATAAATCTGAATTTTTAAATCAAGACCGTGTATCTTACCCAATTCTATGGGAAAAAAATCGAAAAAAAGTGTTCTATCTCCTTTAGTATTTATAGTAATTAATTTACTAGTCAATCTATCTTTTAGTTTTTCCTGAAGCTTGTTATAGATATACACTAAATTTGTGGTTTTCCCACTTCTCCCAGGGCCGTAATATACAATTTTGACTTGAATTATCCTTTCTTTCAAATTGACCAAGGCCATAAGATTTTTTATTCCTCTAACAACCTTTGGATTTCTTTCTTAATACTTTCTACCTTAAGACGAAGTAATCCCAGAGAAACATAGGGTTTAAAAAGAACAATAAGCAATATTTCAGGAGATATTCTGGTAAAATGGATATTTTCTTTCTGTCCACGATGGAATAAAAGAGAAAATTCTTCTTCACCTATAAGACGAGCAATTTCTTTAGTGGCTGCAAAATCAGCCGCAGCCAATACCGCCAGACTGGTAGCGTCTAGAGGACCTTCTCCGTTTTTACAGATAAGATTCCCTGCCATATCTGTGAGAAGAGTATAGCTTGCCCCTCCTTCTTTTATCAGTTTACTTAAAAGGCCTTCCAATTTATTTAACTTGTCCTCTTCTAAAACTAAATTCATATCTAAAACCTCTTATTTTTCATACTCTATTTGTATTTTTAAGTCAAGCCTGCAAGTTAC
>Ga0190336_1000239_pt1 | contig 10829 bp, 11 predicted proteins | sample 487204910_MG_FD_161651 | JGI IMG/M metagenome (GOLD analysis project Ga0190336, IMG submission 161651) | Hydrothermal vent sediment bacterial communities from Southern Trench, Guaymas Basin, Mexico - 4872-04-9-10_MG | ecosystem: Environmental > Aquatic > Marine > Hydrothermal vents > Sediment ...
CAAAACTTCAAAGATAGAAAAAATCGTGAAGAGGGGAGTGATATGGAAGAAATAGAAATAATTAAAATGGTTCCGCATGTGGTGAGGTCAACGCAAAGAAAGATCTGGATAGATTATGATGAAGAGGCAGATGTGCTGTATATGAATTTTACATATCCACCAAAGGCGGTGGAACATGAAGAAGACGAGAATGGAATCATAAAAAATTACGATGAGAACGGAAATTTAACCGGATTAACGATAATAGCTGCGAAGAGATTCTTAAAAGCGAAGGAGGAAGAAAGGTCGGAAAAAGTATAGGGGCACTGATAATGTCGCTGTCATTGATGTGCTGATGGCAACGGGTGGAGCAGAGAGGATGCTGGCTGGTTGTGAGAGTATGCAAAGGGGGGATGAAGAGGGGGTTATTGAGATGGCAAATGATTTTGAGCCTGAAGGAGAACAGAGGAATGTTTTTGGGAGTGGAAAGGCGAGCGATAGGATTGTGGAGATAATTAGTGGGTGAAAAAAGATGAAGATTTGTTATCTTGCAGATGCCGGCAAAGTGCATATTTAAAAGTGCATCTAATTTATTGGTAATGAAATATGATGGCACATATTGAAGAGATAATGGAAAAAATTCTCCCGGTCCTCAAGCGTTATGATGTAATAAGAGCGGCAATATTCGGCTCTTTTGCAAGAGGGGAGATGAAAGAAAGTAGTGATATGGACATTTTAGTGGAATTTGGGGCTGAAAAAAAGTCTTCTTGACCTTGCAGGACTGAAAATAGAACTGGAAGAATCGTTAGGGAGAAAAGTGGATGTCCTCACTTATAATTCTTTGCATCCCCTTCTCAAAGAGAGGATTTTGAGCGAGCAGAGGGTGATATTATGAATAAAGACCCAAAGATTTTCATAGAGCACATACTGGAATGCATAGAAAGAATTGAAGAATATACGAATGAAGAAGAATAAGAGGTGCAAGCCATGGGTGTAACTTATATTGAAGGGGTAGTGGTTGGACCTGGTGGTGAGGTGAGGTTCTTGGTTGACAGTGGAGCTACCTACACGTTGTTGCCGGAGAATGCATGGCGGAAAATAGGCTTAGCTCCCAAGAGGCGAGTTACCTTCACATTAGCCGACGGCACCGCAATAGAGCGGAACGTATCCGAATGCTTCATCAAGCTACCGCAGGGTGAAGGGCACTCCCCGGTTATCCTGGGAGAACCCGGCGATCAAGCGCTCTTAGGCGTGGTCACACTGGAGATACTGGGACTCATCCTGAACCCGTTCAATAGGGAGCTATAGCCCATGCGGATGCTTTTGGTATAAGGTGCCTGGGATTGTGGTTATAAGCGTGGGGGAAATAGTGAGGATGGCGAGAGAATGAACGCAGAAAAATGGTAAAATGGGGGATGGATTTGAGCCGAAGGGAGAGCAAAGGGATGTTTTTGGGAAAGGGGATGCGAGTGAAAGGATTGTGGAGGTAATTGGAGGGTTACGATGAAAATATGCTATCTAGCAGATGCAGGAAGTATCCATACTCAGCGTTGGATTAAATACTTTGCCGATAATGGACATGAAGTTCATTTAATCTCTTTTAGATCTCTCGGAGATTGTAACGTCAAAGGTGTAAAATTACATCTGCTCAAAAGATTACGTCCACAAATACGGTTCGTATCTTTTCCAACAAATTTATTATTTGAGGTGATTCAAGTTAAAAAACTGATAAAGAAAATAAATCCAGACCTCCTCCATGCCCATTATGTTGTGGATTATGGTTTTCTTGGTGCTTTAGCAGGTTTTCATCCTTTTGTCGTTTCTGCTTGGGGTAGTGATGTCTTAAGAGCACCAAAGGAATCAAAAATATCAAGATATATAGTACCCGTTATATTTAAAAAAGCAGATATAATAACTACAACAGCCGAATTTATGAAGGAATATCTAATTAGGATGTTTAAGGCGTCAAGGGACAAAATTGTAAGAATTCCATGGGGGATAGACTTGAAGATATTTCATCATGGATATGAAGAAGAAGTAAAGGGTCTTAAAGAGAGTTTGGAAATTAGAGCCAACTCAACAATTATAATTAGTAATAGACATATGGATCCAAAGTACGAAATTCAAAGCATAATAGATTCTATTCCCTACGTTACTAAGAAATATCCAAATGCGATATTTGTATTCATAAGAGGGTATGGTTCTCCAGATTTTGAAAATGAAATGAAAGTAAGAGCTAAGAAATTAGGAGTTATTAACAACACTTGGTTTATATCAAGACTTATACCACCTAAAGAAATGGCTGTTCTTTTAAATGCGTCAAATATGTTTATATCAATACCTAAAACTGATCAGTTTGGGAGCAGTATAATGGAAGGAATGGCTTGTGGGGCAATCCCAATTGTAAGCACTATCAAAGTATACGAGCAGTATTTAGAAGATGGAAAAAATGCTTTCTTTGTTAATCCTGAAAGTCCTGAAAAGATAGCTGAGAAAATAATCTATTGTATTGAGCATCCCGAAATAAAAGAAAAGTTTTATAAAATAAACAAGAAAATAATAGAAAAAAATGAAGATTGGGACAGAAACGCAAAGAAGATGGAAGAATTATATGAAAATTTGCTAAAGGGGCAGAGTTAAAAATGAGCTGGAAAATACCTTTATTTAAAACATACTGGGATGAAACTGATATAGAAAGTGTAACCAATGTTATCAAAAGTGGCTCTTATTGGGCTACTGGTCCAGAAATAAAGGAGTTCGAGGAAAAAATCGCTGAATATGTTGGAACAAAATATGCGGTAACCTTCAATTCTGGAACTTCAGCACTTCATGCTCTTCTTTTGGCATACGATTTAAAGCAGGGCGATGAGGTAATCGTACCTTCATTCACATTTATCACAACAGCAAATGCACCTTTATTCGTTGGCGCAAAACCTGTATTTGCGGAGATAGAAGATAGAACCTATGGATTAGATCCGGAAGATGTAAAAAAGAGAATTACACCAAAAACAAAGGCAATAATACCAATTCACTATGGCGGCTGCCCCTGCTTAATCAGGGAGTTGAAAGAAATTGCTGAAGACCATAATTTATTACTCATAGAAGATGCTGCGGAATCTCTCGGAACGAAAATAAACGATAACAAAGTTGGCACATTTGGAGATTCTGCTATGTTTAGTTTTTGCCAAAATAAAGTAATTTCAACTGGAGAAGGTGGTGCAATTACAACAGATTCAAAAGAAATTTATGAAAAACTGAAATTAATAAGGTCGCATGGGAGGTTAGAAACACAAGATTACTTCTCTTCAACAGAATATATGGATTATGTAACACTGGGATATAATTTCAGAATGCCGACGATGAATGCAGCACTGGGACTATCTCAACTTAAGAAGATAGATAAGGTTATTAAGATGAGAAGAGATAAGGCTGAGTATATGACAAAGAAATTATCAAGAATTAAAGAGATAACTTTGCCGACTGCACCACCGGATTATTTCCATGTTTATCAGATGTACACAATAAGAATAGATGGAACAAGACAAATAAGGGATAGATTAATCCAATATTTAGGGGACAAAGGGATTTCGACCAAAGTTTATTTTGAGCCTGTTCATTTAAGTTATTTCTATAAGAACAAATTTGGTTTTAAGGGGGGCGATCTGCCAGTAACAGAAAGGATAGCTGATCAAGTATTAACTTTTCATACACACCCTTTGTTAAAGAATGAAGAGATAGATTATATAAGCGAAGAGATCGATAAATTCTTTTCGGAGGCGATATAGATGGAAGGGAAAAATGAAGATAAATTGGTACTGGTAACGGGCGGAGGGGGTTATCTAGGTAGTGTATTGATCGGCGATCTGCTTAATCAAGGCTATAAAGTAAGATTATTTGATAATTTCATGTATGGATTAGATTCCATAGCTAATTTCATAAATCATCCGAATCTTGAAGTAATCATTGGTGATATAAGGAAAAATGAGGACCTTAAGAAGGCAGTGAGTAATGATGTTGATTCCGTGGTTCATTTAGCAGCCATTGTAGGCGATCCGGCATGTGCGATACAAGCGGATGTAGCAGTAGAGACAAATTTCATATCGGCAATTAGATTGGCTCGAATGTGTAGGGATAATGGCATTAGCAGGTTTATATTTGCCTCTACGTGCAGCGTGTACGGCGCCAGTGAAACAGAGATTTTAGATGAGGATTCAAATTTAAATCCTATTTCACTTTATGCTGAAACAAAGATAGATGCTGAGAAAGATATATTAGTGTTGCTTGACAAGCAACCAGCGCCAACTATTCTTCGATTTGGTACTCTCTATGGTCTTTCTCCAAGAATGAGATTTGATTTGGTGATAAACTATTTTACTAAGAAGGCTTTGAAGGATAAAGAGTTAAAGATATTTGGTGGAGAGCAATGGCGTCCTTTTTTGCATGTGTCTGATGCAGCTAAGGCGATTCAATTGGTTTTAGAATCACCAATAGAGAAAATAAATAGAGAAATATTTAATGTGGGAAGTACTAATGAAAACTATCAGATGAAAGAGATAGGCGAGATAATTAAGACTTGCATACCGGATGTTATAATTAATCATATTAAAGAGATAAAAGACAAAAGGTCGTATCGTGTTTCTTTTGATAAGATTGAGCGTACTTTAGGATTCAACACATCTATGACTGTTAGAGATGGTATATTAGAAATAAAGGAGGCTATTGAAAGTGGTAAAATTGCAAACCCTGACGATCCAAAATACTATAATTATCATGGCTAAATAGTATCTTTCATGGGGTGCTTCGGCAATGAAAGAATCAATAGCATTTTATAATAATGAAAACATGGGTGAAAATGTAAAAAGGAGATTAAAGAAGTGTGGAGAGAACGTAAAAATATATCCCCTCGCAAAGATCGTAAAGCCAGAAGTGATAGAGATAGGCGACCATTCAATGATAGATGATTTTACATTTATATACGGCGGAAAAGGTATGAAGGTTGGAAGATATGTCCATATATCCTCTTTCGTAAGCATTATCGGTGGTGGAGAATTGATAGTTGGGGATTACGCCGTAATTGCCACAGGGGCGAGGATATTAACCGGAACAGATACTTACTACGGTGGAAAAAGAATGTCTACTGCATTACCTGAAGAGCAAAGAAACGTGGTAAGAGGTAAGGTTGTGATAGAAAAGGATGCATTTGTCGGAACAAATGCGGTTGTTCATCCAAATGTTACAATAGGTGAAGGTGCGATTATTGGGAGTAATAGCCTTGTATTAAAAGATGTTGAGCCTTGGAGTGTCAATGTTGGGATTCCTTGTAAGAAGGTGGGAGAGAGACCAAGGGTTGTGGTAGAGGATATATGAAAGAAGTTTGGAATGCAATAATAGTCCTATGAAAAAAGTATTAATAATCTCGTATTTGTTTCCACCTTTAAACTGTGGCGTTTGTCGCCAATCAAAAATCGCAAAGTATCTACCTCAATATGGATGGACACCAATTATATTGACTGTCAAAAAATCACGACTCCGCCCTTTATATGATGAATCTTTACTGAAGGGTATTCATTCAATTACTAAAGTTTATAGGGTCTTCTCCTTTGAAAGTAGAATTTTAATGCAATACATACCAGATCTTATCGGCGTCAATTATAAATATCTTAATATTCCAGATCCTTTTATCGGTTGGCTGCCATTTGCAGTGTTAAAAGGAATTAATATAATTAAAAAAGAAAAGGTAGATGCAATAGTTTCAACCTCAATGCCTAATACATGCCACCTTGTTGCTCTTATACTGAAAAAAATAAGTAAATTACCATGGGTAGCAGATTTTCGAGAGGCGTGGACACAAAATCCATTCATTGATTACCCTAAAGTAATTTTGAACATTGAGAACAAGATGGAATCAGCAGTTATAATAAATGCAGATAAGATAACAGCAATAAACGATCCTATACGAAATGATTTAGTCATAAAATACCCTGATCAAACACCAGAAAAATTTATAACAATACCACATGGGTTTGACCCAGAGGATTTTCAAGATGTAGAAAAATTATCTTCAAAGAAGTTCACCATAACCTATACAGGCTCTTTATACGGAAGAAGAAGCCCAAAGAAGTTTTTGGAAGCACTAAAAGAAATAATCGAAGAGGATAAAAACATGAAAAATGAGTTGAGAATTCAATTTATTGGTAATGTTCATACAGCTAAAGAAATCGCTGAGCGATTAAATCTAACTGATTTAGTGACAACGTCTGGATTTGTATCACATCAACAAGTTTTTTCATATTTAGCTAAATCGGATGTTCTTCTTTTAATTATAGGCTCTGGTAGAAATGACAATACAATATCAACAGGTAAACTATTTGAGTATATGGGCTCTGGGACTCCCATACTTGCACTTGTTCCAGAAGGTGTAGCTTCAGATCTAATTAAATCAGCGAACATAGGTATTGTGGTGCATCCAGATGACATAGAAAGAATAAAAAACGCAATCCATCAATTATACAAAAAATATAAAAAGGGAGAATTAAAAATCGAACCAAATCAGGCGATAATAAAACAACATGATATGAGAATATTATCTAAGAAATTTGCGAAAGTACTTGATGAGGTGGTATCTAAGGATAGTTATGAGGGTGTATAGATATGTTCAAAAAATATTTCATTGAATCAGTATTTGAAAAGATGTTCCCTGGGACTAATGAATATAATATCAGCATAGATAAAAATGGAATCATTTTGGTAGATTATGTAGCACATAATCTTGGTAAACGATACAACCCAGCGGCTATTGCACTATACGCTCTCTCACAGTACAACATGTTTGTGGATACAGGTAAAGATCAATACAAAGAATCATTTTTAAATCACGCAAATTGGTTGGTTGATAATCTGATTGATAAAGGAAAATTTGGTGTGTGGCATTATGATTTTCCCTGGATTACCCCCGGATATTTGTGCAGTCCACCGTGGATTTCTTCAATGGCACAAGGATTGGGCATTAGCGTTTTAGTACGTGCTTGTGAAATGACAAAAAATGTAAAATACTTAGAAGTTGCAAAAAAAGCATTAACATCTTTCGAAGTTCCGATTTCTGAAGGAGGTGTTTTGTATATTGATAAAAAAGGGGATGTATGGTACGAAGAGTATGCATGCCAAAAGAGAGCGCAGGTGTTAAATGGGGTCATTTTTGCATTGATTGGCGTATATGAGATGTATGAATACACTAAAGATAAAAATGCAAAAGAGATTTTCGATAAAGGGATTCAGACATTGAAAAGGCGACTCAGTGATTTTGAATTAAATTTTGTGTTTTTTAAGTCATCAAAATATGACAGCAATCTTTTGATTTATGCCGGAGACAAATACCATGATTTCCATATAGAGCAAATGAAGAAATTATATGAAATAACAAAAGAAGAGATATTTGATGAATATCAGAAAAGGTGGGAGAGCTATAAGAAAAAGTACGGTCCTAATAGCAAATCTAAAGGTAGATTTATCTTTATCCTAATATATTCCATTATTTATGCGAGATTTTTACGATTTTATACAAGATATGTACAAGAAGGTGCAAAAAGATGACAACCATAAATAAAATTAAAAAGGCAATCAAGAATCCAGAGCTAGCACAACACTACCTTGAAATGAAAATTAGAAAGAAGCTATTCTCACCTTTGCTTTACTATTTAAGCAGTGGAGGGTACAGTTCCCCTCCCTATAGAATTGGAATTGCGGTGAACAGCATTTGCAACTTACGATGCGTGATGTGTGATGTAGGTCAGCGTCAGGAAAATAGGGGATTTTATAAAAATCTGGTGGTAGGCGGGGAACTTTCAATAGAAATTCTTAAAAGGTTAATTGATGATATTAAGAAATTTCGTCCATGGATTGCGATAAACTCCACCGAACCATTGCTTTATAAAAATCTCAATGAATTCATTGACTATATCGTAGGAAATGGATTAATGTGCAGTGTTACCACAAATGGGCTACTATTAGAGCGATTTGCAGATAGTTTCGTAGAAAAAAAGCTTCCCTTACTATATGTTTCTATCGATGGTCCACCACAAGTGCACAATCGAATAAGAGGGATTCACAATTCATTTGAGAAAGCATACGAGGGTATACAACGCATCATTGATAGAAAAGAAGAGTTAAACGAAAAGTTGCCAAAGATACAGGTTGCCTATACAATTTCAAATTATAATTATCATTGTTTGGAAGAAACAGTAGACCTTTTTAAAGAGTTGGGTGTAGACGCTTTTTCTTTTACACATCTGAATTTTGTCGATACTTTTATGGCAGAAGCACACAACGTTGAATATGAACATACCTTTGGTAAAGTATATCCTAGTAGCATCTCGGCAGTGGATCCTAAAAAAGTTGATGTTGGTGTTCTTACGGAACAGATCAATATAGTAAAAAATAAATATTCTGATTTTGTTACATTTATTCCAGATATTGCAACACACCAAGAAGTAGAAGTATATTATCATAGTCATGAATTCATTCATAATAACCGATGTACTATTCCGTGGAAAAATGCACAGATTCTCAGTAATGGCGATGTTATACCTGCGTCAAGATGCTTCCATGTCATCATGGGCAACATCTACAAAGATAGCTTTAATAAAATTTGGAATGCTACGCTTTATCAAAGCTTTCGAAAGAATCTTAAGAAATGCGGTACCACTCCTGCATGTGCAAGATGCTGTGGTCTTTTTGGTTGAAAAATGTCACCATCACTTAGCACACTTATTTACCATATATTTTACTGCTAAATGTTTTAATAGTGCCAATTAAGTATGTGTGTTCTTCTTTTGTCAGAAGATAGTAATATATCAAACCTAAATAAACTGCAAGTGAGATTGTTCCCGCTAAATAATCATTTAGAAACACACTACATATATAGAAAAAGGTAATAATTACTATAGTAAGAACAATCGCTTTGCTAAACCAAGTTATATCATATCTTACATGAACTATTCTTTTTGCTATATATGCACTCACGCTTAAATTGATAAAAAATGATAGAGTAGTTGCGATTGCAGCTCCAGGTATTCCATAATACGGTATTAGAATATAATTTAATAAAATATTAGGTATTGCTGTTAGAGGTGGAATTTTGTATCCTAAATCTACTCTTCCCACGGCAGAAAAAATTGTGCCTATTGATATCCAAATGCCCCTCACAACCGCACCTATCAACAAAATTTGTAGAGGCAAAACAGCGGGAAGGAATTTAGTTCCATACAAAAGGAGAATTGCGTCTTTACCAAAAATAGCCAGCCCTAATCCAATTGGCGCTAACATACATGCAGAATACTTCAATCCCTTATTAAATAGTTTATTAACTACGTCATGTTCACCCTTTCCCCAGTAATATGAAAAAGTTGGGTATGACACCGTGTTAATAGATTGCGGAATTATCCATATCATTCTGGCAATACCTATGGCAACGGAATAGATTCCCACTTCTGTTGATGTCATAAAATAACCTATCATCAGAACATCTATTCGATACAGCATAATGCTCACAATACCTGATATTACCGTTTGAATGCCGAAATGCAGCAATTTTTTGGCTGTTTCTCGAAACTTAGAGAAGGTCAGATGAAATATAAAATTACTAAAAAAGAATAGAGCTATGAATGCGTAAATAATAGTTGCTATAATTATTCCAATTACTGCACCTTTGATGCCATACCCTAATATAATTGGAATTAGTACCAACCCAAAATTTAAAGATTTCGAAGTTACATTTAAAAACGATACTAATTTCATCTCTCTCAAACCGTTGAGCGTTGCTATTATCGACTCAACCATGTAGCTGAAAGGAATAGTTAAAAGAAAGAGTTTGAGTAGAGGGGTTAATGATGGCATGTTAAAGATGCCTGTGATTATATCTGCGGTGATAAATAATGCCACAGCGGTTACTATACCCAAAATAATTGATATTACAAAACTAGTTGAGACAGCTTGATATAATCTATTTTTGTCATCCTTAAACTCGGCAACATATTTTATGGTGGCTCCGGGTATGCCGAGATTTGTAACTCCTAATAGTGATGTAATTGCAAAAAGCATCGTCCATAATCCGAGTCCGCTTGCACCAATATAGTATGCCATCACAGGTGAGGTGATGAAACTTAAAATTAACGCAAATGTAGAGCCACTGAATATCCAACCGACATCATAGGCAAATCTTTTTCCTTCCATTTTACTATACCTCCATTGCGTTTACGCCAAATATTTGTACGCCAAATTTTAGCATCTTCTTCGTATTCTGAACATACCCCTCAAGCGTAACCTCAAAATAACTCCTGCTGACCCACATCAGAAACAAACACGATCCTGCAGAAGACAGCACAACTCCGATCACGATCCTCACAACACCAAACCCCCAGTATATCAATACTACTGAGATCACCACCATCAAAACGCTCTGGATGATTGTCGCTGCGGCATATTTCTTCATTTCCCTGAGTCCATTCAACAATCCAAGCAGAGCCCCACCCACTAGAGCAAAAGGGAACACGGGCGATAGTATTTTCAGCAAACCTGATAATCCCGGCATATTGAATATATCGGCAAATAATCCTGATGAGAAATAGAACAATGCAACAAATCCAATGCTCAGGAATAATGAAGTGATAACGCCAGATGATACAATCTGGTTAAATTTGGTTCTGTCATCTTGGAACTCAGCCACGTATTTTATCATCGCTGCTGGAATGCCAATCGCCGCGACAAGCATCGCAATCCCGTAAATCGTGGATGCCATCCTGTATAACCCTAAATCGCCCGCACCGAGGTATCTGCCTAAAAGAACCGTAATGACG
>Ga0190336_1000241_pt1 | contig 10757 bp, 8 predicted proteins | sample 487204910_MG_FD_161651 | JGI IMG/M metagenome (GOLD analysis project Ga0190336, IMG submission 161651) | Hydrothermal vent sediment bacterial communities from Southern Trench, Guaymas Basin, Mexico - 4872-04-9-10_MG | ecosystem: Environmental > Aquatic > Marine > Hydrothermal vents > Sediment ...
TGGTGCGGGAGTTACAGCCTGAGGCGGTCATTTTCAGTGACGCCGGTCCAGATGTGCGCTGGGTGGGTAATGAAAAAGGGATAGCCGGCGAGACCAACTGGTCGATGATCAACAAGGACGAATTTGCTCCGGGAGTGGCCGATTTGGAGATTCTCAACCATGGATTGGAAAACGGCCGGGATTGGGTTCCGGCCGAATGCGATGTTTCCATCCGGCCGGGATGGTTTTACCACCCTGAAGAGGATGACCAGGTAAAGACGGTCGCCGAGTTGCTCAATATTTATTTCAAATCGGTCGGGCGTAATGCTTCGCTGCTTTTGAATCTACCGGTTGACCGCACCGGCCGCATCAATAGCCACGACCGTCGGCGCTTGCAGGAGTTACGCCAGGCGCTGGATGAGATTTTTGCCGAGAATTTAGCCGCCGGTCAACCGGTTGAAGCCAGTAGCTGGCGGGGTCGGCACAGCCGCTTTGCCCCGGGAAATGTTACCGACGGCCGCGAGGAGACTTACTGGTGTACCGATGATGAAGTGACCAGCGCTAGTCTGACCGTCCGCCTGGCCGACCAGGTACCGGTTAATATGATTCTCCTTCAGGAATACATTGCTCTGGGTCAGCGGGTCAAGAAGTTTAAGATTGAAGTCTGGAGAGAGGAAAAATGGCAGCCGGTAGCTGAAGGGACGACCATCGGTTATAAACGAATCCTTCTTTTCCCCACGGTGAAAACCCGTCGGGTTCGACTCACCATTCTCGCTTCTCGTGCCTGTCCGGTCATCAATAATGTGGAACTTTATTGCTTTCCGGAAAAGTATTTATCTCTGATTCAACCCTGAGGGCTCGCTATTCGTGAGGAGCTGCTGAATAAAGTTCACCCTTGGGGCAAAGTCAATTTGTATTTTCCAATTGGTAATTGATATTATAGCCAGGTCTGGAAACGGGGAATCCAGGGGGCGAATGATTATTTTAATAATTTATAGGCCCCGGTGATGTCCAAAGAAAGCTATCCGGAGCTCATTAAACACGAGCTTCTTTCGGATTAAATTGGCCGAAAATTTCGTTTAGTTTTTAGGAAATTGTATTCTACTTTTTGGTAATTGAAGATATGGCTCTTTATATTTTTAATTTATAACCAATTATGGTCGGGTTAGAGACAAGAATCTCTTCCTCGGTGCCTTCCTTGAGAACATATAAAGTATTTCCTTTGGCGGCGATGATTTTGGACTCAAGAGGCAAACCAACCAGGAAATTCCCTTCAGTGTCATAAAAATCTATTCTTTGCTTTATTTGGGCTAAGATCAACCCGGCCTCTAAATAAAAGGGGCCGTTTAGGATGAGCGGCTTTTTTCTGTCCAGGCGGAAATCTATCGGCTCTGGAGGAAAAGATTTAATCAAGGTGCCTTCTGCATCATACTTCCTTATCTTGTAATAGATGGGGCTCATTTCGTAAATGAAATCATCCCGGTCAATCACCATCCCATCTTGAACCACGCTGAAATTAATATCTTTCACTTCCTGAAGCAGGGGAGCAAAGGATTTTATTAATTGTCCTTGATTGTTATAGAGGTAAATTAGATCTATTGTCTTATTCCCCATAGATAATTGTCCCAGATATAAATAAATCCATCCCTTACTGTTAAGGTGAAGATAATATTTAATTCTGGGTTTAAAAGTTATGGCTTTTATAAACTTATAATCACTGTCGTAGACATTAACTTTATTATTGTTGTAATCGGCAATCCATATCTGGCCGGCTTTATCGATCTCAATACTCACAGGAGTCAGGTATTCCCCTGGACCAAAGCCCTTTTTCCCTAGTATTTGTAAAAATTGGCCCTGGGCTGAAAAAATATACACCTGTCTGGTCAGCCACCCATCAGCAATAAGAAAATTTCCCAAAGAATCAACTTCCAGGTCAGTAATATATCCAAAGGAACTTTCCGGAGTTAAACTCAATTTAATCTGGTCTGATTTGTGGAAAATGTCTTCTATGACTTTGGCCCCTTGGAGTTTCTTTATTACTTCATCATTCAACGGAGAATTTTCAATTATTTCTTTACTACAGGCTACAAGGGTTAAAAAGATTATGAAGGTAATTGAAAATAACTTTTTACTCACCTTATCCGTCAGATATTATTACCATATTTGAGTAAAATCCAAAATTTTTTATTAAACAGGCCTACTAACAAAAATAACTTTTCTATCCTGGATAATTCATAAAAAGAGATGTTTTCCTTCATAACATATTGATATATAATACGTTAGAAAAAGAAGAGAGAGGGAACAACCAAAAAAGATTGGACCAATCACCCGCTAAGATTTTTGGCTGTTCTTGGATCAATATTTTTTAATTTATGAATAGACCAGGCTATAAAATTTTTCACTTTTTTCTTTGTTTTTCGAAAAGAATTTACGATGGATTCTTCCCGAAATCAAATTGCGAACAAAATTGTACACTGGCGATGACTTGGATATATTTATATTTATTTTTTAAGTCCAAACTCAATGTTTTTGTCACCAACCCTCTTGTGCAGCTTTCTTCAAAGCTACAGTTCCTCTTCAAATTCCTGGCTCTCCATTATTAGAGTAGTTAAAGAAAAGCTTAATTATTTTATTGAATAATTAAATTATATCTTAGAATTTTTGGAAAGTCTGATTCATCTATTGCGTATAAGTTTCCTTCATTGTCCATCGCTTTGGGAAAAGACTTTATCTTGAGGCTGTCAAAATATTTGTCATTCTTAAATATGTCAATCTGAGATTCATTCTCCCCAAAAAGGCATACATACATAAAATTTTTATATTCAAAGATAGAATAATTCATAGTTATAAGGTTCACGCTCAGACTTTTACCTCTTCTAGATTCTAATACCATAGCGGGTTTATAAAATTCTGATTTATGTTCTATTTTTTTTACAATCTGATTTACTTTGTCGGCAATAATTAGCTCATATTTGTAAGGATTCATGTAGATCAGTCTCTTGTTTTTAGTAAAATAAACTTTAAAAGGCAGGTTCATGTTGGGAAGCCGCTTATATTTTAAATACTTTTGGGGAATCTCTACAGGTTTTCTAAAAGAGAAAATCTCTTCACCATTTCTATTATATATATGGAAAATTTTTCCGTCCTTTAATCCCAAAAGTATAATCCAGTTTGAATCGTCTATGAAAAAATCTTGACATTGGAAATCCAATTTAAAAGACCCCAAAAACTTCCCTTCATTGTTAAAAATGCTTATTTTTCTAAATTCAGCTACAATGAGATTTCCCTCATTATCAGTTTCAATAGCTACTGGGTAAGTCCCGAACTCTCCTGGTCCTTGACCCCTTTTTCCTACTGATAAAAGAAACTTGCCATTTCTTGAAAATTTTGATACTACCCATTTAGCTGTATCGAGAACGAATATCTCATCTTTTGGACTTATTGCTATATCCGAAATCCTTCCGAAAATATAGTTCTCATCACCCGAATTTTCTCCTATTGAGAAGTCCTGTTCCAGTTTGATTTTCTCCTGTGAATACACTAATGGCAAAAAAAATAAGATACAAAATAAAGAAAAATATTTTTTAATATTTTTCATTCTGTACCTTCCCTCCTGCTTGGGTGTAATTAATAGCTTGTAAAGCCGAAACAAATAAGCTATAGCAAGCTTTCAATATTTTTTCCTAAAGCTTTAAATTTTTAAGAACTGAGCTTTTTAATATTAGAATTACTTCCCATCTCTTACTAAATGACTTTTAAATTATAATTGAGTTTTTTAAATAAGACAATGCATTAGGGTTTTCTTCTAATACCTCAAGACAAAACTTCATTGCATTTTCAAATCTTTTCTTTTGAGATTTACATTTTTTTCGTTTTTTTTCCAAGTTTAGTTCCTTTCCAGAAATTGCGGATACAAAACATAAATCACATAGTCTTATTAGCCAACAATCAAGACAATCTTGCTTACATAGAAGAGAATAATTATTTATTAAATTGATTATTTGTTTATAATCAAGCCTTTCTATTATGTTCCCTATCGCTTGAAGACTATCCAATCTTTCGCCTATATAAAAGTTCCCCTATGCCTTCACAAATAATTTTCTAAGACCGGGGATGCAAACTCCCTTTGGAGAATAAAACTCACCCAATGTGTCAAAAATTCCTCTTTTATATAGCCTGAGTATATCAATCTCAAATAGAGTAAACCTCTCCCCATTGTTTGGACAGAAAAGGGGCTTTTATAAGGTGATTGATTTTTCATTAAAGAATTTGGCTCGTAAAGATGAAAATGTCTTTGTCTCTAATTTACCGGAGGAGATAAAAAGCAACATCTCAAGGAAAATTAAATCATTTCTTTGGGAAATAGGGGAGGGTGGTTTATAATAGAGACTTTAGAGGAGGCCCAATGCCCAAAAGGTTGAGCTTAATTTTATTAATTATACCTTGTTTCCTGTTTGGTGGATTGGCTTTTTCCCAGGAGCGACCACCTCAAGAAGAAACGGCCCCGGTGACTCAGCCGGCGCCGCTTTATGTCCGGGCGATTATTTATCCCACCGCCAGTCTCTCCCGGTACGACTACAACAATGACCTCGACCTTTTTGAAGTTAGAGCCTATGTGGTTATCAGAGAAGGCTCACCCGTGGGGGATTTTATCCGTGACGCCCGGGTAGTGGTTAATGCCACCGAGCTGGAGTGGCGGAAAAACCAATATGAAAAAAGGATTCCCGTACCGGCCGATAATCTGCCTTCTCAAATTGATTTGCAGATTACCACCGCCGATGGCCGTCGGGTCCGCCAGAAATTTCCGATTCCCTGCTGGCTCATCCTGACTCAGCCGCGGCCGGCCATTATCGAGAAGATAGCTCCGCTTAATATCGCCTGGGAGGTAAAACAGGGCGCGATTCCAGCCGATGTGTATGCTTATGACTTTAAAAGAGGGAAGTGGCTTTTACAGCGACGTCATGTTCGGGGAAATGAATTAACGCTGGAGAGCCGGCGGTTACCGGATGGGGAAACAATTCTGCGGATTTATGTCATCAGCTCCTGGATTTTCAAACAGTATCTTCGGGAAGAAAATCTGGCCCGGGGGTCGGAGATAAATATTATCCCCTGGTCGCAGGTTTTCATTCGCTTTGCCCCTCAAGGAGATGAGAATAATAAATTGAAATAAATGATGAAAAAAGTTGGTGGAAAGATGAAGAGCAAAATATTACTTCTGGCTTTGTTGTTTGGTTTTTCCTTGACTCCCCTCTGGGGAGATGAAAGTTTGTCTCTCTCTTCTCAGGAAAAAGAACTACGCAATGTAGCCCCCAAGGTCTTTATTGATTGCAGTCGTCGCATTTGCGATTTGAACTACATTCGGACCGAGATAACCTTTGTTAACTATGTCCGGGATCGGCAAAGTGCTGATATCCATATCATTATCACCCGCCAGCGGACCGGCAGCGGAGGTTATGAGTATACCTTTGATTTTATCGGCCAGGGGCATTATGAGGGGCGAGATGCTTCCTTGAAGTATCATTCTTCGCCCACAGCCACCGAGGATGAAATCCGCCAGGGAGTGGTGAAGATACTTAAGCAGGGATTGGTGCCCTATATTTCCGAAACTCCGCTGGCCGATTATATCTCCGTGGTTTATGAAAGAAAAAAGCCACTCACTCAGCCGGAAATGGTCAAAGACAAGTGGAATTACTGGGTCTTCAGTATTGGTATTAGAGGTAATGCCAACATGGAGGAGTTGTCAAAGAGATTCGATTACTCGGTCTCCTTGTCAGCCAATCGCACCACTGAAGCTATGAAATTCCGGTTCTGGGCGAACACCAACTTAAACGAGCGCAGATACATCGTCGATGATGAGGAAATCATCAGTCAGAGCCGCCGGAAGGTGCTCTTCACCCAGTATGTTAAGAGTCTCGGTCCGCATCTTTCAGCCGGCATCAGTGGGACTTACTATTCTTCCACCTATGACAATGCTGATGCCTTTATTGGTTTCGGCCCGGCTATAGAGTACAATATCTTTCCCTACGAACAAGCTAACCGTCGGGAACTGAGAATTCAATACACCCTCAACTATACCCATCGCCGTTATATTGAGACCACCATTTTTGATAAGGATCAGGAAGATCTCTTTAGTCAACAGCTTCAGGTAATTATGGAGATCAAAGAACCCTGGGGTTCGGCTGGTCTGCGACTGGCGGGTTCCAATTTCCTCCATGATTTTTCCAAGAACAAAATCAGCGGTGAGGCTGGGATTTATTTTCGGGTTTTTAAAGGCTTATCTTTTAACGTGACCAGCTCTTATTCGCGGGTCCGGGATCAGCTGGGTTTGCCCAAAGGGGGAGCCAGCAAGGAAGAAATTCTTTTGGAATTGAAGCGTTTGGCCACCTCTTATGATTTCCGTCTGGAATTGGGTTTCAACTACCGCTTTGGTTCAATTTACAGTAATGTGGTTAATCCCCGCTTCGGCAATCGCTGATAGGGGGAGGGGAATTATAAAATGGGCCAGGAGAAGGCGAAAGGCAATTCTCATAGGAATAGAGGCTAATAATTTTCCTGTTGAATAAATAATTCTCCTTTAGGAGAGAAGCTTTGAGAGGGGCTTGTTGGCTACGGTGAATTTAGGCTGTCTTTTTTATCGGCTATTATTCGTCTTAAGATATAGCGGCGGCACAATTGTCAAAATTTTAAATAAAAATATAACGAGGGTCTCTTTAAAAAATAATTTTTAATGTTGACAAAAAGTGGGTATATATGTATATTTATAATACATATATGACAAATTTATCAATATTTATCATATTGATATGACAAAAGAACAAATAATAGAGGTTTTGAACCATTGGAATTTCTGGAATAGAGACATTGATGTTGGTCTTTTTCGGTTTGAATATCTCCATAAATTACTTGAATTCTTAGAGACTGACAAAATTATTTCTATTGTTGGTGTGAGGAGAAGTGGAAAGTCGACTTTGATAAGACAGATGGCCAGAACCCTTGTAGAAAGAGGAGTTGAGAGAGAAAGGATTTTGATAATTAATTTCGAGGAACCTAGCTTTGAAGGAACTGATCTGAATTTTCTTTTGAATATTTATAGTGCTTTTTTAGAAATAATAAAACCTCCAGATAAGCCCTATATTTTTCTGGATGAAGTTCAAAATATAGATAAATGGGAAAAATTTGTCAGGAGTCTCAATGAAAAAAAAGAGGCCTTTTTAGTAATAACTGGTTCTTCTTCAAAGCTTTTAAGTCAGGAATTATCGTCTATTCTAACTGGCAGGCAATTATATTTTGAAATTTTTCCTTTATCTTTTAAAGAATTTCTTGGATTTAAAGGATTGAAGATTGAAGAAGAAAAACATGTCTTGCTTAATTCTTTAAAAATTAAAAAATCTCTGAGAGAATATTTATTTTGGGGAGGATTTCCTGAAGTGGTTTTGAATAAAAATGAAGAATTTAAAAGGAGAGTGTTAATAAGTTATTACGAGGATATAATAAATCGGGATGTTGCCCAGAGATATAGGGTCAAGAAATTGGATAAGCTAAAGACCCTGGCTCATTTTTATCTAACTAATATTTCTTCTTATATTAGTTTTAACCGGATCTCAAGATTTATCCATTTGCCAGTGGAGACGGTTAGAAGATTTTCATCTTATATTGAGGCTTCAAATTTGGTGTTTTTTATAAAGAGATTTTCTTTTTCTTTGAAAGAACAAGAGAATAGTCCTCGTAAGGTTTATTCTATAGATACTGGATTATCAAATATGGTGGGCTTCAAGTTTTCTCGAAAATTCGGCCAACTGGCAGAAAACATAGTTGCTTTAAAGTTAAGAGAAGAACAGGCAAAAAATCCATCAATAGAAATTTACTACTGGAAAAATCATTATGCAGATAAAGAAGTAGATTTTTTAGTAAAAGAAGAAAATTCAATTAAAAAACTAATTCAGGTTTGCTGGGATATAGGAGATTTCGAAACCAAAGAAAGAGAAATAAAAAGCTTAACCAAAGCAATGCGAGAGTTAAGTCTGAATGAGGGATTGATAATTACTGAAGAACTTGAAGATGAAGAGAAAATAAAAGATAAGAAAATAATTTATCGCCCTTTATGGAAATGGATTTTGGAGGAGAACTGGTGAGATAAAGAAATTTTAGCGCCAGGAAATTAATAGCGGGGGTGAGTGTCGAGTAGTGATTGACTGATAAACTTAAGATTAAAGAAAATAGCGGAGGAAATGATAAGGCCGAATAGTTGAACGGCCTAAGAATAATAAGAGAAATAAGAGACCAGAAGAAGGCAGAGGAGATAACTCGAGGTTTTTAAAGCTCAATCAATAGGATAGTATCTTTCTTTCCATTCGAATTTTTTCTTGAAGAGGGAGAGCCGCATGGAGTTCAAGAGAATCAGTAGCCAGATAGCAATACTTAAAGGATGAAGTAAGCCGAAGAGGAAACTTGTTTCAAATTTAAGAGCCAGGAATATTTTCATCATTGAGATTAGAAAGACCTGGATGAGAGGCAGGGTGAGTTCATGCCCGGATTGAATGGCCAACCAGAGTTTCAGATAAGGCTGAATGAAGAGAAAGTAGGCGCCGACTATGATGAAGGGCACAAAATAAGGATGGGCGCCGATAGCCGGATAAGCGTTTTTGGAAAAGCCCCGCCAGATTTCAGAAAAGGAGCGATAAAAACGGACTTTAAACAGGGCCAAGCCGTCGATAACTGTAATTCGGCCGGCGTTGTTCTGGACATGGTTGGCCAGAGCGATATCATCCACAATTTCATCCCGAATGGCCCCGTAGCCGCCGATCTTTTCTAAAAAGTTCCTTTTGACCAGGAGGAAAGGACCGATACCAATCGGCAGCCGGCTGATTTGCGAGTACTGTCCCAGATGGAAGGGCACCAGCACCGCAAAAGCAAAGTGAATAATGGGCAGGAGAAGTTTTTCCGCCCAGGTTTTCAGAAGGAGTCCGGGAATGGTGGTTAGAAAATGGGCCTGATTTTTTTGGGCCATCATCACGGCTGTGGAGATGGAATGGGGAGAGTGCACGGTGTCGGCATCAGTCAGGAGAAGCCATTCTCCTTGGGCCTTCCGGGCAAGCTGGTCACAGGCCCAATTTTTACCGTTCCAACCGGGGGGAAGTTTTTTACCCCGAATAATTCTTATCCGTGGGGAAGAGCGGGCTATTTCCCGGGCTATCTTTAAAGTTTTATCCGTGGAATTGTCATCGAGGACGAGTATTTCATAATGGGGATAGTTCTGGTAGGTAAGGGAGAGAAGACAACTGGCGATGTTGTCTTCTTCATTGCGAGCCGGCACCAAAACGGAGACAAAGGGAAAGAAGTCGGGCTGAACACCTTCGAGCAGCTGCGGTGGGAGAGTTGAGTCATTGAGGTTCCGGAGGTTGAAAAGCATATTGACGAAGAGAAGCAGGAGTAATCCAGTAATTAGAATAGGTAGCCACTCCATTTTACCACCCGGAAACCTGTTTGATTTTTCTCATATGAGGTTCATCAATCACTCGTTTTATACCCAGCAGTAAAAGAAAGCCGATGGCGCTCAACGAGTCGGCCAGGGAATGATGGAAGAGGAAATACCAGAGCAAAGGAATAGCCGTCATCCCGGTGCCGAGAGCCAGGTGAAAGTTGCGGCTGAGGAGATAGATGAAGCCCATGAGGGCGCCGCTAAGGAGAAGAGCGGCCGGATTAAGCCCTAGAAGAAATCCCAACGCGGCGGCGGCTCCTTTACCACCGCGGCCCTTGAGAAATACCGGAAACCCATGGCCGATTATCACTCCCAAGCCGCAAATCCACAACCAGGGAAGATCAAGCTGGAGAGCCCGCCCGACCCCAAAGGCCCCCAGTCCTTTGCCGGCATCGAGGAGAGCCGCCAGGATACCGTATTTTTTCCCCACTAAATGCCAGACATTGCGGGCTCCGACATTACCTTCGCCGGTGAAGCGTAAGTCAATTCCTTTGATGTAATAGGCAATCAGGAAAGAAAAGGGAATAGACCCCAGAAGATAGGTAACCACTGCGGCTGTAACTATCTGGGTGACCATGAGGTGGATTTATTATGTTAAAAAAAACCATGAAAGTCAAAATATTTAGACCAGAAATATTTAATAAGCTTTTACCAATTGTTTATTTTTAACGACCAGGCGGCCGTTTTTGATGACGTGACGAATCGGATTGACCCCCAGATGGTAGACGAGGTGCAGGTAATTGGGCACCTCACAAAGGAGTAAATCCGCTTTTTTGCCTACTTCCAGACTCCCGGTAGTCCGGCTGATTCCCAGGGAATAGGCGGCGTTGATGGTGGCGGCATTAATCGCCTCCTCAATCTTCATTTTCAGGAGGAAAACAGCCATCTGAATGACCAGCAACATATTTTCGGTCATGGAACTGCCGGGGTTGAAGTCACTGGCCACGGCCACCACCGCTCCGGCTTCGATCAATTCCCGGGCGGGGGCTTTCTTTTCCTGCATGAGAAAGAAGGGGACTACCGGGAGGAGAGTGGCCACTGTGGAGCTTTCCGCCAACAGCGCTATCCCTTCCGGGTCGATAGCCATTAAATGGTCGGCCGAAGCCGCCCCTTCTTCCACCGCCAGCTTGGCTCCACCAAGTGGAGAAAATTCATCGGCGTGAATCCGAACCGCTAAACCGAGCTTTTTGGCGGCCCGGATAATCCGCCGTGTTTCTGCCAGGCTATAGACACCTTCTTCGCAGAAGACATCAACAAACCGCGTTAGATTTTTTTCCTTAACCACAGGCAAAACTTTTTC
>Ga0190336_1000247_pt1 | contig 10619 bp, 10 predicted proteins | sample 487204910_MG_FD_161651 | JGI IMG/M metagenome (GOLD analysis project Ga0190336, IMG submission 161651) | Hydrothermal vent sediment bacterial communities from Southern Trench, Guaymas Basin, Mexico - 4872-04-9-10_MG | ecosystem: Environmental > Aquatic > Marine > Hydrothermal vents > Sediment ...
AAATCAAAGGCTTACTATTCATAAAGGAAAGGAGGAACATGGGTACGTACGAGTTTGAGCTAGCGAAGGCAGCAAAGGTCCTAGTCCAAAAGCTCATGGCAACAAAGCCGGGGGAGACTGCCGTGATCACAGCAGACACCGGCAGTGATTTAAGGGCTGCCGAGGCAGTCGCTGCTGCTGCCTATGCATGCGGAGCGAAGCCAGTAGTGGTTACCCACGTATGCCCCGCCACCATGGGAAAAAGCGCAGATCCCGTGTTGCCAGTAGAGGCTCTCTCGGCGGTGCTGAGAGTGGCGGATGTATGGATTGAGCTCGACAGTGCTGGCTTAATGTTCACTACGCCCTACGACGTGGCTATCAAGGAAAACCAGAAGCTGCGTCATATCTGTATGGGAACTGCAGATGTAGATATGCTTGTCCGTTGCGTGGGCCGTGTGGACTTCGACGCCATGGCGCGCTTTGAGGCCGCACTGATCGAACTCCTTGGCGAAGCAAAACATATGCACATGACGACGCCAGCGGGAACAGACGTGACATTTACTCAGCACCCTACCCACCCCATCTTGGGTAGCGAAGGGTTGCTTACAGGGGACATTCGACCTGGCTCGTACACACTGCCGGGAGCAGTAGCTTGGGCTCCGGATCTAGAGTCTGTCAATGGGATGATCGTGTTTGATGGCGCTATCGGTGTTCCTGCATTAAATCTAAGCGTCCTCCGCAGTCCCATCATACTACACGTACGTAGGGGCTGTATCGAGCGCATTGAAGGTGGTGCGGAGGCCAAGCGTCTGGATGCATATTTAAGGAATTTTGATCACCCTCAGACACTGCGCTTAGCTCACACTGGGCTGGGGTTCAACCCAGGTGCAATTACTCGATGTCGGTTTGGGAATATGCTTGAAGACGAACGTATATGGGGTGCGGTGCATTGGGGTATCGGTGAAATCAGTGCGGGGCTGATCCCTGGCGGACAAGTGATTGCGCCTATGCATTGTGACGGCACATGCCTTTCCGCAACACTGGAGGTAGATGGCCAAGTCCTTCTCAAAGAGGGTGATTTTGTTGGACCTCTGGCTGACTTGGGTAGGCAGCTAAAAAAGCAAAGAGTTTGAAAGGAGGTGAAGGCTAACAGGAGAAGTGAAAGGATGGGACTAAGCAGTATGGAAAGAGCGGTAAAATGCGTGGAATAAGGGGAGGTGGAGCTTTATGAAACAGGTGATGGTAGGAGTGATGGTAGCTACGTTGATACTTGCCCTGGGTGGCGTGGGAGTAGGGGCGAGCGAGACTGCGGTTTACCTCTACAGTGATCAGGTATTGCTACATTTCGACCCCAGCGACATCTTCTCCGTCACCATTGTTTGGTTCAATGTCTACGAAACCCTTTTGCGATACTATCCAGAGGAGGATCGGTTTGAGGGAGTACTTGCTACCAGCTATGAACGCAGTGACGATGGTTTGGTGTGGACTTTTCATCTCCGTCCCGGCGTAAAGTTTCACACGGGAAATCCTCTCACAGCTGAGGCTGTTAAGTATTCTATTGAACGCACAAAGACCCGAGGACGTGGCGTAAGTTACATCTGGGACCCAGTGGATAAAATCGAGGTTGTAGATGACCTCACCGTCCGGTTCTACCTCAAAGAACCTGCCCCGCTGGACTTAATTGCCTCTTCTCTTGCCGGTGCTTACATCTTTGACCCTGCGTTCTCAGACCACGAGTGGTTCAATGCAGCCAACGACTCTGGCACAGGACCGTATCGGTTTGTGCGGCATTCAGGCCTCGAGGAAGCCGTTATCGAAAAGTTCGACGACTATTGGGGCGGCTGGGAGGATAACCAGTTTGACGTTGTCATCTTCAAATACGTCCCGGAGGACAACACACGAAGAATGCTTCTCGAGACAGGCCAGGGCGACTTCACAAACCGCCTTGCCCCAGAGATTCTGGCAGCGGTTAAGGACAACCCCGAGTTAGAGATAGTGGTTGGACCAACGTGGGAAGGATCCCAATACTATCTCAACACCCTAAAGCCACCCTTGGACAATGTATTGGTGCGGAAGGCCTTGGCCTATACGGTCCCCTACGAGCAGATCATCGAAGGCGCGTACTTCGGCTACGCCAGGAAAGCGCAGGGGTATGTTCCTTATACACTCTGGGGATGGTCAAACCAGACCAGGATTTACACATATAATCCAGAAGTAGCTCGCGCGCTCCTGTCTCTCGCTGGGTATCCCAACGGCGGTTTTAAGCTCACGCTTCTCCACCAGCTTGGTGACGAGTTCGAGCGTCGCTCCGCTGAACTGTGGAAGGCCTCCCTTGCTCAATTCAACATTGACCTTGAGCTGCGCGCTATGCCCTGGGACGCGCGTATTGGTGTTGCCCATGACCCAGACCCTAGCCGACGCCAGGATGTGTTTCTCATGTATTCCTGGCCTCTCTCTCCAAACCCTCTTCCCCTTTTGCAAGACATGATCGGAACAAACGAGCCTCCTTTGCTGAACCTGTCTTATTACAGCAACCCGACGGTAGACCAGTTGCTGGAAAAGGCAGGTGAACTAGCGGGTGTAGACAGAGAAGCTGCAGCTGAACTGGTGCGGGAAATCGTTAACATCACCTTGGAAGACGTTCCGGTCATCCCCGTTGTGGACATGAAGCGAGCGGCGGTGAAGCGCGCGTCACTGGCTGGGCCTCAGTGGGCGTTCAACAACCCTGCATACCCTCGGGTGGTTGATTGGTATCACACGCATCGACAGTAAATTGCCGCTAGATTGCGAGGGGGAGGCTTAGCAAGCCTTCCCCTCGCTCAGGAAAAGCGGCTGGTCCAAGGAACTTGAGAACTCACGAAATGGGAACTTACATTATAAGACGGCTAGGCTTGGCTGTGATCCTAGTGGTAGGCGCCACATTCATTACTTTTCTTCTTTCACGTATTGTGCCAAGTGATCCGTTAATGATGTATGTAGGAAGATTTGCGAGCCAAGAGCAGATTGAGCGGGCTCGTATCGAGTTGGGACTCGATAAACCGTGGTACGTACAGTATGCGCGATATCTGCAAGGCTTGGTCAAAGGGGATTGGGGCATCTCAATCCGTACTCACCGTCCTGTGGTGAAGGAATTGCTGGAGAGGGTTCCAGCTTCGCTTGAACTTGTCCTCGCAGGGATGGCCTTGGGGCTTAGCACGGGCATTCTTTTGGGGATCTTCTCCGCAGCCTTTCCTCACTCCATGCTAGATAATGTTTCTCGAATAGTCGCTGTATCTGGAGTTGCTCTTCCGCAGTTTTGGTTTGCAATGATCCTGCAACTGGTTTTTGGCAGGTTGTTAGGGATCCTCCCCCTTGTGGGACGCTTGGATCTGAACCTATCGAACCCTGTGAGCCACCTAACCGGCTTTTTTGTACTTGACTCTTTGATAACGGGCAATTGGGAAGCATTCCGAAGCGCCTTGCTGCATTTGGTATTGCCTGCAGTGGCAGTGGCTACGTATCCAATGGCAATGTCCACACGGCTGATCCGGGCAAAACTGCTTGAGGTGCTCGGCCAGGACTACATACGGACAGCACGGGCGTTTGGTCTACCGGAGATAAGGGTGTTCACCCGTCATGCGCTTAGAAATGCTGCAGGGCCAGTTGTCACGATGACAGCGCTCAGCTTTGTATTTACGCTGATCGGCACCTTTATGGTAGAAACCATCTTCGGGTGGCCTGGATTGGGATCTTACGCTGCTGAGTCCATCCTGTCCAATGATACGTCGGTTGTTATGTCTGTTACAGTACTCATCGCCATAGCCACGATCTTGCTCAACTTGCTTGCAGACCTGGTCGTTGCCTGGATGGACCCGCGAATCCGCTACGGGTGATGCTGATGCGGCGACGAAAGATGCTTCGCAACCCATTGATGGCCATCGGGGCTCTAGGAGTCCTTATCTTTACCATTGTAGCCATATTTGCAGATATTATCCAACCTTATCCTGAAGATTCGAAGGGAGCCGTTCACGTCGAGGAAAGGCTTGCACCACCCAGTGCAAATCACTGGTTCGGTACCACGGAACTGGGAAGGGATGTATTCAGTCTGGTGGTGGCGGGAAGCCGAATTTCTCTTGTGATCGGGTTGATCACCGCCACGGCCGCTGTCGCAATTGGGGGAGCGCTTGGTGTGATTGCGGGATTGGCGGGAGGGTGGTTAGAGGAGCTGATCATGAGAGTGACAGATCTTGTCCTATGCTTTCCCGTGCTCTTGTTAGCGATGGCGATCACGTCAGCACTTGGTCCAAGCCTCACCAACGCCATGATCGCCGTCGCAGCAAGTTGGTGGCCTTCATACTGTCGACTCGCCCGCAGCGAAGTAGTCTCAGTCAAGCAACGGACATATGTAGAGAGTGCGAGGGCTATTGGGGTAAGCTGGCTTCGACTGGTTATTTGGCATATCCTCCCGAACATTGCTAGCGTGATCGTGGTAAATTTGACACTGGACATTGGGCTCATAATCCTTACCACCTCGAGTCTAAGTTTTCTGGGGTTGGGGGCTCAGCCACCAACTCCAGAGTGGGGTTTGCTCGTAACCACAGGCCGGGTGCAGTTCCTTACCCAGTGGTGGATTGTGACTTTTCCAGGATTAGCTCTGTTCCTCGTAGTTCTTTCCTTCAATCTGTTAGGAGATGGTCTACGCGAAATCATGGATCCGAAACTCCGCCATAAAGGATTGGGTGCGTAATGAAAAGGCAAACTTGTAGTTCCAGCGGACAGAGTTTGGCGGCACGCAGCGCTTCCTATGCGTTGAGCGCTGTGCTGGGAGCTCAAGGAACGGAATCGGTCCTCGTGCTAGCAGATGAAGGGGCATATGCAGTGGGCCAGCTGTTTTTCGACGCAGCTTGTCAGCTTAGCCAAAACGTAGCTTTCGTTACATTTCCGCCCCTGTCAGCAGAGTACCCTGAGCCTCCAAAGCCAGTAGCAGGTGCGCTAGGTTGTTGTGATGTATACGTAGCGATCACATCGAAAAGCAGCAAAAGTATAACTCACACCGTGGCCAGACGAAAGGCCTCCGCCGCTGGGGCACGCGGGCTTACTTTACCCGGGATTACTGAGGAACTTCTTGCTCGTCCAGCAATCAGAGCGGACTACAACGCCATAGCCAAAGCGACAGAGGCCTTGGCGAGGCGTCTGAACGGAGTTCGCCAATTGCGGCTTCTGTCCGATGCAGGAACTGACATTGTGTTCGACGTGCATGGCGGGGTGTGGTTTCCTGAAAGGGGCTTGTGTCGGGAGCGGGGACAGTTTAGCAATCTTCCAGGCGGCGAGGTTTCCATAGTGCCGGTTGAGGCAGAAGGGACCTTGGTGATAGATGCGAGCTTCAGTGGGCTGGGAAAGCTGCATAGCCCCTTGATTTTGAAGGTGGAAGGACGACACGTGGTGGCTATCGAAGGAGAGCAAAGTGAGGAGCTAAGGGCGACGCTTTCAGCCTTCGGTCCGTGCGCGTTCAATGTAGCTGAAATTGGGATAGGCATGAATCCCGAGGCTCGCGTCTGTGGACATGTCCTTGAGGACGAGAAAGTTCTAGGAACCGTACATGTTGGCCTTGGCGACAACGCCAATATGGGCGGCAAGACTCTGGGGAAGATTGTGAGCTGCGGTATCCACGTAGATGGTGTAATCGCTGCACATCCCCAGTTGTTTGCCGATGGGGAGTTGGTAATACCAGAACGATTCTTTGACATTACGAAAGGAGGTTTACATGAGTAGCCTTGAAGGCTTGGAGATACTTCCGGAGGGTCGGTCGTTGGAACTCTCGCAGGAGCTCCTGCACGGAGCCATTGACATCCATGTGCACGCCGGTCCACACCTGCCTAGCAGTCCGCGTCGAGTAGACCCATTCGAAGCGGCTCGGGAAGCCCGGGACGCAGGGATGCGGGCTATCGTGCTCATGGACGTGTTCCAAATGTCTACGGGTACGGCATGGCTAGTGAGTCGGGTCGTGCCGGACTTCTTGGTCTTCGGGGGGATCATCTTGAACAGTGTATTCGGTGGGATGAACCCTCGGGCGGTTAAGACGGCCCTATATTATGGATCCGGAGCCAGGTTTGTAAGCTTCGGTACCCACTGTACATATTACCAGGCCAGCCGCGAGGGCCGCGTAGTTGATGGGGTGTTCAAGCCGCTCGCAGAACTTTATCCAAAGTTTAGAGAAGAAGAACTTTCCCGCGCCATTCGTATTCCCTTAGAGGGAGACCCCCCGCCTGAACTCGATGAAATCTTGTCTTGGGTTGCGGCCCGTCCCCACGTTTACCTTCGGACTGGACATGTATCCAACGCAGAAGCATTGCGACTCATCGAGCTTGCCAGAGAGTACGGGATCAAACATGTGGTAGTGGCAGGTGGGGTGACGAAAAACATGTCGTTGGACGAGCAGAAACAAGCCGTAGCCAAGGGGGCCTTTATCGAACATACATTGGCAGCCTACACTCACACCACACCAATTCCAAAGACCCACTATTATGTTGAAAAGGAGTACGTCTCGATCGACGAGGGCATGACCGATAGCCCCGGAGGAGGGGTGCGGAATGTAGCCATGCAGATCCGGGCCGTTGGGGCGGAGCACTGTATTATCGCTACGGACTTTGGTGTCTACACCCTTCCTACCCCTGTGGAAGGTTTGCGCGAATTTATCGCTTGCCTTCTTGATCTGGGCATAACTCCAGATGAGATAAAGCTGATGACCGCTGCGAACCCGGCGAAGATCTTGTCCCTGGAGTAACTTACGAAGGTAAGGAAGGAGGAAAGGATGAGTGCCAGGAAAGATTGGGCTTATACAATCGAGGTTACGCTCCTTAAGGGAGAAGGGGTATGTGCGGCTGGGCATAAAGTAGGGGACAAGTGGGTATTTCCAGGGGACACTGAGCAAATCCGTTGTGAGAAGGGGATATGCATCCATGCTTTGGCCAGCATGCTTCCGAAACTTGTGGCAATGCGGTATGGAGCGAAGCTCCCGTGGTTAAAGGAAGACCCAGACGTGGCCACTCATCTTTGTCCTGACGCGGCAAACCCTCATGTGTTCCAGCTTAGAAGAATTCGAGGCTGACGTGTAACAGTTAACACGGAGGTGCCTCATGCGTGTTCTAAAGCAAATTACAGTGGTAGATACACACACGGCAGGTGAACCAACCCGCATATGGCTAAGTGGGATAAGCAACCTTCCTGGTGCTTCAATGGCAGAAAAAAGGGATTGGGTTGCACGTTATCACGATAAGCTTCGTACATTTCTCATGCAGGAGCCGCGGGGACACAAGGGCATGTGTGGAGCCTTGTTAACGCAACCTGCTGACCCGCACGCTGTGGCAGGGGTTATTTTCATGGATAACCACCGGTATATGGACATGTGTGGGCATGCCACCATTGGGGTGGCGACCGCAATGGCAGAGATGGGAACTATCGAATGCCAAGAAGGAGAGAATGAGCTAGCCCTAGATACACCGGCAGGTGTTGTTAATGTTCACATAAAGATTGTAAATGGCGTGGTTGAAGAAGTCCGGTTCCGAAACGTCCCCTCGTTTCACTGTGCTTCGGGACGGATTTCCCTCCCGGACATCGGCGATGTGCCCATCGACGTGGCGTACGGGGGGAATGTGTTCGTTCTGGTAGAGGCGAAGTACCTGAATGTGGAGATCAGACCGGACAATCTTCCCATTCTCAAAGAGTTAGCGACGCAGCTTCTCAGGGAGATGGATGCTCAGGCGGCGATCTTACATCCGAGAACAGGGACGCCCCTCAAACCGACGTGGGTGCAGTTTTACGACGAAGAGGAGGATCCTCCTCGAAACATTGTGATCGGTGCGCGGCGAGATCCTGATTCCGGCGAGGTGATCTTCTGTGATAAAGTAGATCGCTCTCCATGCGGCACTGGACTCTCGGCAAAGCTAGCCATGTTGTACAGCAAAGGGAAATTGACCGTGGGAACAGACTATTGGTATCAAAGCGTCATAGGAACTCGCTTTCGAGGACGAATCGTGGCGGAAGTGGACGAGGGTGTGATTCCAGAAATCGCGGGCAGGGCTTTTATCACTGGCATTGCCCACCTGGTGGCCGAAGAAGATGATCCCCTGGCGTGGGGCTTCTTCCTTCCCGAAGGCTAGGGAGACACCGATGCGCACGCTCCTGGTGGAAAGGATGTCTTGGAGAGACATCCAGGAAGCGATAGCTGCCGGATACGATACCATACTACAAATGGTGGGGTCCGTGGAACAACATGGGCTTCACCTTCCAGTAGGAACGGACACCGTTCTGGGGTATGCTTGGGGAGAAGCGATTGCCCATCGGCTTGGCAACACGTTGGTTGCTCCTGTCATCCGCCCAGGTTTTTCGCCCCACCATGAGGGGTTCCCTGGCACGATGAGTTTAGATGAAGCTACCCTCGCGGCAATTATCGGGCAATCGTGTCGTTCATGGGCCATGAGTGGTTTCAAGAAAATTGTGCTCTTATGTTCCCATGGCGGAAACTGGCCGACAGTCCACAAATACCTGAGGAGGTTTCAAGCCCAGGCAGATCCTACAGCCCAAGTGCTTACGTTGGCTCCTGAAGTTGTGCAAGATATAGAGAAAAGGATTTACGCCTTCCTAGAGCAAAAAGGAATTGACCCAGGGCGGGCTGGAATTCATGCGGGCTTGCGGGAAACAGCTTACATGATGTGGATTGCAGGAGAACTGGTAAACACTGATGCGATCGAGCCTGGATTTATCCACGCAGAGGCAATACGGCAGCTAGAGAGCTGTGGTTCGGTGCGAGCATTGAGTACCAACGGGATCCTCGGTGACCCTCGTGGTGCCGACCCCGAACTTGGACGCGAGTTGAATGAGCTTACCGTCAGACTACACGTTGAGGCTCTTTTAAAGGAGCTCAAAAAACAGTAAAGAAGTGGCTATGGAAGTTTATGTAGGTGATGCAATGTCTAACTGGTCTTCGGAAGCAAACCAGCTATTGGTGGGTCAAATTCGACTTGCTGTGTGAGGGATAGATTATCGATCGAAAGATACTCACATGGGCAATGGCTCACCGGCCTAGGAGTAGACTTGTGCCGCAGGGGCGCACCTTGCTAGACCTGCTGCAGCTGGCATCTTTGACTCAGTCATTGCTATTAAGGGTGATCCCTTTTGTGGTAGCATTATCGCCTTTTTCGAAAGGAGGCTGAGAAATAATGACTAAGCTGCTAGTAGAAATCCAGGACTTACACAAGTACTTTGGCAAGCTGGAGGTCCTAAAGGGGATAAATCTGAACGTATACGAAAAGGAAGTAGTGTGCTTGATTGGGCCCTCAGGTGCGGGCAAGAGTACTCTCCTGCGCTGCATTAACCGGTTAGAAGAGCCCACTCGGGGGAAAGTTATCGTCGATGGCGTGGATATAACGGACCGAAAGGTGAACCTTAACAAAGTCCGAAGCGAGATCGGGATGGTCTTCCAACACTTCAACCTGTTCCCCCATATGACTGCATTGCAGAACTGCACTCTGGGGCTCATAAAGGTGCGAAAGATGAAAAAGGAAGAGGCGGAAAAGAGGGCGATGGAGATGCTAGAACGGGTGGGGCTAGCGTCGAAAGCCCATGCCAAACCGCGACAGCTCTCTGGAGGTCAGCAGCAGCGGGTGGCGATTGCTCGCGCACTTGCCATGGGGCCTAAATTGATGCTTTTCGATGAACCCACCTCTGCACTCGATCCCGAACTCATCGGGGAGGTGTTAGAGGTAATGCTTAACCTGGCCGCCAAGGGTATGACTATGATAGTGGTAACCCATGAAATGGGCTTCGCCCGCCGAGCTGCTACCAAGGTATGCATGCTGGATCACGGCTTGATCTTGGAGGAAGGTCCTCCCGAGAAAATCTTTGATTCTCCAGAGCACGAACGGACTAAGGAGTTCTTGAGCAAGATCCTGTAGACTCCTTAAGGTGGGGTAGTATTTCTTCTGAGTGAAACCTGATTCGAAAATGACACCTTGTCCTCCAAAGAGGAGGGGGTACTGTTCGACGTAAAGGGATTTAAAAACCTGTTGCACAAGCTGGGGGTAAATCCCCTATACTGGGTTTCCCCATGTTCGGCTCCTCCGATCTCAGATCTGGCGGAAGCCGTGTGGGAAGCTCTGGAAAACCCGATTGGCCTTCCCAAACTGAAGAAACTGGTCCGGCCCCAAATGCGGGTCCTTATACTGGCCGACGACCTCACTCGCCCCACACCTCAACAGGAACTCCTTCCTCCCCTCCTAGATTTCCTCAACGAATGTGGCGTTCCGGACCGAAACATACGAATTCTGATTGCCTTGGGTACACATCGCCCCATGACTCGTTCCGAGATCAAGGCCCGGTTTGGCGAGGGGGTGGTAAGCCGGGTCGAGGTGATGAACCATGCATTTTTAGATTCACACTCCTTGGTTCATCTCGGCGTTACTTCCCGAGGGACACCCGTAGTGATAAACCGGCTCCTAGCCGAAGCGGATTTTGCGATCGGGTGTGGCATGGTAGCCCCGCATGCCCAATTCGGGTGGAGCGGTGGAGCCAAAATCGTAATGCCAGGGATATGCGGCTGGGAAACGGTGGAAGCGATTCACTGGGAGATCGCTCTCCGGCCGGACTATCTTGCCCATGCGGGC
>Ga0190336_1000251_pt1 | contig 10557 bp, 11 predicted proteins | sample 487204910_MG_FD_161651 | JGI IMG/M metagenome (GOLD analysis project Ga0190336, IMG submission 161651) | Hydrothermal vent sediment bacterial communities from Southern Trench, Guaymas Basin, Mexico - 4872-04-9-10_MG | ecosystem: Environmental > Aquatic > Marine > Hydrothermal vents > Sediment ...
TGTCAAAGCCGTAAGCCCAAAGGGTGCGAAGTGAAACGGAGCAGCTTTGACAGCAAGCGAAACGGCGTGCTAAACTAGGGAACAGGTTGGGTAAAGGTAATATACATCTGCTTTTTTCAACAAGCTGATAATAAAGAGTTTCCATTGTATTTATCAAATTATGACGGTTAATTGGTCAGTAATGAAAGGAAAATAGTAAAAAAGTCGTCTTGATCAAAGAGGTCGCGGATTTTAGAAGACCTTTAATACTTAATAAAAATGGCTTGCATTTTACCCAAAAGCAAATTATTATGAGGTTATCAACTCAAGGGAGGAAGTTGTATGTCTATAGCTTCTATTGAAGAAGTCATCTCTGAAATTAAGCAAGGGAAGATGATAATTTTAGTGGATGATGAAGATAGAGAAAATGAGGGTGATTTATGTATAGCTGCAGAGAAGGTTACTCCTGAAGCCATCAATTTTATGGCTAAATATGCCCGGGGGTTGATTTGTCTAACCCTAACACCTGAGCGAATAGAGCAATTAAAATTACCTTTAATGGCTAGTGAAAATCATCCTGGGCCGCCTCATGGAACGGCATTCACTGTTTCCATTGAGGCCAAAAAAGGAGTAACTACAGGGATTTCTGCCCATGACCGGGCCTTGACTGTCTTAACAGCCATAGCGGATGACGCCAAGCCAGAAGATTTGGTTATACCAGGCCATATATTCCCTTTGCGGGCTAGAGAAGGAGGGGTATTGGTAAGGGCAGGGCATACAGAAGGTTCTGTGGATTTAGCCCGTCTAGCTGGTTTAAAACCGGCGGGAGTAATTTGTGAGATTATGAATGATGATGGCACTATGGCACGAATGCCTGATTTAGAAAAGTTTGCTGAAAAACATGGTTTAAAAATTGCTACTATTGCTGATTTAATTTCCTACCGTTTAAAACACGATTGTTTGGTAAAAAGATTAGCTGAAACAGTATTACCTACAGCAATTGCAGGAGAGTTTAAGGCCATTGTATATGAAAGCGAAGTTGACCCCAATCATCATTTGGCATTAGTGAAAGGAGAAATTGATTCAGAACAACCTGTTTTAGTCAGAGTGCATTCCCAGTGTCTTACGGGAGATGTATTTGGTTCTTTGAGATGTGATTGTGGTCCGCAATTGCGTACCGCTATGAAGATGATAGAGAAAGAAGGCAAGGGTGTTTTAGTCTATATGCGTCAAGAGGGAAGAGGGATTGGTTTTGCCAATAAAATTAAGGCATATGCCTTACAAGATGCAGGCCATGATACGGTAGAGGCCAATTTGGCTTTAGGGTTTAAACCAGATTTAAGAAATTACGGTATTGGTGCCCAAATTCTCAGGGACTTAGGTGTTAGAAAGATGCGATTGATGACCAACAATCCTAAGAAAATTGTAGGTCTAGAAGGTTATGGATTGGAGGTGGTAGAGAGAATACCTATAGAAATTCCCCCCTGTAAGGAGAACTTCCGTTATCTGCTGGTAAAGAAGAAAAAAATGGGGCATTTATTAAGTATAGATGATGTAGTTCCAATAAAAAAATAAAAAGGAAATAAAAATGAAAAATTTGGTATTTTCAATGTTATTTATTTTAGGGAGTGTAATTATGGCTGAGGCTGTCTCACCTTCTAAGGTGGTAATGGTTATTGCTCATAAAAATTTTCGAGATGAGGAGTTATTTGTTACTAAACAAACTTTAGAAAGAAAAGGAGTGCAGGTAGTGGTAGCTTCTTCTGCCTTAACTCCGGCCAAGGGAATGCTTGGAGGAAGTTATAAACCGGATATACTCATTAAAGACATTAACATGGATGATTATGACGCATTGGTTTTTGTGGGGGGAATGGGAGCCACTGAATATTGGGATAATGAAATAGCTCATAATTTAGCAAGGGCAGCATTAGGAAAGAATAAAGTTGTGGCTGCTATTTGTATCGCTCCGGTAACTTTAGCTAAGGCAGGTCTGCTTAAGGGCAAAAAGGCCACAGTCTGGTCATCTGAAGCAAGTCAATTAAAAAGTTTGGGTGCAATTTATACTGGGAAACCTGTTGAAAGAGATGGATTAATCATTACCGCTAACGGACCGCAGGCAGCTAAGAAATTCGGGGAAACAATTTTAGCCACACTTGGATTATAAAAACTTTTTAAAAGGGATTTCAAATGGCAAATGTAGTAGTGGTAGGGCTTCAATGGGGTGATGAAGGAAAAGGAAAAATTATTGACCTATTGGCTGAGCAGGCTGATATTGTGGTGCGTTTTCAAGGAGGAAATAATGCGGGCCACACTATTGTAGTAAACGGCAAAAAACATATATTTCATTTAATACCCTCGGGCATTTTACATCCAGAAAAGCGTTGTTGTATTGGTAATGGTGTGGTTATAGACCCAGCGGTATTATTAGAAGAATTCAAAAAGTTAAAGGAAAATGGTGTTGAACTAACCCCACAACGTTTTTTGATCAGTGAAAGGGCCCATTTAATCATGCCCTATCATAAGGCCATTGATTTGGCCAGGGAGGCCAAAAAAGGTAAGACAAAAATAGGGACTACGGGGCGCGGTATCGGTCCGTGTTATGAAGATAAGGCTGCCCGCACAGGATTTAGAATGATTGATTTAATGGATAAGTCGTTTTTTGAGAACAGATTAAGGACCCAGATAGAAGAAAAAAACTTTTATCTCACTCAATATCTTAAGGCTGAGGGAGTGGATTTTAGAGAAACCGCTCAAACATATTTTGAATATGCTGAGAAACTTGCTCCTTTTATAGGGGACGTTGCTCGTTTTTTGTGGAGAGCTAAGGAGGAAGGTAAAAATATCCTTTTTGAAGGAGCTCAAGGAACACATCTGGACATGGATCATGGGACATACCCTTATGTTACCTCTTCCAACACTGTGGCCAGTAGTATATGTGCCGGGGCAGGTTTTCCCATCAATGCTATTGATACCATAATTGGGGTTTGTAAGGCCTATACCACCCGAGTAGGAGGTGGACCGTTTCCCACTGAGTTGACTGATTTTCCAGGTGAATATCTTCGTGAAAAAGGAAAAGAGTTTGGTGCTACCACCGGAAGGCCTAGGCGATGTGGATGGTTAGACCTGGTGGTGGTTAAACAGGCTGTTCGCCTTAATGGTGTGCAAAAGCTAGCCCTGACCAAATTAGATGTATTAACAGGTTTAGAGGAGATTAAGGTTTGTATAGGCTATAACTATCAAGGAAAGACTATAGACTATGTGCCTACTTCATTTTCAGCTATTGCTGAGTGCAGGCCTGTTTATAATAGTTTTTCAGGGTGGAAAGAAACCCTTAAAGGTAAATCCTGGGAGGGATTACCACATACTGCCAAAGTATATTTAGAATTTATTTCTGATTTTTTAGGTATACCTATAAGCATTGTTTCTATAGGTTCAGGTAGAGAGGAGGTAATTCAGTGAGATTTATTATTTTTGTAAGTATATTTTTTCTTTCTGTAACTTATGTGTGGGCAACGGAAACAGATAACTCTGCTTTTATTGATTTATTAAAGGATATGCATCAACAAATTGAAAAATGGCAAACACAATTAGGAGAAATAGAAAAAGACCCAACTATACCTACAGTGGAAAAGGGAGTTATTAAGACCATACGTAGTCTTTTAAGGCACATAGATGAGGTATTAAAAGGATATCTTCCACCTGAACCTAAAGTAAAGAAAACAAGGTCTTCTAGGCAAAAAGTTCTAAGACATGCTTCACCCGTTGTTTCCCTAATTCCGCCTTTAACTGGATGAGGCAGCCCATACAGGATGTAATTACTAGTTCTGCCCCTGTTTTTTTAATAGCTTCCTTCCTTTTTTTAAGGATTTGTTTAGCCAATTCAGGAAAATTCAAGGCAAAACTGCCCCCTTGTCCACAACACATGCCTTCAGGACTTGATTCTTCAAATTCATATCCTGCCTTTTTAAGTAAAATTCTAGGTTCTTGCCAGATATTATGATGATATCGCAAATGGCAGGGATCGTGCCAAGTGATTTTTTTATTTAATGGGAGAAACGAAAGCGGTTTTTCCTGCAAAAATTGACTCAATTCTATCACTTTCTCACTAATTTTTGCTTCTTGGTAAGGTAGAAAAGTTTTTAATTGGTGATAACAAGAAGCGCAAGGGGTAATGATAAAATCAATAGATAGAGAGCTAAGGGCCTCCACATTTTTCTTTGCTAAATCCAAGGCCGTTTCTTTATCCCCTAAGGTATAAGCCATCAAACCACAACAAGTTTGTTGATGTGGGATAAAAACATTATAACCAAGCTCAGAGAGTAATTTGGCTAATTTGTTCCCTAGTGAAGGATAGATGAAATTGGTAACACAACCTGAAAAAATAGCTATATTGGCCTTTGTTTTTTTTGAGGGATAAAAACCCCTGGAGGATAAAAATGGACTTGGGGCAAGGTCAAAGGGTGAGGGGAAAACATGTTTGCATAAAGTGTATAATCGTAACCATAGACCTAAATTTTTTTGATAAGAAGCTAGAAATTTATTGACCATCCAAGAGCGATAATACTGCTTTTTTTGTAAGGGCCATAGTTTTTCTCTAGTTTGGTGAATAATTTTTGATACAGGAGTATGAAGAATACATTTTTCTTCACATCTTTTACATAAAATGCAAGCACTTATAGTTTCTTGAAAGATAGAAGAAGGTGAAAGTAAGTGTTTTTGATAAAAATCAATTAGATTTAGCTTACCCCGTGGGCTAACTCTTTCGTATCCACTTGCCTTATAGACCGGACAAACAGCGAGGCATCTTCCACACTTAATGCAGCTTTTATCCACCCACTACTGCACCTAGCTTGAATATGGGGAGATAGAGAGCCACTACCAGACCACCTATAAGCCCTCCTAAGAAAACAATCATTATGGGCTCTAACATGGAAGTCAAGGCCTCCACGGCAGCATCTACTTCTGCTTCATAAAAATCAGCTATTTTAGACAACATGTTTTCTAATTCTCCTGTTTCTTCTCCTACGGCTGTCATTTGAACTACCAAAGGAGGAAAAATCTTTGCTTGAGACATGGGTACGGCCAAAGGCTGGCCTCTACTTACTTCTAATTTTACATCCAATAATTTTTTCTCTATCACTTTATTTCCCGAAGTTTTGGCTACAATATCTAAACTTTGCAGAATAGGCACCCCGCTCTGCAACATAGTGGAAAGTGTGCGTGAGAAACGAGCAATGGCTGTTTTTTGCAATAAAACGCCTATTAGAGGAATTTTTAAGAGAAATTGATCAAACAAAAATTGTCCTTTTTCGGTGCGCTTAAATAATTTAATAGCAATACTCAAACCTATCATTCCCAGGAAAATATAACCCATATATTTCCTGAACCAGCGACTAACGTTAATTACAAACTGTGTAGGGGCAGGGAGTGCAGAGCCAAAAGCAGCAAAAATACTTTCAAAGGATGGGATGACATAGATAAGAATAACTGTAAGGACCGCGATAGCGACGGCAAGAGTAATCAAGGGATAAACCATAGCACCTTTCACTTTTCTCTTCAAGGCCAGGGATTTTTCCCTATAATTGCCTAACCTATCCAAAGCTTGATCAATTACTCCACCGGTTTCTCCTGCGGCTACCATGTTGACAAAGAGTTCATCAAAATAGCGAGGATATTTGGAAAAGGCGTCAGCCAAAGTAGAACCACCTTCAACATCTATCTTAATATCTTGAAGTATTTTTTTAAATAATTTATTACTTTGTTGCATAGCAAGGACATCCAATGCCCTCACTACCGGAACACCTGCATTTAACATTGTCCCAAGCTGTCTGATAAATAATACAATCTCTCTTTCTTTAATCCTTCCCTGGAGGAAAGCTAGATAGTCACTAAGGCCTTTTGTCTTAGGACGAATTTTTGTGGGGATTACATTGTCCCGCTTTAGTCTTAACTTAACAATGCCTACATTAGAGGCTTCCACTTCCCCTCTTACTATTTTACCGTCAGGTTTTTTCCCTTCCCAAACAAAAACAGGCATGGAATAATATTAGCATTTTTATTCAATTATGACAAGGTGAAAATTTATCCAAAATCCGTGATTGATTTTTGGATAAAATTCCAACCTGCCCGCAGACAGGCCCATTTTTCATTGTAACAGCGCAATTATTTTAATTGGGGTTGGCCATTAAAAAACGCACTTTCTCTTTAGGGTACGAAGTGAAACGGAGCAGATTTGAGAGTAAGTGAAGCAGGGTGAGAAAAAATATTTTGGGTCTTCCTTTACCTTGGTGAGTGTGCTAGAGTGAAAATAAAAAATGAAGTTTCGGTTTTGGCAAAAAAAGAAAAAGCAAAACCTATTAAATAAAAGAACGCCTACCTCGTCTTCCAAGCCTCAACCAGAAGCTATTTCTCACTGGCAAAAAGAACAATTTTTAAAAGAATTTAATGACCGAGAAAGAGCCTACTTTTTAAAATTAGTCCAAAAATGCATTATGGATGGTTACCCTGTGTGTCTTGATTTATATTTCTATTGTTATTTTAGCACTTTTAAATTCAGATTTCTTTCCCAGGTAGGTCATGATTCTCGCTTTAGTTACCTTTATGCTTGGGGTTTGAAAGATCTAACCGATCAAATTGCCTTTTATGAAAAAAGGCTACAACAATGGAAGTCTATTTAGAAAATTCATCCTGATTTACTAAAACACACAGGGAGGACAAATCCTCCCTGTGTTTATTTCTTACTTCTTGGGATGACACTTACTACAGCTAGTAGGTGCTTTTTTACCCTCTTTCTTCACCGCTTTGTGGCATCCTATGCAATTCATGTGATAAGCACATTTAAGTCCAGGGGCTTTACCTGCAGGATAGGCTTTTTTACAGAAACTAAGGCTATTTTTCTCCGCGGCATTTTCTTTATGACATTCAGAACACTTTTTAACTGGGTCTCCCTCTTTCCAGACATTCTTTCCATGCTGATAATTATGATGACACTCTGCACAGGCTATGTTCATATCCTTAAAATGCCTTTCATGAGTAAATGGCACCGCTGTCTTCTTACAAGCACTGAATCCAGCATCTTTAATAGAGATGGTCGCTGGGACTTCACCACTTATGGCTACTGTATAACCAACAGCCAATAACGCTCCTACCACCAAAACTCCCATAATTAATTTTAAAGCCTTCATTACTTTTTTTCACCTCCTTTCTTTTATTTTTATTATATTTTGATACAAATATAAACATATTAAACTTTTTTGTCAAGAAAATTTTTAATTGAACATTCCCTAAAATTTAGGCGTTAATTTTTAAGAATATTGATGAATTAAGGATTTTTGTCGTTCAATAAGTGGAATAAGAACATACCTCAAGGTTAACTTCCACCAACCTATTTATAGCTTTTTAAAAAAGTAGAGTTGGTTGAGCGGGTTTTCTTTTAAAGTTATCACTGACTTTTGGTTTAACTTTTATATGCTTGCAAAATTTGCTCTATACGTTTTTTCACATATTCTACGGCTTCTTTTAATTCTGATGGAGAAAGTTTTTTTATCGGGGCTAATTTTCCTTCTATCTCTTTTTCATCTAGATTAAGCACCTTTGCCATATAAAATGTATCTACTTCCCCATCTTCTTCTAAAAAACCACATCCTCCAGCTGTCCCCAAAAATTCACCTTTATAAAAAACAGGCACCACAAACTTGCTAAAACCCACATCACATTCACCTATAGCAGCTTCTTTTTTCTCTTGAGCCTCTTTAAGTAAATACTGATGAGCAGTAGCGCAAATGGTTCTGCTTTGTTCACCTCCTTTAATCTTTGGACAGAATTCGTTGGCCCACTGAGAACTAAAAGCCACAATCAAACCTTGCTTATCATTTACTCCTCCATTGATGCCAAACTTCTCATAAATCTCTTCTGCTAACTGTTTCCATTCCTCTTTGGACAAAACATCTGTGAGTTCCATATCTTCACCTCCTCAAATCATTTTCTCATTATTTACAACAATTGAAATAAAAATCAAGAAAGTTCCTCTCCCAAAATCTACGCTTGATTCTTGGATACCTATTTGCCATTTGTAATAACCCCTCAATTAGTTTACGCATCCTCAGGGTGCTAAACTAGGAAACAGGTTGAGTAAAGGAATAAAATGTCTTAATGTGCATCTAATTTTTTTAACAGCCTATCAGTATCTGACCTCAATTTCTCTGTCACTTCAATCTTTCTTCAAACTCTCTTTGAGCTCTTGAACCTTTTCTTCTATTGTTCGGGAATCATATACATTACAGGAAGTTTGAAACCGGGCTTCTCCTAACCTTATGACCATTTTTAGATTTTCATCAACCTTTTCTTCCTTACCTAAGGCCATATAAACCTTGGCTTTAGCTAAATATGCTGCTGCGTATTTAGGATTGAGTTTCACCGCTTTATCAAAATCGCTAATAGCCTTCCAATATTCCTTAAGGCTATAAAAGACTAGTCCCCGACTATAATAAGCACGGAAATAATCAGGATTTAACTGAATAGCCTGATTAAAATCCACCTTTGCTTTTTCATAATCTGAAATCATAAAATAGGCTATTCCTCTACTCAAATAGACTTCACTTGTATTTTGTCCCTCTCCGATAGCTTTAGAGAAGGCATCAATACTCTTATGGTAATCTTTTTGGGCTAAATATTCCTTTCCCTTCCCAATCCATTCATTCATTACATCCCCCTATAAAAATTTATGTAATCTTTTTAATGCCTTTATTTTTTCTGAATATCCAATACGGGATAAATTAACAGCTTCTTTTAAAATCTCAATACTTTGGTCATAAAGTCTTCTATTTACGGGGTAAGGATGTCCATCTTTTCCTCCATGGGCAAAGGCAAAACGGGCAGGGTCTTTAAAACTGGGTTTGGCTCCATAGATAATCTCTGAAATCAACGCTAGCGCACGTATGGTTTTAGGACCTACCCCTTTTATGCTCAATAAAGTTTCAAAATCTTTAGGAGAAGCATTATAAACCTTTATTAAGTTTGTTTTCAACCTTTGAGGATTGATATCTTTTGTCAAAAGATAGTGCCTAGGTGGTAATTTAAGAACACTGATTTTTTCCCATTGTTTATAAAATTTTTCGGGATTCTCTTGACATAAAACTACGCTATTTTTGCGTGTAGCTTCACTTTGTTTGGCCACAAGATTTAACACAAAATCTTCTTTCCTCATGGTGCAAATAGCATTATGTGGTTCGCAAACAAAACTTTTTACTCTTTCACTTAACCAGTGATAGCGGCGGGCATAATTTACCGTGGGATTCATTCCCTGTTGAACTACGCACCAATTGCCTTCTATGGTGAAAAACAAACTATGATGATAGAGGTGATATCCGTCCTGTAGGGCAACATTATCTACCTTAGCTGTTAATCGACTGGCGTAAATCAAAGGAGAAATTTCTAAGCTGAGTGAGTTTCCAATCCTATCCAGTTCCGCCGGGGTGTTAAGGGCTGTTTTGCCCTTTCCTCCAACGGCAAATATCCCCAACTCCTTACCTATATCCTTTAAAGCCTCCTTTATAGCTCCACATACAGTAGTAGTAACTCCACTGCTATGCCAATCAAAACCAAGAACACAACCCAGAGCCTGAAACCAAAAGGGATCAGAAATACGATGTAAAACTCCTTTTCTACCCCATTCTAAGCAAAGAATATATAAAATCTCTCGCGCCAACTTAACCATACGTTGAAACAACCAGGCCGGCGCTTTCCCGCCATGAAGTGGTAAATGGGCAATTCCTGTCTTTTGCATTCCTTTAATTTACTACTTATGCTACTGTTTGAAAAGATGCTCAAGAATAATACAGTCCTGAACAGCTTGTTGAAAAACTCAGATGCATGTTATCTTTACCCCACCTGTTCCCTAGTTTAGCACGCCGTTTTCCGTTTCCGCACCCTTTGGGCTTACGGTTTTGACAGCGCTGCGCAGCGTGCTCTTGAAAAATCGAAGGTGGGTGAAGTTAACCTTGAGGTATCACTGCCACCTAAAAGCTGAAACAACCAATACAAAGGTTATATTTGGTGAAGCTAAGGAGTATATGGGACTTCGTGTAGCTAAATTCAGGTGATTGCGGATAATATTTTGCTCTTGTTAGCCCAGGAACGAGTCTGAGAAAAAAATGACTTTTTCAACAGCCTGTTGAATTGTGAATTTTACCCTTGTTTTTTTATTTCTAGTGAGCATATTTTACCTGAGTATCGGTTTCTCAATACTGTGGGGCTTGACCACGAGAGGTAGTTTGTGGTAGGTGTATTCATTAAAGGAGCATTAAAAGCCCAGGGTGTGGGAAAAACAGGATTGGGATGGAGAGAAAGATGCCTGAATTATATGATGTAATTGTTATAGGAGCAGGGCCAGGAGGATTGACTGCTGCAATTTACTTGGCTAGAGGAGGTTTAAAAACAGTAATTCTGGAAAGATTCTCACCTGGAGGGCAGGTGATTACTACTACCCAGGTGGAAAACTACCCAGGGTTTCCAGAGGGGATTTATGGTTCAGAACTTATAGCTAAAATTGAGAAGCAAGTGCGATTATTAGGAATTGAA